>Ga0307991_1002534_pt1 | contig 12318 bp, 5 predicted proteins | sample EllFjometagen131_FD_203146 | JGI IMG/M metagenome (GOLD analysis project Ga0307991, IMG submission 203146) | Marine microbial communities from Ellis Fjord, Antarctic Ocean - #131 | ecosystem: Environmental > Aquatic > Marine > Unclassified | place: Southern Ocean | collected 2014-10-08 | reverse complement strand
GCTTATAGTTCACATGCCGATGGCATTCAACAGTTGAGCATTCCTTATCCCGGTAGTCAATTTACTGTTAAAGGCGCCGCAAAAGCCGGATATGTTTTAGCGGCTTCCAATAACTACACAAAAAACAATCTCTTTGTGTTCAATGGACTCAAAGGTGAATGGAAAGAACCAATGGAGGTATATAATACTTCCCAATTTATGATCGAAGCCACCGGTCATACCGGGATATTTTTGCAACAGGTGAGTAGTATGAACGGAACTGCCGAATTGAAGGCCTATGGTTATTCGGTATTAAAAGATGAGTGGGATATTTTGGACTTCAAGTCAAACAATGTCGATGGCATTTTTACATCCGATTTTTGCGGGTTGTTATCCTATGATCATTGGTATAATACCAACACAAAATATATCCATGCCTATAATAGCATAGAAGGTAAGTGGTCTGAAGATGTGATCAATATGTACAGCGCAAAATCGGGTGGGATTCGCTTGGATGATCGCATCATGATGGTGATAGAAGATGGGTCGAATCTGGATAATTATGCCAAAGTTCATATGTTCTCTCCGTTCTTGAATAAATGGAGTACGACAAGCTTTATGAATAGCTATGAACTTGAAGGATACTATACAACTCCAACATCTGCTTTTGCTTGGGATGGTCATGAGTTCCAGATCATTTTTAGTACCGAAACAAACTGGGATTCAAGACCTGGAAGACTGGATGAAATTCATGTCACAGATTATGCTATTGCAGCTTCCATGTATTACGGCAGTCAAACAACAACTCATTATTTCTATCCGCCCCGAACCGAGATCATTAATGAATTTGAATTTACCGAAGGGCCGAATATTAATGTTCAAAGCTCCTGGGCTGTTGAGCTTACCTGGAAAACAAACAAATACTCCGATACACGATTGGTATGGGGAGTTGATGGATATTACGAGATCATTGAAAAAGACACGCTTGAGCCGACCAAAGATCACCGTGTTTTGATCGAAGGTTTGGAAGCTCAGAAGACATATTATTATAGCGCAATTTCAATCATTGAAGGTGTTGATACAGTTCATAGTGATACGCTGGCTTTTGATACAGGTGTTGACAATACAGCGCCCGCACTTGTCGGGTCGCCCGAGGCTTACCGGATTCATGACAACGAAGCATCGGTGTGGTGGACGACCAATGAGCCATCAACTGCGATCATTCGCTGGGGCTTGACAACAACTTATACCGACACACTTTCATTTAGCGGAAGCACGGATATTACAAACGCGGTCCGCATGTATGAACTTATTAAAGACACGACTTATCACTATCAAGTTGGCGGGTATGACCGTTACGGCAATGGCCCTTTTTTCTCCGGAGATTACACGTTCAGAACAAGTAATCCATTGCCTGTAGTAACGGGTCTTGCTACCAGTGACAGTACTCTTTGGGGTGCTGCTTATATGACATGGGAACCACCGCGATTGGATTCCACGATCACAAAAGAAACCTTCAATCACGGCATCCCCGTCGATTGGAAGATATATAATCGTGGAGATAATCAGAAAGGTACAAGCTGGACCTCCGGCTATATCGGAGATAATCCTGTCGCATATTGTGATTATGGCAAAGAAGGAGAACGCCAGGAAGAATGGCTGGTCACCAATCCTATCACTATTGACGGGACAACTGGTGGCGTGCTTAATTTCTGGCATATCGGTTATTATAATGATTATGATAACGCACCAAATAAGGTTATGATTTCGTGGAGTGGTACGGATCCGGAAGATTTTACAAGCATTTGGTCAAGTCAAAATTTGCCTGATGATTGGTCATTAGCTCAAATAAATCTAAACTATTCGAGTAATTACGGCAAAACATTTTATCTGGCTTTTGTATATGAAAGTACCAACGGAGAAACTTGGGCGATCGATAATATATATATGGATTGGCAGATAGATGGCTACTACGAAGATTTTACTTTTGATAATGATTTTTGGACACAATGGACTAAAGCACCCATGCCTTCGGGATTTGGAATAATATCATTAGAGGGTGATGAATGTATTGGGGTTGACAGCTATGATATTGCTCCAGATACCTATCAGGAAGAAGATTCCTGGATGTTCTCTCCCTCTATCACGATCAGTGAAAGTCACCACTTGCTGGGATTTTGGCAAATGGGCTGGTGGTCCGCTATGGATAATGCGCCTAACGAAATCAGGGTGGCGGGAAGTGTTTCAACGGTTGAATCAATGTCAACTGTCGTTAGAAGTATTTATCCCGTACCGGAAGGTTGGCAATGGGTTACAGTGGATCTGAGCGCATATATCGGTCAAACAGTTAAGATAGCGTTCCGGTATCATTCCTATGCAGGCTGGTTATGGAACGGGCTTGACTGGTCCGACTGGTATGGCGAGACCTGGTATATCGATGATATGTATCTTTTTGAGAATGCTCCGGAGATGGTCATAAATCCTGATGCAAAACCAAACGAGAAGCCGCTTAAATTCGCATCATCCCCCAATGGAAAACCTATTCGAAAAGATGACTTCATAATGGTTGACTCGAAGGATCTCGGAAAGGAATTGCTGGCATCGGAAGTGCCCCAGGGATCATTGGATTTACCAAAAGAAAAGCCCGAAGTTGCAATTAAGCTTGATAAAGTACTGAGTGAACCTGCACCTTCGAGCCTTACTCCAGTCTTACCAAGATTGGAAGGTTATGCGGTTTATGGTCGTTTCTCAGGGGATAGCTACTTTGATTATTTAGGTTATGTCACCACGCCAGAATTTATTGATTGGGGCACCTATTTGGGATACGAATGCGAGTACTATGTTGAAGCAGTTTATAATATGGGCAACAGTCAACCCTCAGAAAAAGTATTCATCAAAGGTGGAGAATCACTGAAGGCCAACGAGTATGCATATGACACGGGTATTCTATACTATTCTTATTGGTGGTATCCGGGAAATGCATTTGCAAACGAATTCTATTTTAGTGACTCCGTACTGCAAGTGGAAAAGATAAAAGTTCACGTAGCAAAACCCGGGACTTTTAAAATGCGCTTATCATCTATGGCCAGTGACAAAAGTCTCACCGGGCTCTTCACCAGTAGTGCCATAACGGCAACGCAGGAAAACTGGTATATAGTTGACGTGCCTTTAACACTGGATGCTTCAAATTCATATCTTGTGGAATTTTTACCACAGGACACCTTGGTATCCATTAGTTACGACACCTATGACTGCGGTGCATCGTGGCTCTATAATGGCAGTGAATGGTCGATCAGCGATAAAACCCTTTACATTCGACTAATCGGTGAAAAATCACCGTTGACCGCAATTGCGGATATTCCAACGGAATTTAAATTAAGCCAGAATTATCCCAATCCTTTCAATCCGACCACGACGATCCCATTTCAGATCCCCGAAGCCTGTGATGCTAGTGTAAAGATATACGATATCCGAGGAGCATTAGTGAAAACATTAATGAGCTCTCACATGGAATCGGGTTTTTACAACTTGGTCTGGGATGGATCGAATGCAAACGGAAATCAAGTTGCATCCGGTGTTTATCTAATCAAGATAATGGCCGGTGAATATTCAGATACAAAGAAGATGGTTTTGGTGAGGTAAATAAATTAATATTACATAAATAATAACGCATATGGGTAGAGACGCAGCATTGCTGCGTCTCTACTTTTATTTCCCCAAAAAATGTTTTATACTGCAATGAGAAAATAAATAAAGGCAATATTATGAAAAAAATATGTGTGTTAATTCTAATATTTTTATCAATCTCACTGCAAGGCAAAGACATGATCGAATTAGTCGAAAGCATCCCCATTGAAACCACACTGAATAATGAAGATATTCGCAATACATCCGAGGTATGGGTTGAGATGATATCTTCTGCAAAGCACTCACTTGATTTCGGTGAATTTTATATTTCCCATAAAGAGGGCGATGTGCTCGAACCGATTTTAGCGGCAATTTATGATGCGGCAGATCGCGGGGTTAAAGTAAGATTTATTGTTGACGGTAATATGTATAAAACTTATCCTGAAACTGCCGATATTTTAAACGAGTATCCTAATATTGACGTCCATGTTTATAAATTAAACGAGATTACCGGTGGTGTTTTGCATGCAAAGTATTTCATCGTCGATGGGAAAGAGATATTCATTGGGTCGCAGAATTTCGACTGGCGAGCCATGGAGCATATCCATGAATTGGGAATAAGAATTGAAAATAAAAAACTCGTTTCATTTTACAATGAATTGTTTGAGTTGGATTGGTCGCTGTCCGCTAAGGACGCAGATACTGGGGCTTTGAAAAGTAATATCGTGCTCTCAAAGGATTTAATAATGTATCAAATAAAGGATGCAGAATATGGGAAGGTCAACATTATACCTACTGCCAGCAATATAAAGATCATCTACCACGCACAGAATTGGGATGAAATCCGGGTAGTAAAATTGATTAACTCCGCAAAAGAAAGCATTAGAATACAACTCTTGAGTTACTCGCCTTTGTCGCGGGGAGAGTTGTACGGAAGGTTGGATTACGCTTTGCGCAAAGCAGCTGCTCGTGGTGTGAAAGTGGAGATGATCTTATCCGACTGGAATTTCTATTCACCCAGAATAGATTACATTAAATCACTTCATGCTATTCCCAACATTAATATAAAATTCTCAACTATCCCAGAAGCCAGCGAAGGCTATGTCGGCTTTGCACGTGTGGAGCATTGCAAATATATGGTCGTGGATGACAAGGAATTTTGGTTGGGGACATCCAATTGGTCGAAGAGTTATTTTCATAACGGACGAAATCTGGGTGTCATTGTTGAAAATGATATGCTAGCTGAAAGAGTTTCACAGATCTTTTTGAAAAGTTGGGATTCTGACTATTGTCATCTTGTTGAATTGGGCAAAGAATACGAGAGAAAAGAAACCAGAGAATAATTAAACCATATAGATCATTTCTTAAGATCATTTAAAAATGAGATGTTGCTTTTTCGCAATTCATTGACGCGTCGCCTGATCCCAATAAAATCAAGGGTCGTATCTGCCGCATGGTAAACCCAGTCGACTTTAAATTCACTTTTTCGCCAGATGGAAAATTCACCTGCCGTGGAAGTGATCCAATTGGCGAAAGCCAGCTGTATCAAAGATTCAGGATAAACTGTGGAGCCGATGGGGGAAAATTCGTGAACAAAAAGTGGTTCATTGGATTTATCAAGCGAGTAACTTACCTTGCCATCAAATATTCGGATGATTAAAATATGCCACCCCGATAAATTGAGCTGCTGAGAATTTAAAGCATAGTCCGATATAAAAGGTTCAGGTTGATATGTTTCCCAGGTAGAGAAATATACGGAACTGTGAGTATACTCCGATTGTCCCCATACGTCGTAAGGTAAATATTCAATATCACACTCAGAATACAAAGTATCCGAAGGGAAACGAAGCGGGGAGATAAGATAAAAAGTCTGAATGTTCCCATCCTGGGTTTTACGAAGTGCATGATCAAAAAATAACTGTGCGGCATAGGTGCCTTCGCGAAAAACCGGAGGAGTTTCCAACCGACTGAGTTCGATATTGGCTATTTTTCCATTGGTTCTTGCTTTGAGAATCATGAGCCGGTTATCCGAGCTTGGCTGAGCCAATCCAAAAGAAATAAGATCACGGGAATATATCGCGCCCGAAGGGGGTGCATTGGTGCCGTGCACAGCAGTCCAGCCATGTTGCGACAAGAGGGTATCTTGAGAGTTTGTATAATTAAAATCATCAAAGAACTCTTGATTGGGTCTGGCTGAGACAAAAGAACAAATGACGAGAAGAAGGATTACTAATTTCATACATATCCTTTATTATTTAGCTAGCAACACAAAAGAAAAATTCCCCACATTCACCGCATTTGCATCATTGGTTACAATAATTCCAGAATATGAATTAGGTGCAATCGGTAACCCTTTGCATAACAACTCAGGTGCGAACGGGCCTTTTAATTTATAAACAAGAGTCATTTCCCGGGTAGCTTTGTTGATGGTCAGTACATTACCTTTTGGGATGCGTTTATGGATTACGGTGCCGACAAATACAGATGCTGTTTCTTTTTGTTTTTTGATCACAACATCCAAAGGCAGGCCATTTGTAATAAAGAGTGCTTTCATTTCTTTGGATAATTCAACTTGTTCGGCAATTTCTTGCGGAGCTTCTTCAGGAGCCCGATTGGGACTTGAGGACACCTCGTTTCCAGGAACTTCTTTGGGAGCTTGATCGGGACGTGAAGGCGCTTCGCTTTCAGGAGCTTCTTCCGATTCCGGCGCTTTTTCTTCCGGCGCATCATTTTCGGCTAATTTGAAATAGATATCCATTTTGTCTTTATTCAAATCAATTGCTTGATAATATGTTTGTCTTCCCTTCGCTGCTTCATAGCGAAGTATAGCACGGGCAGAATCAACCTTGTTTACTATAAGAGAATATTTTGTAAACGAAAGTTTGCGTTGGCCATTGTCTTTAAAAGAACCTTTAACATATAGTTTCCATTCTCCACCTGATTTTACCTGAATGCCTGCTTTGCAAAGTGGGATTTTATCTTCAGGAGCCTCAAGATAGACCTTATATCGTTGTTTGCTGTTTAGTTCTGTTGTGATCTTGTCATATATCTTATTGTATTCGTTGCCGATCTTATTCAGTGTGTTTTGACGAGCTTCCTCTTCTAAGCGTAAAAACAAGGGCTTCATGTAAGGCAAAAGTTCTTCGTTAAGATATTCATTTTTAACCGCTTGAGCGTCTGCCTTTGTCCAACTTCCGCCGGAATATAGTTTATTAATTTCATCTGCAGTAAGTTGGAAATAGTTATCAAGATAACCATCAATTTCCTTCTGAACCGCAATAGGTCCATCAAGTTTTTCTATAATGGCTTTCCATGTTTTCAAATCCCGATGTCCAGAACCCCGATAGTATGTAAAATATGCATCTCTTAGGGCTGCATGTATGGCGTCGACAGTCATCTCGCCGAGAGAGGTCAGCATGTAATCAAAGACCTGTAAACCTACACCAGCGATCTTTAGAGATTTCCAGCCCCATTTTCCAACGGCATAATACATGCTGGTTTTTGTGGCATTGCTTACCGCGCCAAGAGTATTGCCGCTACTATAATCTTTAATGATCTGAAGTGCTGCCAGACTGTTTCCGACCATTCCCATGGTTTTATTAATATTTTTTAATGCGGCAGGTTCAAATATTTCATTTATTAAACCATGTGGTAAACCTTCTAGAGAAAAAGCAAAATTAAAAGCATTCCAAGCTGAGGTTTCCGCTTTCTCGGTATTGGGATGATCCTTGTCCTTAAAAATTTCCTTATAAATATTTTCTTTGTCTAAAAATTGTGTAATATCACTCCATGAGCAATATATGTCCTCTATTGTTTCTTTTTGAGCCATTAATGGCATGATAGATATAATACATAACAATAAAACAAAATATTTTTTCATTTGAATTTCTCCTTAGTAAGATCAAATAATTTAACAAAAAAAAGATACAAAAATTAACTGTGGTGAAAAAGTAAGAAATTAAAAGCTCTGATTATAAAACCGATGTCACAGATACGCTAAACCGCTAAACTATAAATGCATTAAACGTCCAAACTTTACACATATTCCTTTGTGTTTCGCAGGGAAATCATATTATATTAATGCGCTATGAGACTGTCATTGAAAAATCGTTTTCTTTTCTTAGATAATATTCAAAGGATTTGCCATATATGAAAAAATTACGCCGTAATGCACGCATGCTTTGTATCCAACATTTGTATGCATATTTACAACAAGAGAATGAGATCCTCGACAATGTGATCGAACGAAGTCTCTTGTTGAACGAAGAACCAGAATTTGATGAAGAATTCTTCAGGGCCCTGATCCATAAAACCATCAATGAGATCGATCAAATTGATGAGCGTATAAAAAAACGCTCAAAAAACTGGGCCTTTTCGCGGATCACGCTCATGGACAAGATCATATTGCGTCAATCCATCGCGGAAATGATGTTTATTGAAGATGTGCCGCCCCGCGTGACGATATCCGAAGCCATTGAATTGGCAAAAGAGTTCTCCACCGAAGAAAGTCATATATTTGTTAATGGCATGCTGGACCGTATCTATAAAGATTTAATAGAAGAAAAGATCTTACTTCCAGAAATAAGCCGCGTTAAAAAAGGTTAAGCACAAAATGATTTTTGATAAAATACTTATAAAATTGTTCGGAACTCCTTCAGACCGCTACCTGAAACAGGTCACCCCTGTCGTTGATGAGATCAACGCAAAATATGATTCTATGAATGATGTAAGCGATGATGATTTGCGTGTTAGTACTCTAGGCATGATAAGTCTGATCGATGAACGTCGCAAAGAAGCTAAACAAAAATCCGAAGAAAGCGATCTTTCTTCGGAAGCTATTGATACGGCAATTTTTAAAGCAGAACAAGATACACTTAATGAACTAAAAGCAGAAGCCTTTGCTGTTGTTAAACAAACATGTAAGCGACTGGTTGGAACTAAGGTCAGACTTCTGGGCAATGAAGTTGAATGGAACATGGTTCCCTTTGATGTCCAGCTACTGGGTGCTGACGTACTTCATAACGGCAATATTGCTGAAATGAAGACAGGTGAAGGTAAAACTCTTGTTGCTACGATGCCAATCTTTCTTAATGCGCTGACTAAACGCGGTGTACATGTTGTGACCGTGAATGATTACCTTGCCGAACGTGATGCCGAATGGATGGGTGCCATATATAAATTTCTTGGATTGACCGTTGGGAAGATCCTGAATACCATGCCTCCCACACATCGAAAAGAACAATACGCTTGTGACATTGTTTATGGTACGAACAATGAATTTGGTTTTGATTATTTGCGTGACAATATGGCGATTCGCCACGAGAACATGGTCCAACGTGGACATTATTACGCTATCGTTGATGAGGTTGACTCCGTTTTGGTTGATGAGGCAAGAACGCCGCTGATCATTTCCGGTCCGGTTCAATCTAATTCAAATGAACGCTATAAAAAATTACGCCCACAGGTTGAAAAACTTGTTCGGGTACAAAAACAAAAAGTTAATAGACTGCTTGATGAAATCAGTCAAATATCCGACGATAAAGAACATGAACTTGAGCTTGGAACCCTGCTTCTGGAAGTTCAGCACGGAGAACCTAAAAACCCACGTTTTCTGAAGTTGATGCAGCAAGCGGATATACAAGATAAAATATTCCGTACCGAAAGTTATTATATGCAGGAAAAACGCCTGCATGAGATCGATGACATGCTTTATTATGCCAGTGATGAGAAAAGCCATACTATTGTGATCTCGGATGAAGGTCGAAAGATCATGAACCCGGAAGACCCCGAATATTTTGTGATTCCTGATATCGGTGAGGAATTTGTGATAATCGATGAAGACGAAGAAACCACCCATGAAGAAAAACAAAAAGCCAAAGCCGAAGTACAGAAAAATCATGGTCAAAAAAGTGAGATGATCCATAATATCACTCAGCTTTTACGTGCATATGCTCTTTATGAAAAAGATGTTGAATATGTTGTTAAAGATGGTAAAGTTCTTATCGTGGATGAGTTCACTGGTCGTATACTTCCCGGTCGCCGTTATTCCGATGGTCTGCATCAAGCTATTGAAGCTAAAGAAAGGGTTCGCATAGAAGGTGAAAATCAGACACTGGCAACCATTACCTTACAGAATTATTTTCGAATGTATGATAAGTTGGCAGGTATGACCGGTACCGCCGCTACCGAAGCCAATGAATTTGAAGAGATTTACAGCTTGAAAGTTGTGACTATCCCGACAAATAAGCCGGTTGTCCGCATAGACACTGACGACCAGATATTTAAAAGTCGCCAGGCCAAACACCACGCTATTGTTGAAGAGATCACTTCCTGTTTTAAAAAAGGGCAACCTGTATTGGTTGGAACGATCTCTGTTGAAATTTCTGAAATGTTGAGTAAAAATCTTAAGCGGGCGGGAATTCCACATAATGTATTGAACGCAAAACAACACCAGCGGGAAGCTGATGTTGTGTCTATGGCCGGTCAGTCCAGCGCAGTAACCATTGCAACGAACATGGCGGGTCGTGGTACGGATATAAAGATCACTGACGAAGTTCGTGCTGTGGGTGGTTTAAAGATCATCGGTACGGAACGCCATGAATCGCGTCGTATTGATAATCAGTTGCGCGGTCGTGCGGGACGTCAGGGTGATCCCGGTGAATCTGTTTTCTTTATCTCGCTTGAAGATGATCTCATGCGTCTTTTTGGAAATCTTCGTGGCAATACTTTGCTAGATGCTATTCCGGACAATGAAGTGATCTCGATGCCCATGATGACAAAAATGATCGAACGAGCCCAGAAGCGCGTTGAAGAGCGCAACTTTGGTATTCGTAAACATTTGCTAGAATATGATGATGTCATGAACAAGCAACGAGAAGTTATATATGACCGCCGTTCCTATGCCCTTGAAGGTGGTAACCTGCAAAAAGAGATTGACAATATGCAGGAAGAATTTATTTCTGATAGGGTAGAAGAACAAACCGCTGATTCAAATCCCGATAAATGGCTTTGGGAAGAGTTGCGGCAGGAAATGCTAAGCACTTTGATGTGTGACATTCCCAGCGATCACCAAAAAATGGACCGTGAAAAGCTTCAAGAATATTTTATTGAGCAAGCAAAGGAAACTTATAATCGCAAGTTGATGCTTTACCCCAAAGAGATCATGCGCGATTTTGAACGTTGGGCATATTTGAATTCGATTGACGGGCTTTGGAAAGAACATTTATATGAGCTTGATCAGATAAAAGAAGGTGTGGGTCTACAGGCTTATGGCCAAAAAGATCCTTTGCTGATATATAAGTCCCAAGCCTTTGAATCATTCCAGAATTTATTGGCACATATTAATAAGACAACGCTCCGACTGCTGTTTCGCACGGATATACGCTTACAAGAGGAGCCACAAAGACCCGTAGCGCCCATGCAGATTAAACAGGCCTCTACAGAGAATATGGGCTTTGCCCAAGGCGCTCAAAACGCTCAGGTGCCTTCTCAACCCCAATCACAGCAAGCCGGGAAAAAAGAACCGATCCGGCGCGACCATCCCAAAGTGGGTAGAAACGACCCATGTCCTTGCGGAAGCGGGAAGAAATATAAAAATTGTCACGGACAGGTATAGGGAACGCTCAGGAGCGTTCCAAGATAAAGGACTAAAGGCAAAAGACAAAAGTATAAAATGTAGGGAGCGGGCAAGCCTGCTCCTTTTTCTTTAAGCAATAATTTATAACAAATTAGCAATGTGAAATTCATGACGTAAAGAAAAAAACGTAGGGGTTGGACATGTCCAACCCTTTTTCTGTTTGTGAGAAAATAATGTTTAGTCATCCTGTCCGCCAGCTGGCGGATCAGGATCTCTGTGTCAATGTGATTCTCAACAATATTTATGAATGCAATAGTTGTTTATTATAGACTACTCTTTCGCGTAATCCAATGTTCGCAGAGGTCTCCCTTGCGGGACCCCTTCGGGGCTGAACAATTCTTCACTGTGTTCAGAATTTTCAGGATGACACCCGCGAGCGTTTCACTATGATCTATATGATTTTTATATTACAGATTACAGATATCTATTTCGCCAGAGGAAGATAAACAGTAAAAATACTGCCTTTTTCATATTCACTGGAAACTTGGATTTTACCACCATATTCATCGACGATCTTCTTGAGAATGGTCATTCCAAGTCCGGTTCCGCTGATCTTGCGCGTATAGATATTTTTTGCACGAAAGAATTCTTCGAACAAGCGTTCGCTTTCTTCCTGAGTCATGCCAATACCGCTGTCTTCTACTGTAATAGCAACAAAAGTATCTTTGATACCTGCTTTGACCGCTAGCTTACCATTTTCTTTATTATATTTGATCGCATTGGAGATCAAATTGGTATAAACACGGCGAATTTCTTCACGATCAGCTTTAATGAAAAGGTTCTTATCTATATTCACTTCGAGCTGAAGTTTACGTTTTTGAATATTACTGTCAAAGAATTCGATGGTTTCATACAGTAGCTCTCCTGTATCTATACGCTCGATCTCACGCCGGACATTTTGCGCATCCATGCGGAAAATATTTAATAGATCCTGAAGTAGCGCTAGCATAGCTTCACTACGATTTAGTGAACGATTTAAATAATTTTCATAAAGATCGTTATCATCACCCAGTTGCTTCTCAATAATCATCTCAAGATAGCCCTTGATCGCGCCCAGCGGAGCTTTCAACTCGTGG
>Ga0307991_1002532_pt1 | contig 12323 bp, 6 predicted proteins | sample EllFjometagen131_FD_203146 | JGI IMG/M metagenome (GOLD analysis project Ga0307991, IMG submission 203146) | Marine microbial communities from Ellis Fjord, Antarctic Ocean - #131 | ecosystem: Environmental > Aquatic > Marine > Unclassified | place: Southern Ocean | collected 2014-10-08 | reverse complement strand
TGTTATTTTCTTTTATTTCTAACAACCTGTAACCGCAATTAGCGATTTATCGATAGATGCCAAGAACTACATATCGGAAAGTTGAAATATATTTTGAGAAAAGAAGGATTTAATAATTGTTTTGTCGTATTATAATTAGGTTATAGATTGCATAAAAGAAATAATTTGTGCTAACTAAGAGAAATAAAATATTACTTTTTAAAAAGGAAATAAAATATGGCAATTAAAAAATCACAACTTTATAGCTCGATTTGGAAAAGCTGCGACGAACTTCGTGGAGGTATGGATGCATCACAATACAAAGACTATGTGTTGGTTTTGTTATTTATTAAATACATCTCTGACAAATATGCCGGCATACTCTATGCTCCGATTACTGTTCCTAAAGGTTCAAGCTTCAAGGATATGGTGGCACTCAAGGGAAAAGCAACTATTGGCGATGATATCAATAAAAAAATTATTCAAAAGATTGAAGAGGAAAATCCTTCACTTGGGAAAATTGCCGTTGATTTTAATGACCCAACAAAACTGGGTAGCGGTAAGGATATGGTTAAACGGTTAACAAATTTAATTGCCATTTTTGAAAATCCTGCTCTTGATTTTAGTAAAAACCGCGCTGAAGGCGATGATATTCTCGGTGACGCCTATGAATATTTGATGAAAAATTTTGCAACTCAAAGTGGTAAGAGTAAAGGACAGTTTTATACACCTGCTGAAGTGAGCCGCGTCATTGCCGGGACTATTGGTATTGCAAATACAAAAATTAATACCCCAATTGTTTATGACCCCACTTGCGGATCCGGTTCATTGCTTTTGAAAGTAGAGGATGAAACTGATAAGAAGGTGAAACTTTGTGGTCAGGAAATGGATAATGCAACAGCAGCTTTAGCCCGGATGAACATGATTTTACATGATAATCCAGCATCAGAAATAGTGAGAGAAAATACAATTTCCACGCCACTTTTTAAAAACGGTAATCAACTAAAAACTTTTGACTTTGTTGTTGCAAATCCTCCATTCTCGTTTAAATCTTGGAGCAGCGGTATTGACCCGGCACATGATGAGTTCGGAAGATTTAAAGATTTCGGTATACCTCCGGCTAAAAATGGCGATTATGCTTTTATTCTTCATATTATTCGCTCATTAAAAACTACCGGAAAAGGCGCGTGTGTTGCTCCCCATGGTGTGCTCTTTCGCGGTAATTCAGAATCAGGGATTCGTACTAATATTATCCATCGAGGTTATATTAAGGGCATTATCGGATTACCGGCAAACTTATTTTATGGTACGGGTATTCCCGCATGTATTATTGTTCTTGATAAGGAAAATGCTGACAACCGTAAAGGAATTTTTATGATTGATGCGAGTAAGGGCTTTGTAAAAGACGGAAATAAAAATCGTCTGCGCGCCCAGGATATTCATAAGATTGTGGATGTATTTAATAGACAATTGGAAATCCCAAAATATTCTCGTATGGTAAGCGTGGTGGAAATTGAGAAAAATGAATTTAACCTCAATATTCCTCGATACATAGACAGTCAAGAGGCTGAAGACATCCAGGATATTGAAGCACATCTCAAGGGAGATATCCCAACTCAAGATATTGAAGACTTACAAAACTACTGGAGCGTGTATCCGACTCTCAGAACTTCGCTATTTGGGAAGAGCAAGAGAAAGGGATACAGTACGCTTAAAATAGCCCAAGAAGAAATTAAAAACACCATTTTTTCACATCCGGAATTTACCAAATACGCCCAAATAATAGAGTCGACTTTTAAAACTTGGAAAGAAAGAAATACGGTTCTACTAAAAAATCTCACTATCAATGTAAAACAAAAAGAAATCATTCATGAAATGTCCGAGGATATTTTGGTAACATTTAGCAAAACTCATTTAATTGATAAGTATGATATTTATCAGCATTTGATGGAGTATTGGGCGGAAACAATGCAAGACGATATGTATTTAATTGCTGTTGACGATTGGAAGGCTGAGCTTGCGGCAGTAGAAGGCAAAAAAGAAGTAACGGAATGCGATCTGGTGCCCAAATATCTGGTGATCAATCGTTATTTTGAGAATGATAAGCAAGCAATAGAAGAGCTGCAAACCAAGCTTGATAACGCCAGCCGGGAAATAGAAGAATTTGTTGAGGAAAATAACGTAGATGATGGATATTTTGCAGATTTTGAAAAAATAAATAAAAAAAACGTTCAATCGCGAATCAAAGATATCAAAAACAAACCCGAAGATGCCGAAGAAATGAAAGTAATGGAGCAGTATCTCGCACTCGGGGAACAAGAATCCGAAGCAAAGAAGAAAATCAGAGAAGCCGAGAAGGCGCTTGATGCCAAAGTAACTAACAAATATAAGGAATTAACCGAATCAGATGTTAAGAATTTAGTGGTGGATTATAAATGGATGGCAACTCTCGAACAGGCGGTCAAGGGCGAAATGGATCGCATCAGCCAGCGACTTACAGGGCGTATCAAAGAACTCACCGAGCGTTATGCCACACCTTTACCGATACTCGTCATCGAAACCGAAAGACTTGCCGGTAAAGTAAATGTACATCTTAAAAAAATGGGCTTTATATGGTAAAAAAAATCATCATACAAAAGAAAAAAGAAATTATTTCAAAAGAAGATATTCGCAATCGGATAGAAATTGCTTATAAGAAGTTAATCGATAAAGATAGTTATCTGTTGAAAATTGATGCTAATGAAAGAAGTATTACACATCGACTGGCAATATATCTTGAAGAAGTATTTTGGGAATATGATGTTGATTGTGAATACAACAGGGATGGACTTGATCCTAAAAAGCTTATTAATTATAAGAAAAAAATCTATTCTGACGATACCAATGGAACAACTGTCTATCCGGATATAATTATACATCATCGAGGAAGAGGAAAAAAATATAATTTTATTGTGATTGAAGCAAAAAAGTATTTTAAAATAGACAATTCAAAAACATACAAGGCTGACAAAGAAAAATTAGGTGCATATAAAAAAGATTTATCCTACAAATATGCATATTTTGTGAAATTTCCAGTTGGTAAAAATTTTAAAGATGATAAATGTTCTTCTATTGAAGAATTTATTGAGGAAAGATGATAATGAAAAAAATTCCAGAAGGATATAAACAAACTGAGATCGGAGTAATTCCGAGTGATTGGGATGTAAAAGTGTTTGGCGATATAGTCAATTATGTTAAAGGTTTTGCTTTTAAATCAAAAGATTATAAACCAGATGGAATTAGAATAATAAGAGTTAGTGATACAAACTACGATTCAATAAAAAAGGAAAATGCTATTTACGTTGATGAAAAAAGAGCCTATGAATTTTGTCATTGGAAGCTTGATGAATACGATTTAATCTTTTCGACTGTTGGCTCTAAGCCCCCAATGTATGATTCTATAGTGGGTAAAGTTATTCTTATAAAGAAAGAATTCGCAGGTAGTTTATTGAATCAAAATGCAGTTTTAATTAGAGCGAAAGATAAAACTAGACTTATTCAGGAATTATTGCTGAATCATTTTAGAACAAAAAGATATTTACAACACATAGAAGAGATTTTTAGAGGAAATGCTAATCAGGCGAGCATAACCCTTAAAGAGTTTTTTAAATATAAAATTCCACTTCCGAAATCAAAAATCGAACAAATTGCCATTGCTAATATTCTCTCCGACACTAGCGCGCTGATTGAGAATTTGGAAAAACTTATTACCAAAAAGAAAGCCGTCAAACAAGGCGCGATGCAACAGCTCCTCACCGGTAAAAAAAGATTACCGGGATTTAGTGGGGAGTGGGAAGTGAAGACATTGGGAGAGATTGGAAAATTCAAAGGCGGTAGTGGTTTCCCTATAAAATATCAGGGCAAAGTTGAAAGCAAATATCCATTTTATAAGGTTTCCGACATGAATAATAAAGGCAATCAGACATTCATGCGGAATTCAAATAATTGGATTAATGAAAGTACCAAAAAAATAATTGGATCCAACGTTTTTCCAGAACATACAATAGTATTTGCAAAAATCGGTGCAGCAATCTATTTAGAACGTAAGAAAATATTATTCATGAAAAGTTGCATCGATAATAACATGATGGGTTTTATCTTTGATGAATCCCAGTCTGATTATAGGTTTTTACATTATCTTTTTTTAAGCATTCAATTAGGAAAATTAGTAAGTGCAACGGCTTTACCCTCTCTTAATGGAAAACAAATAGCTGAGCTGAGTTTTGCTTTTCCCAGAAAAAAAGAGCAAACCGCCATTGCTACCATTCTCTCCGATATGGATGTAGAGATTGAGAGTTTGGAGCAAAAGCGGGATAAATACATCATGCTCAAGCAGGGCATGATGCAACAACTTTTAACCGGGAGGATACGAATATATGCCAACAACTAATCAAAGTGTCGGACAAATAGAACGCAAAACACAAAATAGAATTGTGTCTTTGTTTCGTGATCAGCTTAACTATGAGTATTTGGGCAATTGGGAAGATAGAGCTGATAATAGCAACATCGAGGAATCAGAGACAAGGAAATATCTATCCGGTTGTGGATATAGTGCTAATTTGATTAAGCGTGCTTTGTACAAACTCCGCAACACTGCCAACAATTACGGTGAAAGCCTTTATACCAATAATCAGAATGTTTATAAATTACTTCGCTATGGGATTGGTGTGGTGGAAAATGCCGGAGAAAATACAAAGCAAGTACATTTAATTAATTGGAGAAAACCGGAGAAAAATAATTTCGCTATTGCTGAAGAAGTGACTATCCAAGGTAATCGTGAAAAGCGCCCTGACATCGTTTTGTATGTCAACGGGATAGCCCTTGGTGTGCTGGAGCTCAAACGAAGCATCGTATCTATTGGCGATGGAATCAGACAGAGTATTGTCAATCAAAAAAAAGAGTTTATTCAAACTTTTTTTTCTACAATTCAATTTATCTTTGCCGGCAATGACAGTGAAGGTCTGAGATACGGAAGTATTCTTACGCCGGAAAAGTATTATCTAAAATGGAAGGAAGATGAGCAGGATGACAGCATGCTTCAATTGGATAAATATCTGCTCAAGATGTGTAACAAAGAAAGGTTTTTAGAAATATTATATGATTTTGTGCTATTTGACGGTGGAATTAAAAAACTGCCAAGACCCCATCAATTCTTTGGCATAAAAGCAGCGCAAGAATTTGTTCACAGGCGGGAAGGCGGAATTATTTGGCATACCCAGGGCAGCGGGAAGAGCATAATCATGGTTTGGCTTGCCAAGTGGATTCTGGAAAATAATCCCAATGCGCGTGTTGTGATTGTGACGGATCGCATTGAGCTTGATAAGCAAATAAAAAGAGTTTTTGAAAAAGCAGGGGAAAGTGATATTGTGCGTACAACAAGTGGGAAGGATTTGATGGAAAAATTAAATAATCCATTGCCTCGCTTGCTTTGCTCTCTTATTTTTAAATTTCACACCCGCGAAGTTGATAATTTTGAGGAATATATTGAAGAGCTAAAGAGCGGCCCAAGCAATACAGTAGGTGAGTTATTTATTCTTGTAGATGAGTGCCATCGAACTGAATCCGGTAAAATGCATAAGGCAATGAAAGCGATTTTAAAAAATTCTGTATTTATCGGTTTTACCGGAACACCTCTTCTTAAAAAGGACAAACAAACTACCCACGATGTATTTGGCCAATATATTCATACTTATAAATTTAATGAAGCTGTGGAAGACGGAGTTGTTTTGGATCTGATTTATGAAGCGCGTGATATTGATGAAAAGCTTACCTCTGAAGAAAAAGTAGATGCCTGGTTTGAAGCTAAAACAAAAGGATTAAATGATTTTCAAAAGCATGAATTGAAAAGAAAATGGGGCACGATGCAGCAGGTTTTAGGGTCCAAATCACGATTGGGAAAAATAGTGCAAGATGTCGTGTTTGATTTTAGCACAAAACCGCGCCTTAGTTCTGAATTTGGGAATGCTATTTTGATTGCGAGAAGTATTTATGAAGCAACCCGCTATTTTGAAATGTTTCAAGATACACCACTTAAGAATAAATCTGCTTTGATTACTTCCTATAATCCTGCGACCAGAGATATTACTACTGAAGATACGGGCGAAAATACAGAGACCGAGAAAGAGTATGTGTATAAAATATACTCCGAGCTGTTGAAAGATATCTCTCTCGAACCGGGTAAATCAAAATCAGAAACCTACGAAGATAAAGCCAGGACAAAGTTTGTTGAAGAACCTGCCAATATGCGATTGCTTATTGTGGTAGATAAACTTTTGGTTGGTTTTGACGCACCGCCCTGTACCTATTTGTATATAGACAAGAAAATGCAGGACCATGGTCTGTTTCAAGCGATCTGTCGTGTGAACCGCCTGGATAGCGAAGATAAAGATTTTGGATATATCGTGGATTATAAAGATTTATTCACCAAGTTAGAAGGGGCCTATTCTGTTTACGCATCCGAATTGGATTGCCCTGATGATTTAGATAAAAAAGACATCGATATTTTATTAGAGGATCGATTGGCCAAAGGCAGGAAACGATTAGATGAAGCAATGGAAGCCATAGATTTTGTGTGTGAACCGGTATCACCGCCAAAAAATAGTTTGGCATATATCCATTATTTCTGTGGTAATCCGGAAAACAAGCAAGATTTAAAAGATAATGAAATGAAGCGAACTGCACTATATAAACATACAGTTAAATTGGTCCGATCCTACGCTAATATCGCGGACGAGATGAGCGAGGCGGGATATAGCACTGATGAGATTATAGTTATAAAAAGTAAGGTTGATAAATATTTGAAATTAAGAGAAGAAATCCGCATGGCAAGTGGTGAAAAACTCGACCTTAAAACCTATGAAGCCGATATGCGGCACTTGATTGATACATATATTCAAGCGGATGACAGCAGACGAATTGATCCATTTGGTAACCAGTCATTACTTGATGTTATGATAAAGAGTGGCATTGTTGAAGCCATTAAAAAACTTCCCGAGGGAATAAGAAAGAAGAAAGAGGCAGTTGCTGAAACAATTGAAAACAATGTCCGGGTTAAAATAATAAAAGACCATTTAATTGACCCGGCGTATTTTGACGAGATGTCCAAGCTCTTAAGTGAAATTATTCGAGAAAGAAAAGCAAATGCTGTGAGCTATGAAGAGTATTTGAATAGAATTGCTAAACTGACAAAGCGGGTGATTAATCCTGTAAATGATGATTTACCTGCTGGAATAAAAACAAATGCACAGCGAGCTCTGTATAACAATCTTGAAAAGAGTGAGAAAATGGCAGTTTCAGTGGATGCGGCAGTACACGACAGTAGTCTCCCTGGTTGGCAGGGAAATCCTCCAAGTAAAAAATTGATCAAAAAAGCTATATATGAAGTGTTGAAAGATGAAGCGGAGGTGGAGCGAATTTTTCGAGTCGTTGAGGAGCAAAGTGAATACCAAATATAATACAATAAATTTAGGAAACATTTCTATCAATGTCATTCATAAGGATATTAAAAATGTTCATTTGAGCGTACATCCCCCTCAGGGCAGAGTAACTATTTCTGCACCGCTGCAAATGGAATTAGAGACTATTCGCCTTTTTAGCATTTCAAAACTTGGTTGGATACGAAAGCAACAGGAAAAACTAAAAAAGCAAAAAAGAGAGGCACCAAGGGAATATATTACCCGTGAAAGTCATTACTATCTCGGAAAAAGATATTTATTGAAAGTGATTGAAAAGAATGCTAAAGCAAAGGTGGTTTTAAAACATGATACCATTGAACTTTATATTCGCAAAGGAACATCTACAACTAAAAGAAAAGAAATATTACAAGGATGGTATAGACAACAGCTCAGAGCGTTAATACCCCAGTATATTGCAAAGCTAGAAAAAAAGATGAATGTAAAAGTGGCTGAGATAGGTATCAGAATAATGAAAACAAAATGGGGTACCTGCAACCCTAATGCAAAAAGAATCTGGTTGAATACTGAGCTGGCAAAGAAACCAATTGAAAGCATAGAATATATACTTGTTCATGAAATGGTGCATTTGATTGAAAGAAAGCACAATGAAAAGTTTACGGCTTGTATGAATAAATTTCTTCCTAAGTGGAAACATATAAGAGAAGAACTCAATCGCGCCCCACTCGGACATGTTGAATGGAAGTATTAGGATAGAAAATTGGTTTACTGACTCAGTCATTTGGTAATTATTTAGCGTAACATTTATAGTATTTTAGGAATTTCTTAAACTAATGGTTGAGGCTTTAGGTAATAATATAGATAGAAGTTCTAAAGGAAGACCTCGTAAAATAAAAATTAAATTCCTAAAAAAAGTAGGTTATTTTATAAATTAATTAAAAATTAATTTATATTAAGGAAAGTAAATATGAATATTAACTGGCATAATATCAGACTAATAAATGGTGATCAAAAAGAAGGATTCGAAGAATTCGTTTCTCAACTAGCCCGAAAGGAAAGTATTCCTAACAAGCAAAGATTTATTAGAAAGGGAAAACCTGACGCAGGCGTTGAATGTTATTGGATCCTTAATGATGGTACGGAATGGGCCTGGCAAGCTAAATATTTTACATCAAGCCTTGGTGACAGTCAATGGAGTCAATTAGATAGCTCTGTAAAAACCATTATTGAAAAACATAAAAAAATAAGCAAATATATCATTTCAATTCCAATCGATCCTCCAGATGCTAGAGTAAAGGGAAAGACATCGATGCTTGAAAAATGGGATACACATGTAAAGAAGTGGTCTGGCTGGGCAAATGAAGAAAAACTAAATATAGATTTTGTTCCATGGTGGCATTCAGATTTAATAGAAAGGCTCCAGAAACCCGAAAATAATGGTTTTATTCTCTTTTGGTTTGATAAAGAAAGCTTCACTGACGAATGGTTTAAGGTTAAAGTTGAAACTGCCACTGCGAATTTGGGAAATCGATATACACCTGAAACTAACTTTGAACTTGAAATATCAAAAATATTCGATGGTATAGCTCAAAATGAAAAATTTAAAAAACAGTTTTATAATAAACTTGATGCTTTATTAATTAGCTTAAGTAAAATTAGACCAAATTACAAAGAATGTGATTTAGCCAATCTAATTAACAGTTTGAATAATTGCTGTCAATCTCTAAATAGCCAATATGAGTCACTAGCCTCATATGAAAATATCCAATTTGATTTTACTCCTATTAGTAGCAATCTAGAGGAAATATATGATTTACTTTCCAAGATTAAAAAACGTATCGATGAGTTAAAAACTCTTAAAAGCGATGAAAAAAATAAAGATGATGATGACTCTTCGTATTACTTGAGGCAAGCTTATTTATCATTGGAAGAGTTTAATGATTTTATTGAAAGTATTACTGTAAAATTATACAACAATCCATATTTATTATTAGATGGTGAAGCAGGTGTAGGAAAATCTCATCTTCTCGCTGATATTGCTAATACAAGAATAAAAGAAGGTAAATACTCCTTATTATTCCTAGGACAGCATTTTAACAGTAATGATGATCCGATTATACAAATTCTAAAGCAATTAGGATTGAGATGTAATTTTGAAGATTTTCTTGAAGCATTAAATTGTAAGGCACAGTTATCGAGGGAAAGAATAATAATTTTTATAGATGCAATCAATGAAGGGTCGGGTAAATCTTTTTGGCCAGATTATTTAAATGGGTTTATTCGAACTTTTACACGGTATAAATGGCTTGGTGTAGTTTTATCAATTCGTTCATCATATATAAGCTTACTTGAGTCTAACGTTACGCACTTGAAGGATACATTGGTTAGATATACTCATTACGGATTTAGAAATGTTGAATATGAAGCATCAAAACTGTACTTTAATAGTTATAATATTGAATTGCCTAGCGTACCTTTATTGAATCCAGAATTTCAAAATCCTCTTTTTTTAAAAATATTTTGTGAGGGACTTAAAAAAGCTGGCCTATCAAAAATTCCTGATGGGCTTCAAGGGATTACAAAGATTTTTGATTTTTTTATAGAGAGCATAAATAACCATCTTTCTGAACCAAAGAATTTTGATTATTCACCAAGTTTAAATATCGTCGATAAAGTTGTAAAAAATTTAGTGAAATATAAAATTGATAATAAGTTATACTACGTACCATCAGAAGAAGCTATTAAATTAATATACAATGTTCAAAGAAAATACGGCATAAATGGAAATTTATTTGATGCCCTTATCTCTGAAGGTATCTTATCAAAGAATTTATTTTGGAAGGATAACAAAGAATATGAAGAAGGAATATATATTGCTTATGAAAGACTCGAAGATCATTTAATCACATCGGAAATTTTGGATAAAATCTCGTCAGATAGCATTCTTAATGAATTTAAAGAAAATGGTTCTCTTTTTGAATTCATCCAAGATGAAATATCGATAAGTGATTATAAAGGAATTATTGAAGCTCTATCAATTCAGTTACCAGAAAAGTATGGAATAGAATTATTTGAAGCTATCCCCAATGTAAATAAAAATTATGATATAGCTGAAGCTTTTGTAAGTAGTTTACTTTGGAGAAAAAATGATTTAATAATAAAAGAACAAGTAATGGATTATATCGATGGTACTGTTCTTAAGCTTCAAGGTACACATGATTATTTTTGGGATACAATTATTTCAATTTCTATTAATCCAAATCATTTTTTTAATGCAAGTAAAACTCATGAAGTTTTAAGTAAGTATTCTTTGGCTGATCGTGATGAATGGTGGACACAGCTAATTCATAATTGGTTTAACAACAAAACATCAGTAAAAAGATTGATAGATTGGGCCTGGTCGATTGAGGATAAAAGCCATATTTCTGATGATTCTGTTAAACTGGCGTCAATTATGCTAGCTTGGTTTCTTGCAAGCACAAATCGAAAGTTAAGAGATTCTGCAACTAAAGCTCTTATTTGCTTACTTCAAAATAGGATACATTTAATTATTGAAATCTTAAAAAAATTTAAAAGTGTCAATGATCCGTATATTTATGAACGAATTTTTTCTGTTGCATGCGGATGTGCGTTGAGGGCAGAAAAAAAAGATAATCTAAAAGAATTAAGCGAATACATTTATGAAATTATATTTAATAAAGAAAAGGTATATCCCCATATTTTACTACGAGATTATGCAAGAGGAGTTATTGAATGCACTATAAATTTAGGAATACAACTGAATATTGACGAATCAAAGATTAGACCGCCTTATAAGAGTAAATTTCCTCAAATACCTTCTGATTCTGAAATAGAAAAATATGAAATTGACTATAAATCTAAAGATTTTAAGGATTATTATTGGAGTGTGAATTCAATCATCCATTCAATGGAAGTTGAACATAGAAGAGATGGAAAAGGTGCAATGTACGGGGATTTCGGAAGATATATTTTTCAAAGTAATTTTTGTGTTTGGGGTGAGTTAAGCCCTGTTGATTTAAAGAATATTGTTATAAAACGAATCTTTGAGTTAGGGTACGATGTTGAAAAGCATGGTGAATTTGATCTCAATTTGTCTAAAGGTGACCGTCACTATATAGCTACTGAAAGAATTGGTAAAAAATACCAGTGGATAGCTATGCATGAGTTGCTAGCCCAGGTTTCAGATAAATATCAAATGGTTGCTCCATGGTCATCGTTGGGAAAAGATAAGGAACTAATTAATTATAGTGGGCCTTGGGTGCCATTAGTAAGGGATATCGATCCATCAACTATACAAAGAATTGATAAAAGCTGTGTTGTGAAAATCCATCCAAGGATAAGTTATAACAATTGGGATATTGAAAACAAAGAATGGTTTAAATCTATATCAGATTTACCTGATCCCAAAAAAATAATAGAAAGTGAATTTCAAGAATGGATAATGCTCCAAGGACATATTGATTTAGCCGAACAAAAAATGTTAGGGAAAGATCGATATTCTATTCCACAAAAGCAGTTCTGGTATTTAATTAAAAGCTATCTTGTTACTAATGAACAGTATGATTCAATCTTAATATGGTTATCTGATAAAAACTTTATGGACATTCGGATGCCTAAATCGCATGATAGGAATGAACTATTTAATAGAGAATATTATTGGTCGTCTGCCTTTAATTTTTTTAAGAAAGAATACTATGGTGGAGAGGAAGTTAGTATTATTTATGATCATAAAAATGATAAGGCTATTGGAGAAGTAATTGTAACTGCAGAATCGTATTTATGGACAGCACAATATGATTTATCAAAAGAAGAAGCCTTTAAATTACTAAAACCATGTTCTAAATTAGTGAATCGACTAAACTTAAAATATCG
>Ga0307991_1002529_pt1 | contig 12328 bp, 7 predicted proteins | sample EllFjometagen131_FD_203146 | JGI IMG/M metagenome (GOLD analysis project Ga0307991, IMG submission 203146) | Marine microbial communities from Ellis Fjord, Antarctic Ocean - #131 | ecosystem: Environmental > Aquatic > Marine > Unclassified | place: Southern Ocean | collected 2014-10-08 | reverse complement strand
AATCAAAGTATGATGAATATTGTGGGCAAAAAAGTTACAATCAGACAAAATATTATAGATTCTATGATATTGATAAATTCTATATTAAATACAGCAAAGGACAAGATACTTGGAAACATTAAGAAAGAAATAAAAGCCCATAACAATGTATAAAAAACATAAGTGGTTCAGTGGTTTACGGCACATTTAATCAGCTCCGCCAAATCTGCGATTTGACGGGTTGTTTAAAACACAAAATCTGTATCTAATCGCAAATTTGGCTCAGTGTAATTTGACAGGGAAGTGCTTCGAAATCACTTACGTTTCTTATACTAACCGTTATGTTTCATTAGAAAGAACCAAAGAATTATAAATTGATAAAGATATTTTAAAATATGGAATACTATAAGGTAGAAGAATATTTAAATAATCAAACACAAAAAGTTGTTGAGATATTTGATTTTGAGAAAAAAAAGGTTAAGTATTCTGAAAAAATAAAAGGTTGGAAAATTGATAAATTCAGAGGTGAAGAGGAAATTGTTAGAGCCGTTATTATTGCTAAATTGGTAAATAAACTTGGCTACAAACCAGAAAATATTGAAATTGAAAAACAATATGATATTGGTCGTCCGAAAGTTAATAAACCAAGAATTGATGTTATTGTAAGAGACGATGATGGAAACGCTTTTTTATATATAGAACTGAAAAGTCCACAAGATTATGAAAAAGACAAAGATGAAGTAATAGAAAAACAATTATTTAATCTTGCTTCGCAAGAAAAAGGGCAAGGCAAAAATGTAAAATATCTTGTTTTATATACAATTGAAGATTTTGAAGCCGATTTAAAGGACAAATGTATAATAATTGATTATGAACAATTTGCATCTTTTGAAAAATGGGAGGAAGTAAGGAACTTCACGGATAAATTACCAGCAAGATATGGCAAAGCACAAAAAGAACCCTTCATAAAAAGCGGTAAAAAGGATTTAGAAACTAATTTCTCACATATTCAGTTAGACGGAATAAGGAAAAATCTGCACAATGTTTTATGGGGTGGCGGAGGTACTGATGATAATGATGTATTCTCATCTCTTGTTAATTTAATATTAGCAAAAATTCAAGATGAAAGCGAGAAGAAAAGAAATGAGAAATATGATTTTCAGATTTTTTCATACAAGAATGGTGAAAGTTTTGATACAAATGAAGAATTGTTTGATAGAATAAATAAATTATACAGAAGAGCATTAAAACAAAGATTAAATATTGTTGATAAGAAAAAACTTGAAAAATCATTCGTAATTGATGAAAATAAGTTTGCATTAAACAAACTAAAATATACTGTTACACAACTTGAGAGATACTCGTTTGTAGATGGTAAAAACAGTTTTGACGGTAAAGATATATTAGGAGACTTTTTTGAAGGTATAATTAGAGAAGGATTTAAACAATCAAAAGGACAGTTTTTTACACATATCAATATTGTTCGTTTTTTATTATGGGGTCTACAATTAGATAAGCTCGCAATTGACCGAATTAATAGAGATTTAGAGATACCATATTTAATTGACCCAAGTGCTGGTAGTGGAACGTTTCTTATCGAATATATGAAGTTTATAACAGAAAATGTAAAAAGACGGTTTAAACATAAATTGGACGAAACCAGAGATGTAGAAGATAAATATCATCAGTGGTTTATGCCTGACCATCGAGAAAACAAATGGGCTTCAAATTTTATTTATGGAACGGAAATAAATTTTAATTTAGGGACTTCCACAAAAGTAAATATGATTTTACACGGAGATGGCTCAACAAATATTTTTGTAAAAGACGGTTTATTACCCTTTAAATTTTACGAAAAGGAAACTGCTCCAAATTTTTTAAATCAAGCACAAATAGATAAATTATATTTTGCAAAAGAAGTTAATAATCAATATGATGTTATTATTACTAATCCGCCATTCAATGTTGATTTGGATAATGAAACCAAAAAAAATGTAAAAAAAGAGTTTGTTTTTGGTGATAAAAGAAATTCAGAAAATCTTTTTATTGAGCGATGGTATCAATTATTAAAGTCCAAAGGTCGGTTTGGTGTTGTTTTGCCTGAAAGTGTTTTTGATGTTACTGACAATAAATATATTCGATTATTTATGTATAAGTTCTTTAATATAAAAGCAGTTGTCTCATTGCCTACTCTTGCATTTGACCCATATACAAAAACTAAAACAAGTCTATTGTTTGCTCAGAAAAAAACAAAAGAACAAATTGAAGAATGGAATTTACATTGGACGGCATATTCTAATGAATGGAGCAAATTAAAAACTAAAATCAATAATCTATTAAAAATATATATTGAAGATAATGACCGAACTAAATATCCATCAATAAAAAAATTATCACAAGCAGAAGAAAAAACACATTTAGAAAGAATGTTGAAAGATTATATTGAAAAAACAGATGCTAAATTAACACCAAAAGAAATAGTTGTAAAATATAAAGATGAATTAATTAGTCTTTGTAAATATAACAATGATACGAAAGAGATATTTGGTTTTGTTAATACTTGGTGGGTTTTTGGTGAAGTTGCAAAAGAATTAAATTATAAAATTTTTATGGCAGAAGTTGAAAATATTGGGTATAAACGAACTACAAGGAGTGAAAAAATCACAGAAAACGATTTATATCGTATTAATGATGATAATGAAGTTTTAGTAGATGATGGCGTTAAAGAAAAAGTGTTAGATTTTTTAAGAGATGTAAAATGGGATTAGTTAAAATAAATACAGATTTCAAAAATATCGGTCATCAAGAATTTTTACGTCCTAATTTTGGATATAGATATTTCTTTGACATTCAAGATGCAATAATTTTCAATGCCCCAAAACTAATTAAACTAAAATATGTTTTATCAGAACGTAAAACAGAAAAACTTAATAAAGGAGATTTGATAAAACCAGAAATATTAGTCGATATTGGAAATATTGATAGGAGAAATAATATTTTAATTGATACTCAAAAAGTATATACAATTGGTTCTGATAAAAATGTCATTCAAAAAGGAGATATTATAATTCCTAAACTACAACCGAGAATGGGTAATATATTTTTAAATTTATTACATCAAAGGTTTATCGGGTCAACAGAACTAATTGAATATACGATATCACACAATCACAATCCTATTTTTGTTTATTATTTAATTACATCAAAAGTATTTCTAAATAATTTAATAAAATTAGAAAGTGGAAAAACTCATAGACGAGTTAATCCAATTGATTTATTAAAAATAAAAATCCCATTTATAGATAAAAAAACACAAGATAAGGTTAGTTTAAAAATTAAACCAATTGAACAAGCAATTCATTCTCTAAAAAATCAGATAAAAAATTTAAAGGAAGTTATTGATAACGAATTTGCAGAGAATTTCAACTTTGATTTGACTAACGCAGATAAAGCAAAAAAGGAAATAATACATACTGCTGAATTTACTGATATTGCTAATGACGAAATGAAATTTGACATAAGTTTGAAATATCGTTATATATTTAACAAATTCATAAAGCGTTTTGAAAAAATAGAATGGGTTGCTTTGGATAAAATAGTTACTGTAAAAGGTGGCAAAAGACTTCCCAAAGGTCAAGATGTAACTGAAATAGAGACTGATTACAAATATATTAGGGTTGATGATTTAGATTGGAAAGGAAACTTTGACGTAGATAATGTAAAATATATTTCAGAAGAAAATCATAAAATAATAAAGAATTATATTGCGAATGAGAATGACATATTGCTTACAATAGTTGGTGCTACTGTTGGTAAATGCGGGTTAATTCCAAATGAATTAGACGGTTATAATATAACTGAAAATTTTGCGAGATTAATAATAAAAGACAAGAAAGAATATTTACCTGAATACTTATTGTTTTGTCTTATGTCTAAGACATCTATTTATCAAATTGAGGAATACAAAGGACGTGGTTCACAAGGGAAATTGGCGATATTTAGGATAAAAAAAATAAGAATACCTGTTCTTGGTATGCACGAACAAAAGAAACTTATTAAAGCAATAAAAAATGAATTTGATGCACAAAAAGTAATTATTAGACATATTGTTAAAGAAAGAAAAAAGATAGATATTTTAATTGATGATACTATTAATAACGCAACCTAACATGTATAAAAATAATAGCCGTAGTAGTATTAAATTTAAAGGTTGTAGCTCGCTTCAACTATCTTTTAACTTGACAGGCATTAAGCTCGCAGTCGGCTACATATTCTTATACAAACCGTTAATCTTACTATAACATCACTCTTTGCAAACATAAGGCATAATACGACAGTTTCTTGGTTAAGCGGTGTTCAGCCACAAAAACCCTTATAACTTACTGGCAAAAGCCTTCAATCAAAAATAATTATTTCAATCCTTTAATCAATTATTTCTTTTCCCATATTAAAAAATTTTTGTATATTTGAAAAATTAGATTATGCAAAATTATATTTTATATATCAAAAACATCATTAATCTGTTTTTTAACAAAACATACTATTATAAATATATAAGATATAAACGGAATATTCCGTTTATACTTATGTTACCTGCAAGGCACACAAAAAAACACAGCAATGAATTTTAAAAGTGAAGTAATCGAACATTTATCTAATTACAGAATCCGAAAAATGGGATATTTAGATAAAGGAATTTGGAAAAGAAAGGATAAAATATATAAATTTGACCATATCCTTCCTAAAAAAAACAATGTCATTAAATTGAATATTCTTGAACGTTATCGTGAACTATTTTATAATTCTGAACTTTCAAAAATTAGTTACCATAGATTTTTCCATCACTTGAATTCTTCACAAGCTATGTGTATAAACTTCTTTTTCCCATTGTTCGCAGAAAAAAAACTTGAGTTGGTATTAAATGCAATAGGATTAAATGATGATTTGGTAGATTATAAAACTGTATGTTTTGAAAAAGAATCAAATTTTGAAAAAAAAGGAAGACCAACAAGTTTTGATTTTTATTTCCAAACTGTAAAAGGAAAAAAAATATATTTCGAAATAAAATATACTGAATATGCCTTCGGTAAAGCAAAGAAAGATAAAAACCATAAAGAAAAATATAATTCAGAATATTCAAGTAAATGTTCAAATATTAATGAGCAATATTCCGACTTGGAAAGTTTCTTAAATAATTATCAATTAATGCGTAATTTGATTCACATTTCAGAAAACTCATTTGTTGTCTTATTACATCCAAAGGAAAATAAAAGAATCTCTAAAGAAGCAAATTTTGCACGATTAGAAGTTATAAAAAGAGAATTCCAAAAACACGTTGTAGATTTAACTTGGGAAAAATTACTTGGAATGATAGAAAATGAACTTACAGATTCAGAAAATTTGACAGGACAAATGATTGAATTTAAGGAGAAATATAAAATAAAGCCCAGCAGGTAACAACGGCTAATAGTGCATGTCGCTCAGTCGGTCAAAAAACATCACGGTTTTCGTGTTGTTTCCTGTCCCTCGGGGGACAGGAAAGCGAGTCGCAAAATGCGCCACGCACCATAGCCAAACCGTTATATGCAATTGCGATAAATGGAAAAAAATATTTATATATAAGCAGGAATTTATAGCATTATTTTAAATGACAGCATAGATTAAAAATTTTGACTATTTCTGAAATCGATAAGTTCTAAACGGTGATTTGAAAGTATATGTTTTATAGCTTTCAATAAACATTTTTGTCTGTATCTGGAACCAATTAGAATTAATTGAGGATTTTAAGAAACCGAATAAACTACATGATTGAAAAGAGAATAATACCGACAGATTATAAAAGTAGAATGAATGAAATCATGTCTGTTTCATGGAATATTTTCATTTCTCAATTCATTAATAACAGACACGTAATTAATAAAGAAGCCCCATTTCAACACCATTTTGCGCAGATTATTAGAACTGTTGGAGAACTTTATTCTATCAATGAAAGTGATTTATTTAAAGTTGATTTGGAAACCAAACTTGAAAATATCAAAGGGAAATCAAAATATGTTGACTTGACTTGTCAGTTTGACAAAATTATAAAATGTGGAATTGAATTAAAATTTAAATTAAAAAGACAAGGTGCACAAGATTGGGGTAGAATTGACTCATACGTTGATATTGAAAGTTTAGAAATAGCCGTTTCAGAAAAAAAGGAATTTGACTTGGGTAAATTCTATTTAATCACAGATGATACTGCATACATAAATAAATCAAAAAGGGGTAGTGGGACAATCTATTGCTTACATGATGGATATGAGACAAAACCCAATCAAGAACTAAATACACCAAATAATAAAGGCAGACACGAAGTCTTTGTGACTTTGAAAAACAAATATTTAATAAACTGGGAAAAAGTAAATAATTGGTATTTTCTCGAATTGACAATTGATTAGATATGGCATTGGATGAAATAATTTTGAGACTAAAAGAAGCATTTGAAAAGGATGATGTTAAAAAAGCCGTTTTGAAACCTGAATGGTATGAAAGAAATATTGAAAGTGGAATTCATTCTACGGGATTTTGTTATGCTGCAAGTGAAGTGATTTATCGTTTGACAGGAGGTAAAGAAAAATGGAAGAAAGTTGCAATATCAGAGAATAAGTGGGAATTTGGAGGACATTGTTATTTGGAAAATAAAGAAACCGGTGAAAGACTGGATATAACAGATGAACAATATGTATCTGCCAATATTGATATTCCTTATGACAAAGGAATAGGTGGTGGTTTTCGGACAAAAGATTTTGGAAAGAAAGCAAAGATATTAGCAGAAATGGCAGGATTGATATAAAAAAACGCCCTGTAACACGCAATATAAAAAATTGGGCAGAAAGTGCTAAATATGAACTTTTTAACATTGAATATACAGCGTAGTAAATTGAAAGATTGTTGTTTCAAAATGCCCAAAATTTCATATTGCCATTGTTACCTGTAATGCTGACAACAAAAATATAATTATGACAATTAAACTTAATAAATAATAATTACTTACTTAAAACAGAATAAAATGCCAGGATTTCAAGCTCCAATTACAGTTAATCAAGCAATTGAACGAATTAACAGAAGTGAATTTTTATTACCTGCTTTTCAAAGAGAGTTCATTTGGAAACCAGAACAGATTGAACAACTTTTTGACTCCCTTATGCTAGGGTATCCAATTAGTTCAATGCTATTTTGGAAAGTAAAAGAAAATACAAAAGCGGATTTTAGGTTCTATCAATTCTTGAAAAAATACATTCAATTCCATCAAATACATAATGACACTATAGCAACAAATGGAGTTAATGACTTTCATGCTATTCTTGATGGACAACAAAGACTAACAGCATTGTATATTGGTTTATGTGGAAGTTATGCACACCATGAATATAGAAGAGCATACGCTTATAGCGAATGGAGTTATCCTACTCGACATTTATACCTTAATATAACTTCAACTTTTACTGAAGAAGAAAGCGACAGGAAATATAAATTCACTTTTATGGATAAAAGTGTAACAAAAGAACAAGAATTATACATAGATGACGATAATGAAAAATGGTTTAAAGTAGGTGTAGTTTTAGACTTGTATAAAAATGATGAAATAGATGAGTTTTCTGAAAAACATCAACTCTCTAAAGAATCAAAAAGACTAATTAAGAAATTAGAAAGAATAATTCATACTGGACTTAATATCAACTACTATGAAGAAGATGACCAAAACGCTGATAAAGCGGTAAATATTTTTGTTAGAATTAACTCTGGTGGAACACCACTTAGTTTTTCTGATATCTTAATGTCTATAACAATTGCAAGTTGGAAGAAAAAGGATGCTAGAACAGAAATTAACACCTTAGTTGATAACATTAGAGACAAAGGCTTTAATATTGATAAAGATTATATTCTAAAATCTTTTCTTTATTTATATCACAAAGATGTTCGGTTTCGCATTACTAGTTTCAAGCACGACTTTATTAGCAACATAGAATTGAATTGGGAAAATATTCGTAATTCAATATTGAATTTATTTGATTTAATGAAAGTATTCGGGATGACCGATTACACTTTGACTTCATACAATGCTACAATTCCAGTACTGTATTATATTTATCATAAAAATATATTTAATGACTTCTCAACAAAAACTATTCATAAAAATGAAAGAGAAGTAATAAGAACTTGGCTATTAAAAATTCTAGTACGAAGAGTTTTTGGCGGTCAACCTGACGCTGTATTAACTCAATCAAGAAAAGCATTTACAACAGACATTGACAACTTCAAAATTAATAATAGTAATCCATTTCCATCAGAAGATATAAATACTGAGATAAAAAGAATTACTGATATTAGTGATGATTTTATTGAAAAACTACTACTAACACAGAAAGGTTCTCAATATAGTTTCTCCATTTTATCTTTATTATATCCCGACCTAGATTATAAAAACAATAACTTTCATCAAGACCACTTACACCCTGAAGCCAGTTATAGTGATATTTCAGACAAGGAAAAAGAAATATATGGTTGGAAAATTTATAATTCAATTCACAATCTTCAAATGTTAGATGCCAATGAAAATATGTCAAAAAATGCTATGAATCTAAAAGATTGGGTTGAAAAGGAAACTAAAAATTCTGACTTGAAACGATTTATGAACAACCATATTATTCCACAAAATATAAATTTAGAATTATCAAATTTCACTCAATACATAACAGAAAGAAAAGTACTGCTAATAGAAAAACTTAAAGCAATATTAAATGATTAATAATTTATTGATAAATTGAAAAGCACTACAGGTAACACGCAATATAAAAAAATGGATAGAAAGTGATAATTATGAGTGAATTAACATTAAATAAACGGTATAGTAAATTGGAAGATTGGTACTTCAAAATGCCCAACATTTCAGATTGCTGCCGTTTTGGGTAATGCAAAAAAGACACATCGAAATGAACTGAAAAGCCAACCGCACAAATAGTACATTTGGTTTTTGCCAACGCTTACCGAGTATAATTAGAATTGAAATATGACAATAGAAAATTACATTGACAACATAAATCAGAGATACCAACTCGGTAATGCAACTGAGCATACTTTCAGAGGAGACTTACAGCAATTTATTGAGAGTTTAGTGCCTGAAATCAGAGCAACCAACGAACCGAAAAGACAATCTTGTGGAGCACCTGACTATATCTTGACCAAAAAAGATATTCCCGTTGGATTTATCGAAGCTAAAGACATTGGCGACAAAGACCTTGAAGGAGCAAAGAAAACTGGAAATAAAGAACAGTTCGACAGATACAAGGCATCGCTAAATAACTTGATTTTTACCGATTATTTACAATTTCATTTATACCGGGACGGACAATTTGTAACCAAAATCGCAATTGGAAAAGTTACCGAAAAAGGCATAAAACCTTTAATCGAAAACTTCGACCGATTTGAAAATCTTATCAAAGACTTTTGTACTCACATTGGACAAAATATAAAGAGTTCAAAAAAATTAGCAGAAATGATGGCAGGCAAAGCCCGTCTTCTTTCTGATGTTATTGAAAAGGCTTTAACCAGTGATGAAACGCATAATGAAGACAGTACACTTAAAGAACAAATGACTGCCTTTAAAAATATTCTGATTAACGATATTACTCCTAAAGAATTTGCAGACGTTTACGCTCAAACTATTGCTTACGGAATGTTTGCAGCTCGTTTGCACGACCCGACTTTAGATTCTTTTAGCCGACAAGAAGCGGCTGAATTAATTCCTAAATCGAATCCGTTTTTAAGAAAATTGTTTGGCTACATAGCTGGTCCCGATATTGACGACCGAATTAAATGGATTGTAGATAACCTAACAGAAATATTTTTAGCCTGTAACGTTGAAGAAATTCTAAAGAATTATGGGAAGACCACAAAAATGGAAGACCCAATTATCCATTTTTATGAAACTTTCTTGGCTAAATATGACCCAAAACTAAGAAAATCTAGAGGTGTTTGGTACACTCCTGCCCCTGTTGTAAATTTTATTGTTCGAGCGGTTGATGATATTTTAAAAACTGAATTTGATTTACCACAAGGTTTGGCGGACACTTCTAAAACAAAAATTACTGTAAATACACAAACACCTGATAAACGTTCTACAACTGGCTATAAACAAATGGAACAAGAATTACACAAAGTACAAATTCTTGACCCAGCCACAGGAACAGGAACTTTTTTAGCAGAAGTAATAAAACATATAAACAAAAAATTTAAAGGACAAGAAGGTATTTGGAGCGCTTATGTAGAAAATCATTTACTCCCACGCTTAAACGGTTTTGAGTTGCTAATGGCATCTTATGCAATGGCACATTTACAATTAGATTTATTGCTAAAAAAAACTGGTTTTAAAGCTACTAAAATCCAACGAACAAGAGTTTACCTAACTAATAGTTTAGAAAAATACCATCCGGATACAGGAACTTTATTTGCCAATTGGCTAAGTAGTGAAGCAAATGAAGCAAATCATATAAAACGTGATACTCCTGTGATGTGTGTGATTGGAAATCCACCATATGCCGTAAGTAGTACAAACAAAGGAAAATGGATAGAACAACTTACATCAGATTATAAAAAAGACTTGAACGAAAGAAATATACAACCTCTTTCGGATGATTATATAAAGTTCATTCGTTATGGTCAACATTATATTGAAAATAATGGAGAAGGTATATTAGCATATATTTCAAACAATAGCTTTATTGATGGAATTATTCACAGACAAATGCGTAAAAATCTATTAGAAACTTTTGATAAAGTATACATTTTAGATTTACATGGAAATGCAAAAAAGAAAGAAGTATGTCCTGATGGTTCAGCAGACCAAAATGTGTTTGACATTATGCAAGGTGTCTCAATCAACATTTTTGTAAAGACAGGAAACAAAAAAGCAAACCAATTAGGAAAAGTTTATCATTCTGAAATATATGGAAAACGAGAGATCAAATATCCATTTTTACTCAACAACAATATCTCTTCAATAAAATGGGAAATATTAGAAAACAATAAACCTCACTTATTTTTTGTACCTAAAAACTTTGATGGTAAAGAAACTTATGATAGAGGATTTAATGTTTCAGAAATATTTGGAATTAACAGCGTCGGTGTTGTTACTTCTTGTGATAAAATTGTTTTAGCGGACAATAAAAAAGCCCTTAAAATTCAAATAAATAACTCTCTTGAAAATGAAGTTTTTAATAAACAGTACATTAAAAATTATTTGTATAGACCATTTGAAATAAAGAAAATTTATTACAAAACTGAATTATTAGGTAGGTCAAGAGAGAAAATAATGAGTAATTATTTCAAAGAAAATATTGGTCTAATTATTTCTAAACAATTTGGAGGTCACAAACATTTTATTTTATTTATAACAGACTCAATAAATGATAAAAGTTCACAGCCATTTGCACCTTATTATAATCATCCTCTTTATATCTATCCTAAACAAAAAGATAGAATTTTCACAGAAGACTATCGCAAGCCTAACCTAAATCAAGAAATAGTAAATGAGATAGTTAAAAAATTAGCATTAACATTTACAAATGAAAAAGAAACAACCGAAAACACATTTGCTCCAATAGATATTTTAGATTACATCTATGCAGTATTGCATTCGCCAACTTATAGAAAGAAATACAAGGAATTTTTAAAGATATATTTTCCAAGAGCACCTTATCCAAAAGATAAAAATACATTTTGGCAATTGGTAAAATTGGGCGGAGAAATACGACAAATTCATTTATTGGAATCTCCAAAAGTTGAAGATTACATAACAAGCTATCCAAAAGATGGAGATAATGTAATCAAAACCAAAATTAGCATAAAAGATTGGGAATTATTTGATGAAGAAAAGCAGCTTGGTAGAATATGGATAAATGAAGAACAGTATTTTGACAACATTCCATTAACTGCTTGGGAGTTTTATATTGGTGGTTATCAACCAGCTCAAAAGTGGCTAAAAGACCGTAAAGAAAGAACCTTAGAATTTGATGATATTTTACATTATCAAAAAATCATTGTAGCACTTTCGGAAACGGACAGATTGATGAAAGAAATCGATAAAATTGCAATAGAATAATGTCAACGCTAAAGCCGTACACATTTGCAATTCTCACTAGCCAACGCTTGACCAAAAATTGCAAAAGAGTATGCCTTTGCCAACGCTGAAAGAAAACAGCCAATGTACAACACTGTATATATTTTCTTCGCAATCGAATGGCATAATACGACAAGTCACAGGTTAAGCGGTGTTCAGCCACAAAAAACCTTATAACTTACCGGCAAA
>Ga0307991_1002528_pt1 | contig 12340 bp, 12 predicted proteins | sample EllFjometagen131_FD_203146 | JGI IMG/M metagenome (GOLD analysis project Ga0307991, IMG submission 203146) | Marine microbial communities from Ellis Fjord, Antarctic Ocean - #131 | ecosystem: Environmental > Aquatic > Marine > Unclassified | place: Southern Ocean | collected 2014-10-08 | reverse complement strand
TATATCGCTGAAATTCAGCACAAAATAAATCGAAGACCAAGAAAAAAGAATAATTTCTTTTCTCCGAAATCTTTATTTTATAATTTAGTGGAATAGTTTGTCGCATTTGTGAGTTGAATCTACCAAAGCAAATATTATTTTTGTATTCTTGAATAAAAAAGAATAATTTAGTAAAATGCATAAAAAGTATCTCGGGCATATTCTATTAATTTTTTCATTGATTTTAATTTTCTTTTCGTGCAAAAAAGAAGAAGATGATATTTCTCCTTTGATTACAATAGATTCTCCTAACGAAAATCAGTCATTTAATGTTTTTGACACAATAATTATTAAAGCAACTGTTAGTGATGAGAATAAATTAGAGAGCATTCAAGTGGTTTTGGTTGATGAAAACCTTATACCTGTTTTGGGTACTGTTGTAATAAATCCTGAAGCAAATCAAGTAGATATTGTTCTTCATTATCCAATTAATGATTTCTATTTAGAAAATGGCACCTATAATATTTTAGTAAAAGCATTTGACGGAACAAACTACAAAAATTCATATAAAAAAATATTTATCAATGAAGCACCAACAAGATTGGAATATATTTCAGTACTTTCAAAAACTTCAAGTAGTTCAATAAATATTTCAAAAATTGATTCTGCTTTTAATCAAAATTTTTTATTTTCAATAAATAGCGATTATTCGGCTTCAGCTTTGAGTTCAAGGTATCAACAGTTGTATGTTGCAGGTCGTTATATTTATAATATGAATGCCTACGAACTCGAAAAATTTGACATTAGCTGGACAGTTCAATCCATACCAAATCCACCGGCAGCATATTTTGAAAGTGTTTCCTATTTCGATAAAAAAGTTTATATTTCTTTTAATAATGGTGAAATTAAAGCTTATGATAATAAAGGAGCAGTAAGATTTTCAACAACAGTATCAACAGGAATGTATCCAAAAAAAGCTTTCAAACATGATGATTATTTGATTGTGGCTCAAAAAAATTATGTCGGCTTTGATGGAGCTATTGGAGTGTATTATTTGATTAGCGGAGTTTTAAAACAAAAATTACCAGTCAATTATAATATTGTAGATTATTTTTCGAAAGACAATGATAATATTTTTGTTTTCGGAAATGATGGAAATCAGGGAAAAATATTGATTTATAATTTAAATGACAATAACACATGGGAGCCTTACTCTTATCAAATAGGAAAAATCATTAACGTAACTCAAATTGATAACTTAAATTATTTGATTGCCTTTGAAAACGAAATTAAACATTTCAAATATAATCCTATTAGCCTGACTACCTTTATTTCAAATGTCTCTGCAAAAAACATTAAGTTTGAACACATGAATAATTTGATTTATACTGCTGAAAATTTTAAAATTTCAACTTATAATTATCCTAATGCTGTTTTCCAAAACAATGTATTTTTTAGCGATACAATTTTAGATTTTCATTTTGTTTATAATAAGTAATAAATAAGCATTTGATGATTTTTTCCTTAAAAATTGGCTATATTTTATTATGGGTAAATTCTATTTAGCAATTTAATTTTCCTGAACCATATAAGGATTATAAGTTCATATAATATTTTATATAAGTTTATTGTTTAACAATTTAACAATTATTTTTTTCTTATATTTCCTTTTATACCTTATATGGTTTATTTTTTTTAATTTAACGGAATTATTCTGAAAAGAAATTTATGAAGAAAACATTAATAATATTAATCTGGGTTTTAATCGGCATCACATTATTAGTTTTTATTTTTATCGGAAGTAAAAACAAATCAGACCCATTTTGGAGTTCTTTAGATACTTTGATTGTAAGCAAAAATATTTATTGTCTTGAAGAAAAATTTGATGTGATTGATAGTGCATATAGAACTTATCAGAAAGACACGGAATTACAAAAAGTTTCATCTTTTGAATTTATAAGCAAGCCATTTTTACCTATTTATGAATACCACAAATTTTTAAATATAATTGATTATTTCTACAAAAATAAAATCATGATTGTGTCTGGAGTTACAGGTTCAAGTAAAACAACAATAATTGACCGTGCAGCAAAACTTATGGCAGCTTCTCCCGAGCGAATTTTACATTTACAATGTGTAGAGAAAATGGAAGTTGAACTACACAAACAATGGATAGGATACCAAACTGAAGATGCTTTTCGCCCCGGCAAATTATTGAAATTTTTTGAGAAATGCAGGCAAGACACTTTGCATAATTTTGTTTTCATTATTGATGATATTGACAAAATATATCCTGCAACTTTTTTTGGTGCACCTTTATGGAACGAACTAGATAACCCATCATACAATAATTCTATCGAAGGATATACTGATGATTTAACAATCCCTCCAAACTTTTATATGCTTGCTGTTACTCACTCAGGAGCAGGCAGCACAGTGGAACTTAATTTTGAGCATTACAGACGACTTGGAAATAATGTTCCTTATGTTATTCCTCCCGATTACATTGAATTTTTTCTTTATATGAAAACAAAATTTGAAAACAAAGAAAATATCTACAAAGAAAAAAAACACATAAAAAAACTTCTTTATTTTTTCATTAAAGCAAACGAATATATTGAAAAAAACTATGGACAATCATATATGATAGGTCAATGGACAGCTGTCAGAAAATATCTTGAACCTGAAAATTTTGACGATTTCGTTAATTGTTTCCTTGAAAATGTAAATACTTTTTCTCCTGAAGTTCCTCTTTCTAAAGCCGATTTTAAACCAATATTTTATTCTATTGAAAATGATGGCTTGCTGATAAAAACTAATTTTTTAGATAAGAGTTTTAAAGCTATTATTAAAACAGGCGTTTTTAGCGAAATCACTGTTGCAATACTTTTTGCACTTATTACTGCGATTATTAGTATAATAATGTTCAGGAAAAAAAGGAAATTTATTAATGAATTGGTTTGTTCATCAAACGCAACTATTAAAGAATTTGAAAGCAATAAAATATCTTATGACGAATCAAGAGGAAGGCTATTAATTATTAATGAAAACATTGATAAATATATTATTAAAAGAAAAATAAATTTTACCGAAGCCAATTATTTGCTAACTACAATTAGTCACCAACTGAAAAAAATTGAAGATATTAATAAACTAAATCAAGCATCTTTAAACCTTAGAGAAATGTTTAATAGGTTTACTGCCGATGGAGAATTAGACAAGAAAGAACACAACTATCTTATCCAGTTTTTGGACGGAATAAAATCAACTATTTCAACTAAAGTTTATAATAATTTAAAAACCCAGATTGACGACACTTTTCGTAAAAGCTTTGTAACGAAAAAATGATTTATATGGACTTAAAACTTATAATTACCAGCGATGGGTCTCATTCACTTTATTCTTCCAGATTTAAGGATGGCTATCATTCTAATTTTGGAGCAATACAGGAATCGAAACATATTTTTATTGAATCGGGATTTAAGATAATTGATAAGTCTGAAAACCCTTTAAACATTCTTGAAATTGGTTTTGGAACCGGTCTGAATGCTCTATTAACGTTTGTTGAAGCTAAGAAAACAGGGATAAAAGTAAATTATTATTCTATTGAAGCTTATCCAATTCCGGAATCAATTTATAGGCAATTGAATTATTCCACGTTTGTTGATGATTCAGAAAAAGATATTTTATTGAAAATGCACGATTCAGAATGGGAACAAGAAACTCTTTTGTCGGAAGATTTTTCTTTACTCAAAATTAAGTCAAAACTCGAAGAAACAGAATTTGTTGATTATGAATTTGATTTGGTTTATTTTGATGCTTTTGCACCAGATGCTCAAGCAGAAATGTGGACTCAAAACATTTTCGATAAAATTTATAATTCTATGATTAATAAAGGTATTCTTATGACTTATTCCGCAAAAGGTGAAGTAAGACGAAGATTAAAAAATTCAGGATTTAAAGTTGAAAAAATTCCGGGACCAGAAGGAAAAAGAGAAATTACGAGAGCAACAAAATAATTAATAAATAAACATTTAAGTTGTGAAAATAAATAAATATAATATTCGCATTTATGGATTATTCATTAATAATAATCAGGAAATTCTTATTACAGACGAATTTCGTTTGGGTATTAAAATGACAAAATTTCCGGGTGGCGGATTAAAATTCGGCGAAGGAACAATAGAGTGCTTAAAACGTGAATGTCGTGAAGAACTAAATCAGGAAATTGAAATTATTCGACATTTTTACACAACTGATTATTTTCAGCAAACAAAACTTTTGCCTGAAAATCAACAATTAATAAGCATTTATTATTTAATAAAAATCAAAAAACCTTATAAATTCAGAACTACTGATAAAAAGTTTGATTTTGATGAATTGTTTGATGGAGCTCAATGTTTTCGATGGGCTTCGTTAAAGAATTTTAACGCTGATGAACTAACATTCCCAATTGATAAAAAAGTTGTAGAATTGTTGAAAGAAGAATTTATTTAATTATAAAATTTGGTGTAATGGACAAAATGGTTGCTATTTTTAGTAGCATTCTTTCAAATGGACAAAATGGTTGCTGTATTTTTTGTATAGTTTTTTGAATTAAAAAAAAGTATTTTATATTATATTCTTTAAAAAAAATTGGCAATTCATCATTGTTGGACTTGTCTGCAGTAGTATACCTGGCGGGCTTTCAGCCCTAACATAAATTATTGTTATATTCCACAGGGCTGCGTTATACTTCGCCCTGTGCTATTACATTCCATCCTTTCAGGATTATTATGATGAATTAATACAAAGACAGGATTTTTTTAACTAGCACATCAAAATAATATTTAGCCAAAAAATCCTGCTTCACAAACTGAAGATTTATAGTAAAACTATTTTTTTCGTAAGAATGCTGTTGGAATTTCTAATTCTTATTAAATAGATTCCTTTAGAAAGATAACTCAAATCATAAGGAATAAGTATTTCGTTTTGATTGGAAGTAACGTAAGTTGTGAAAATTTCTTGTCCTCTATAATTTAATATTCCAATTTCAATCTTTTCTCCTTTAGACTTTAATATCTTAATTACAATCAATCCTGATGATGGATTAGGAAATATGTTTATTTGGAATTCCGGATTTTTCATCTCCCCTACTCCACTTGCTTGAGTGTTTATAAGTACGGTTCCGTTTTCACCCAAAGCAAAAGCAGTATCATTATTATGAATATAAACTGTTTCAAGATGGGTTATTGTTCCTGAAACAATGCTCTGCCAGTTTTTGCCACCATCGAGTGTGCGATACATAATCCCGGATAATCCAACAGCATATCCATAACTCATACTTTCAAAATAAATTCCTTTAAAATGTTTGTTATCTGCTCCTAAAAATATGTCTGTCCAAGTTAGACCTGCATCTGTTGTTTTAAAAATTTCGCCTAGAGAGCCGGCAATATATCCGGTTAAACTATCAACAAAATCTATTGATTTATATTGTTTAATATTATCTATGTGAATTTCGCACCAAGTATTTCCACCACTAGTTGTCCTTAAAATTCTGCCATCGGCAACTATAATTCCAATGTTTTTATCTATAAAATACACGTCCCATAAAGATGCGGTTGTTCCTGATGAAAGAGCAGTCCAATTATAACCACTGTTGACAGTTTTATAAATTTTCCCTTGTTTTCCAACGACATATCCGGTATCAACATTCAAAAAATAAATTCCAAATAATGCTACGTTTGCCGGTTTTTCAATTGAATCCCAAGTTAATCCTGCATTGTTTGTTCTGTGAATTATTCCATCGCTTCCCGCAGCAATTCCAATTGAATCAGTGGGAAAACAAATTGCATTAACTCCTTTTCCTTTTATTGTATCGTTGGAGTTCCAGCTTATCCCACCATTATTAGAAAAATAAATGCGGTTTGCACTTTCGCCAACAAGAAAGCCTTTGCCGCTTTGAGTAAACACAATATCTCTGAAGTCATAAAAATTTGTGTCTATGTAAACAGGACTCCAAAATTGTGCATTTGCCATAAATGCAAAAAGAATAAAAATAGTAGTTGTAATAAGTTTTTTCATTTGTATAATTTTTATAGTTAAATAATTTATTTTCCAGCTACTTAGTGTTTGCAATAAAACCCAACAAATTTTAATTTTCAGTGAATTTTTCCCCATCCCGATAGTTATCGGGACTAAAGGGAGAACTCTCTAAAAATCAGCCCACCCTTTAGGGATGGGGAAAGGCTGATTTTAAAATTTATTTAAAATTAGTTATTTTTTTTTAATTGTGATCCTTGCGGATGTCTTTCAGTCGTTAGAAATTTGATTTATCTGACATTTCTCAAATGTTTGCTCCAAGCTAAATTTTCTTCACTCCCTTTAGGGTCGGGGAAAGGAAGAAAATTTTCTGGTTTAAATAATAATTCCTTTTTATGTTTAATTTTAAATTTACCTATTCACTCCGCTTTCTCAAACCCTTGCTTTCCCCCGTCCCTAAATGGGTGGCAAGGTTTTGAGAAAGCTCATTGCGTATTCGATCTAAGGTGTTAGACATATTATTTTTTAATTATGATTTGAAATTTGTTCTGCTCCCGAATTTCCAATTTCATTATTTGTGTCTTTCCTTAAACTCTAAGTCTGGGATAGAATTTCGCTGACAAGGCTTGCGAAGTATAGAAATTCAGGAGTTTACTCATGTAAATGACTGAATTTTTATACAAGCGTAACGCAGTCAGCGGACTTTCTATACAGACTCTATTTCAATAAACTTCATCAGCTCATCAAAAAGCTTTTGTGTTGGCAAACCAACCACATTAAAATAAGAGCCTTCGATTCGTTCAATTCCGATATATCCAAGCCATTCCTGAGCTCCATAGGCTCCCGCCTTATCATAAGGTTTACAATTTTCAACATACCAGTATATTTCTTCTTTTGTTAAATTTCTGAAATAAACATCTGAGCATGCAAAAAAAGATTTTTGTTTATTTTTAGTTTTCAAACAAACAGCTGTGTAAACCTGATGTTTTTCTCCTGACAATCTTTGCAACATTTCAACAGCTTCATCAAAATCTTTTGGTTTATTTAAAACCTGATTATTGAACCAAACAATAGTGTCGGCAGTAATTACAAGAGTTTTCTCATTATTATTAACAAATTTAAAAGCATTTGCTTTAAGCTCACATAAATATAATGCAATCTGCTCTCGAAGCAAATTATCGGGATATTTCTCATCAATCTCTATTTCGGCAGTTTCGAAATCTATTCCAAGTTCTTTAAGAAGAAATTGCCTACGCGGAGATTTTGATGCAAGTATTATTTCGTAATTTTTAAGTTTTTCTAAAAGCATAAAAAATGTTTTGTTGAGAATAAATTTTATACTTGTACGAAACTACAAAAAATTAAACTTACGTATCAAATAAACACATACAAAAAATAAAAAAACCTATTAGATTATTGGATATTAAATAATTATTATTAATTTTGGGAGAAAATTTATATAAAAATAAAAGCAATTGCTTTTATTTACAAGTTGGCTGGAATAATAATACAATAGCATAAAGAAAAAGATTACAAATGACAGAAAAAAAACAAATCAAGAACACGCCTGAAATTTATTTTGATTCGAATGAACTGATTAATATATCATTTGGAAGATTAGAAGGAGAAAGAGACCCTTTATTAAAAGATTGTTTCTTTACCACTTCTACAATTAAAAAATACCTTAAAAATCCATATAATTATGTTTTGTCTCCTAAAGGTGCCGGTAAAAGTGCACTTTTTATGGCATTGACAGAGGGATTTATTCCTGAAATTTTCTTTAACAAAGAGCAGTATTCTATAATATCGATTAATGACGCTTTTGGTTTTGATGATGAATATCTTGATGTAGAAAAATTTTCTGAAGACAGTAGAATCAGATTAACTATTTCTTGGGCTCTATTTTTACTAACTAAACTAATTGAAGACATAAAAGAAAATCATAAAGATGGAATTGGTTATAATGAACTTATGCAAGAAATTACAAAAGTTTCTGAATTAAAAGAGAGGTTTAACTTGTATGATATTAGTGATTTCTTAAAAACAATTAGTACATCAATAAAGTTTACTGCTAATGGTCAAGACTTTGAAGCTGCTCCTTCAATTAGAATTGAACCAAAAAAGCAAAAGTTAGTCTTAAATAAACTGTTTTATGAAATAAACAAATTCTATAAATCTAATAATAAGAAAGCGCTAGTTTTAATTGATAGAATCGATAATTTTGTTCAAAAGGAGGAATACTCCCTCCAAAAGAGATATATACAAGGACTTTTTGATTGTATTGAAGAAATAAGTCTCTTTGATTCAATTATTCCTACAATGTTTTTAAGAACTGACTTGTTTTATTCATATGATTCAGAAATTGAATACGATAAGGTTAAAGATAGATTAATTGAATTAAAATGGGATAATGGTGAAACTTTGAATTTTCTTGTTTTTAGATTAAATCATAACAAATATATAACTTACAATTTTAATTCATTTTTAATGAACTTCTTCGATGAAGCAATTCAAGGTAAACACAGAAAATTCAAGCATGAAAACCAAAATACTTTGAATCGATTTATTTCTTTATTTTTGAAAAAGAAAAGGGCTAAATTAACACTAGATACATCTAGGCCTCTTAATTACACAATATCTGACAAATATCTTAGAGTGTTTTTCCCAGATATAATTGATATTGGTGAGCCTTTGAATTTAGATGAATGGATATTTACATATTTGAGAGATGCAAATAACTTTATAAACCCAAGATTACTAATATACTTTTTCAATCAATTGATTCAGAGTCAAAACGAAATAAATACAACCTGTTACCCAGACCGAGACAATAAAATTAAACAATCAGAATTTAATGGTAACATTTCGTTTAATATATTTTGTAATGAAGCAGTTAAATTAACTTATGAAAAGGTTCAACAAGACGAATTAAAAAACATTTTTACATTATTAAAAAGTCGGGAATATCAAGTACTTTTCAGGTATATGAATTCAAGGAATCATGCTAGTGGCGTTTCAAGATATGGAGACATAAAGCTTAAAAACTTTAGTATTGACAAAGAATTATATGAAAGCTTCCTTAAATATTTAAAACTATTAGGATATTTAAAAGAAACAGAAAGACAAAAATTTGATATTCCATTAATATATCGACAGGAACTGAATATAATCTAAAAACTACAGCCAACACCCTTGCTGCCGCACAAATCTTTTCATGTGATAAGAGTTTAAAATATAACCATAACAAATTAAGAAAAAAAAGGAATTATTATTAACTTTGTTTTAAGAGCTGCAATTACAAAATCCTGAAGGAGTATATTTTATTAGTTTTGTTTTGTAGATTGTTTAGATGTATTTACAAGAAACGATTTAAAGATATAATAATCATTAAGCCACACGAAAGGATTCGTGGGGTAGCGGGGGTTAAATAAATAATTTGATTTATGATTTCCACAGAAACGAATTATAATAAATTAAAAATAAACTTTATCAAATATCTTGACCAATCAAAAAACATTGGGAATATTTTTGGTGGGCCTTCTTTGCATTTTCACAATCGCGCTTTATCTGAAAGAAAAATCGAATTTCTCGGAAACACTCATTTAGAAATGATTTATGCAACACTAACGTCATGGGGAATGCATAGAATGGGTGACACTAAGACTAAAATGGTTGATTATAAAGATTTCCAAAAAAGTATTTTATTAAATAAGAATGAACTAATAAATCTTAGACACCTAAAAATTGAAAACATTAAGAAAAATGAATTTATGGTTCTCATTAAAAGATTGAATGAAATTTGTTTTGACTTAATAGTATCTAAATCAAATTCAAAAATTGTTGGGAATTCAAAAACTTTAGCTCATATTCTCCCAGATTTAATTCCTCCTATTGACAGACAATACACAATACTTTTTTTTCAAAAAGAACCTTTCAACTTCATAGACAAAACTGGAAAACTGAAGCAACCCACTTTAAAGAAGATAGACGAAAATGATTATTTTAATCATATAATTGAAAAGACGTACGATTTCGTGAATTTCATAAAGAATAATAATCTTGTAAAAATCCAACAACCATTTAATACATCATATCCTAAAATATTTGACAATTTGATAATTACTTATATAAGAGACATAAAGAAAAACGGTGTATAATAACGGCTATAAAACATGGCGGGTTCGCAACTGGATTACTTTATTCCGCTATATTGGAGGAATAATTTAACTTTGAGAAAAAATATAATAAAAATAAAAGCAATTGCTTTTATTCAACCGTTGTGTGCAAGCCACAAAACCCAATTTCAATTTTGATTAACTTTTGCTAACTTGCAAAAAAATAATATTATGAAAAATAAAACACTATTTGAAGAAATAAAACAGTTTAATGAAATTGGACAAGAATTTTGGAGTGCTAGAGAACTATATACAATATTAGAATATATAAAATGGGATAAATTTCTAAATGTAATTGAGAAAGCAAAACAAGCCTGCAAAATCTCTGGACAAGAACCTGATGACCATTTTCCCCGAATAGAGAAATTGGTTAAAATTGGTTCTGGAGCAAAAAGAGATATCGGAGACATACATCTATCAAGATATGCATGTTATCTTATTGTTCAAAACGCAGACTCTTCAAAAGAAGTTGTCGCTTTAGGACAGACATATTTTGCTATCCAGACTAGAAAACAAGAAGTTTTAGAAGAAAGTTTTGAAAAACTTCAAAATGAAGATGACAAACGCCTTTTTCTGCGAAGAGAAATGGCTGAACATAATAAGCAATTAGCAGATGCTGCAAAAAAAGCAGGTGTTATTCAACCATGGGAATATGCAGTATTTCAGAATCATGGTTATATGGGGTTATACAATGGTTTAGGGGCAAAAGATATACATGCAAAAAAGGGATTGAAGAAAAGTCAGAATATTCTTGACTACATGGGAAGTACTGAATTAGCAGCTAACCTTTTCCGTGCAACTCAAACTGAAGAAAAACTAAAAAGAGAAAACATAAAAGGCAAGAAAAAAGCAAATCAAACTCATTTTGAAGTAGGCCAAAAGGTTAGACAAACAATTAAAGAACTAGGGGGAACAATGCCAGAAGAATTACCAAAAGAAGAAAGTATCAAAATAATTGAAAGTATTAAAGATAAAGAACTGAATCCAAAACCCAAAAAGAAATAAAGCCAGCACCCCGCTCCCGTACGAATCCTTTCGTATGGTAAGAGTTTAAAATATAAGCTTGACAAATTAAGAAAGAAAAAAAGAATTATTATTAACTTTGTTTTATAAGCTGCAATTACAAAATCCTGAGGGAGTTTATTTTATTAGTTTTGTTTTGTAGGATGTTTAGATGTATTTACAAGAAACGATTTAAAGATATAATAATTATTAAGCCACACGAAAGGATTCGTGCAGTAGCGGGACTTACTAACAGTTCGAGACGTTACTCCCGCCTGTAAGGAACTTTCACCCTCTGGAAAAATTTACCCATTCTTTAAGTTTCTGAATAAATATTTGTATTTTTAGAATTTATTCTAATACTTGCGAATGGGTGTGTACTTGCTCATGCTGGGCACACACAATGTATAGAAAAATGAAGGACAAGATAATAATGTTGTTTTGCCTTTGCATTTTGAACTATTTAAGTTAACTTATAGATACATCTTTAAATGCCCTACTTTCAAAAGGTTAATAATATTGTTAAATTAAAATAAATTTATTATGAAGCGATTTTATATTATGTTGGTGAGTTTTTTAGTAGTTTGTTTTTTAGTAGTTAGTTGTTCTACAAACAAAACTATTGTTTATGAAAAAATAATTAAACATCAAGAAACAGAAGGAGGAACTGAAATATATGACAAGGTGATTGTATATAAACTAAGCTCGAAAAAAGATTCAATTTGCTATTACAAAGATGGTAAGTATGTAGGCGCAACAGTTACAATAATTACTAAAACAAAAAAATCTTTTAAAAAATTGAATGTACTATAAAAGACGAACATCTATAAGATTGTTCGTCTTTTTATGATTTTATTCATGTGTTCTTCTTTGTAAACAATAAAGTTTTTTTCTCAATGCTTATTACAGTGTTGTTTATTTAGTTTTTCTTTCTATAAATTAGTAAAATATAAGTAAATTAAACTTTAAAAACTTTCTTAAATAGTGTAAATACATGAAATACAATTGTGTGAGCAATGATAAATTAAAACCCAGCAGGTAATCAAGTAGCCCGCCTCATCAGTAAACACTGACAGGGAGAAGCACCTTGCTACTGCACAAATCCTTTCATATGGTAAGAGTTTAAAAATATAAGCTTGACAAATTAAGAAAGAAGATAAAAA
>Ga0307991_1002527_pt1 | contig 12341 bp, 9 predicted proteins | sample EllFjometagen131_FD_203146 | JGI IMG/M metagenome (GOLD analysis project Ga0307991, IMG submission 203146) | Marine microbial communities from Ellis Fjord, Antarctic Ocean - #131 | ecosystem: Environmental > Aquatic > Marine > Unclassified | place: Southern Ocean | collected 2014-10-08 | reverse complement strand
CGACTCGGGTTTGAGATCCCCGAGATCCAGACGACTTTTTAGATCCGCTTCAAGGTCAACTTCAGGAAGTTTTCCCAGCTCATCATGAAACGAAAGTGAAGCATCTGTAATTTCAAAGCTTTGCACCACTAGAGCCAGAGGCAAAGCGGCTGAAGAAACCTTGTCGGCAGAGGTCTCATTCGACTGTCTAGATTGTTTGTTCGATTCACCGCTGGCAGATTCTTTTCCGGCCTGTAAAATCTTCAACTCGGAAAAGTTATAGAGACCTTCATGATTACGCCAGACCTTAATGACCGGCCGGTCGATCCTGACTCGGGTGATCTCCAGTCGTTTCTCAAGCAGAGGCCAAAGGCTGTACCCCAAACTGAACTCTTTAACAGCTACAAAGTCAGCTTTGCCATCGGCCTCTTTAACAACCAGCCCGGCAGCCTTGATACCGCTGAATAGATCAAGCTTTAAAGAGGCAATCTCGACTTCACGCCCTAAGGCCTCACGTATCGGCGGCAAGAGCAGGGTACGCAGACGATCTTCGTTGAGATAGACTTTGAGAAGAATCCCGACAATGACCAGCAACCCGACGAAAAACAACCCGGTAAAAAGTACAATCCGAAAAAGCTTTTTCATGGTAAACGCCTCATTGCTAAACTTGCGCCCACAGTTATTAAATAAATATAACATGTTTTATCGTGATTGCAAGAAAAAAGAGCGCCCAACATTTTCAGGCATCCTCCAACACCTAAAGGAGGATGACATGGCACCTCGTTACAGAGTGACCCTGACAAAGGTATTCAATGTATTAATGCCCACAGTGACAATATGTTTTTAAATTCAAGATGCTTGCGGCGGCAGCAATGGTAACCCCAAAAAAAAGTACCGGTCTATCCTGGTTAAGAAGATTTGTAATTGTCCCATTTACAATGGTCGAGCCGGTAGCGAATATTAGATCACTCCATTTTATAGCGTCAGGAGTCATCTCCGGTGGTTCTATAACGACACCGGAGATCTCTGATCCGATATTATCCCGATCCAGATCAACAACCCGGACATTGTACTGGGAGGCAAGCGTTTCAAGAAACCTTGGCTGATAACCGACAAGAAAAACGTTATTCCGGGAACCGATAACCTCGGGCAAATTATTCGCGCATAACTTTGGTTCGGCATCCTTGCAGTGAATTGTTTTATCACAAAGATCAAGATATCTGAAAACGGCATTCAGTCCGGATATAAAACTGGCTCTTCTCTTATTTGAACTCAAATTGATTTTTAAAAGATCATCAACAAAATAATCCGCGTTTTCAAATTCGTCCGCAAAAGCCTGCCCTTTTGCCCCTTCAAAAACAGCCTCCACCATGACTTCCTTGCCCTTTATTATCGGGTAATCATCATGTTCGGGATTTCCTATTGCCTCTGTAGCGGAAAGTGCTTTACATCTTACACTTATATTTTTTCCTGAGAGATCGTGTTTTTGTATTTCGTTTTTCAGGGCATCTCTTAATTCTTCATATAAATTCATAACACTCGTCTGATTCCTTCCATGCAATTTCTAACTGATACCATCAATTTATGATGCATGTCTAATCCGTAAATTATATAGTTACAAGCTATAACAAATAGAACGATACCAAATATTTTTTTGAGCATCGGGGTGGAGAGATGGGTTGATATTATTGCCCCAACGACCGCCCCTGTCAAAGCCGGAATTAATAAACTTTTTAACATGGTAATATCCAGTGATTTCAACCTATTGTGAACAATACTTGCTGAAAGCGATAGAAAAAACATAGTCGTAAGAGATAACATTATGGTTTCGTGTATATCAAGATTTATAATAATTATATAAAATGGTACAATGAGTAATCCACAACCTATTCCTAAAAGTACTGCAAGAATCCCGATAAGAACCCCAATTGGAGCTATGAGCAATAATTCATTTGAAAATAAATTGTTGTGCAGCCCGCTATAAATCAGAGTAGGGAAGTCAAATATCTTCATAATTTTCAGGCTGGTAAAAAGTAAAAATAATGAAAATGTGAGTTTTAACCACCCATTCTGACGCCTCTGAACTATTGTCCCTCCCAATATTGACCCCAGCACACATGCCGGAATAAATATAAAATAGTATCGCAGATGTGGAATTTCGGGGAGAAAAATAAAATGGCTGACTGCTCCTATGAAACTGATCGGTATAATAGTTGCCAACGAGGTGCCGGCGGCCTTCTTGAAATTAAAACCGAATATAGATATGAATATGGGAACTAACAGCGATCCTCCACCTATGCCTATGCCGGTGCTGAGTAGAGCTATAAAAAAACTGACTAATATTAACCTTGTATCGAAGTGATCTTTACCAGGCTGTGACATAATAACGATTCTCGTCCGTTTTCTATAAAACTCAATTTGTCATTGTGCAGTATATGTTTTTTTGAGTTGTCACAGTAGGAGTGTTGTCTTCGAGGTTAGCAACTCCGACGTTGTCTTGTTTTACAGCATTTTCCGTACCGAAAAAATGGGAGGTGTTACTGACGGGGGAGGACTCTTGTCGGGCTCGCACCAACAGCCTATAGATTGACAAATTACGGCCCTTTTTTGATAAAACCGGCGATCTCGGGCGGAACCGAATTGAAACCCGACAACTATTGAAAAAATCTCACTTGTCTACGTTTAGAAGTCGTCGGGCGTTGTTAATAAAGATATTCTCAAGCACATCCTCGGATAAACCCAAAGTCGCAATCCACTCAGCATTGGCCCCGACTCCCGGAACCCCCGGAAAATCAGTACCGAAAAGAAAGCGGTGGCTCAATTTCGCCAACTTAGGATAGTAACTTAGCAGGTTCTTAGGCGGCAATCCTGAAAGATCAATATAGACATTATCATGCCGAATTACCATATACTCAGCCAACTCGTACCAAAAACCACGGCCGCCATGGCAAAGGATCAAATTTAATGAAGGAAAATCGACCGCCACATCATCATAATCATAGGGATCGGCATGGCGCAGCCGGGTACCGGGAAAAACTGAGGTTCCGGCATGCATCATCAGCGGCAGGTTGCGATCTTGACAGATCTCATAAGCCGGATAGAGACGTTTATCATTAACCCGATGTTGGCAGTGCACCCCATGAATCTTTAAACCCTTAACCCCCAGATCCAACTGACGTTCAAACTCAGCAACCGGATCAAGATGAATTTCAGGATTTAACGCCCCAAAGGGAATATACTGAGGGTAACGCTGACTGACCTCAAGAGCTCTTTCAACCGGCATAACTCCAGACGTATGCAAAGCGTACTCCGGCAACAAAACCCCACCGACAACCCCCTCATCAACAAGAACCTGGTTAAAGGCATCAATATCTAAGCGGCCATCCTCCGCATAGATTTTACTCGAATAGGGACCGGTCGCCATCCACAATTTCCGGGCCTCCGGCGACCACTCATGGTAATGGCCAACATGAAGGTGAAAATCAAACAGTTTTCGCATACCTCTACCACCAATTTAATTAAGGTTTAATTAAACTTTCAACAAAACTTATATAAATTTTGCCACAAAAAAAGAAAAATGGCAACTTAACATAATATTATTTCGGGAGCAAAGTATTACGAGGAGAAACGTTTTATTGCGAGATCACCCATGACAAGTAAAAGAAACTCTGTCCGTCATAACAATTGCCTCAGGGATTGTCTCTGCGACTTTTGTAAACTGCTCTATCGCTTCTCGATTCTTACCCATCCTAACCATTAACTTGTTGGCATTATTGTTAATCTAGAACATTATAACCGTTAAACTTTTACCATTAATCCATAACTGATGTTTGGCGTCTCCCCCAGTGGGCTGCAAGTGATTAATTTACTTCTTCAAGTAGCTCTTCAACCTCCGCAAAGACCCGGCGCCAGCCGAGCGCCTCAAGACAGAGCTGAGTCTTGCAAGAACGTTTGCGACAGGGACTACAGGGTAGCGGATGGCGAACGATGCGATAAGGCGCACCATAGGGGGCATTTACTTGAGGGTGGGTCGGACCGAAGATCGCCACCACCGGCGTACTCATGGCAATGGCCAGGTGCATAGGGCCGGTATCACCACCAACATAGAGATCACAGGCCGCAAAGATGGCGGCGAGATCGAGCAGGGAGGAGGTTTTTTTCGCGACCACCACCGGAACCCGCAGATTTCCGGCAATCAGCTCAACCATTTCTCGCTCACCCGGCCCCCAAGTCAAGATAACTCGAGCTCCGATTTTTTCAACCAAGGCATTAATTAAACCAACATAACCATTTTGGGGCCAGCGTTTATAAGCGGTTTTTGGGCTGCTACCGGGATGCAGAGCGATAACCGGTCCGGCACCCCCCAGTTTTTCGATACCACCCAGAGAGGCCTGGGCCCGCTCCTGATGTGCAGCAGTTATCGACAGTTGATAAGTAACCGGCCCCGTGACTGGCACCCCAAGAAAATTGACCAGCCCCAAAGCCCGTTCAACTCGATTGAGCTCCGGGTTTGAAGGTCTAAAATGACGGGTATAAAAACGGTGGCTGCCCTCTTTGGCATCCGGCCGGGCAAAACCTACCCGATCCGACACTCCACTAAGCCTGGTAAAAAGCCCACTTTTGAAAATCCCGTGAAAATCGACGACCAGATCAAAATTTCCAGAACGTAATTCACTAAGCAGGATAAAAAGTAATCTCAGGGCGCTTCCGAAACGTTTAGGCGAACCCAGAAACCCACTAAAAAGTCCACGCTCAAAAATCAGAACCCGATCAAGAGCTAAGTGCCCTTCGAGCACCGAGGCTGCCGCCGGCTCAACCAACCAGGTAAATCTGGCTTCAGGACAATGTTTGCGCCAAGCATTGACCGCCGGCAGGGTCCGCAGCACATCACCAATAGCACTCAAGCGAATGATAAGAATATTTTTGTAATTATCAACAGAATTCAAAAATCAGCTTCCTCGTTTATTCTGAAAACGATCACTCAAAAAAACCTTTATATATCATTTTCATAAAAAAAACGGCAAGCTTTAATCGTTTTCCTTGATTTTCATCCAACCAAACTCAATTATACTTGACTTAACTTGGAAACAAGTTTTATTCTGCAGAAAATAACCCGATCAAGAGTCAAGCGACGGAGGCACATTTGAGCGATAAAGAGAAAGGGCTGCTAAACCGATTGAAGGGGTTGTTTCATGGTGACCATGAGCCGCCACCAACCGAAGAGGAACTCTTTGAGATTATCAATGCCAGCGGCGAAACCGGGGTTATCGCTGGCGACACCCATGAGATGCTGAGCAGTGTCATCCAGCTCAAAGAAACCCAGGTCCAGGAGGTGATGGTACCACGTACTGAATTTGCAGCGCTTGCGGCCGATCGTAGCATCCTCGAAGAACTTGAAACAATCACCAGTAAAGGTTTCTCCCGCTATCCGATTTTTCACAACAACCTTGATCAGGTAATCGGCGTTCTTTACGCCAAAGACATCCTCAAACATCTGGGACAGGACTTAAGCCGGATATACCTACGCGAGATCATGCGCCCGGTCTACTTTGTTCCCGAAACTAAAAAGGTTCAGGAACTACTTCAGGAGTTCAGGGTCAAGGGTATCCATATCGCGGTTGCCGTCGATGAGTATGGCGGCACCTCGGGCCTGGTGACGATCAGCGATCTGGTTGAAGAGATTATCGGTAAAATCTACGAAGAAGACCGCCCGGTTGAGGAGAGTGAAAAACTCATTGAAAAGCTTGATGACGGCTCCTACCTGGTCAACGGCAAAACCGAAATTGAAGAGATTGAAGAAATTTTTGGCCTTGAGATAGATAACCGGGGAAAATTTGAGAGTGCTGGTGGGTTGGCAATTTTCTTGAGCGGCAGTATTCCACAGGCCGGGGAAAGTTTTGTCTACAAAAACATCTCCCTGACAATCGAGACTGCCGATAATCGCAGGGTAAAAAAAATCCGCCTGCGGCCGCTGGCAGAGCAGCAAAACGAACCTAATTCAACCTCACTGGAGACTTCCCCAACCACACCGGAAACCTCCACCACGACCGACCAAAACCGCAACCCCCGGGAAACTGAAAAACCGTGACCCGTCTCAGCCTTTTCTGGGGCGCGGCTCTCGGTTCTGCGACGACCCTCTACCTGAGCTTTAACCTTCACTCTTACAGCTGGGCCTGGGCCTTTATAGCCCTCATCCCCTTACTGGCGCTCTCGGAAAGAAGCAACTCATGGCGCGCCGCCTGCGGGCTGGGCTTTTTAGCCGGTTTCAGTTTCAATTTCATAGAACTCTTCTGGGTAACCAACTCAATCGCTGGCTTTACGAGCTTACCTCAGATTTTAGTAACCATTATTATGGGCCTGCTGGCATTCTACATGGCGCTCTACATGGCCCTATTTACTGGTCTCTGGTACTATCTACGAAATTTGCCCTCGCTAAAATCATCTCTCGGGGAAGTTATCAGCGCTCTAACTGTGGCCGCCGCCTGGATCCTGCTTGAGGATCTGCGCAGCTCTTTTCTTGGCGGCTTTCCGTGGCATCCTCTAGGCTTGACCCAAATCGACAACCATCTATACAACTGGCTACTGCCCTGGGGTGGTGTCCGCCTACTCTCCGGCCTGATCGTTATCGGCAATACAGGGCTCTACTTGAGCGCCAATGCTCTTTTTAAAAAGAGCAACAAAAACGCCATCCTTTATGCTTTTTTTCTCCTCGGGCCACTCTTGGGCCTGGCTTTTTCAACCGGCACAGCTATCCCAGGAAAAACGAATCTCCAAACCCTTAAGCAAACACCCGAGGCCTCCAGCCCAACTAAAATTATTGTAATCCAGCCCAATATTCCGCAAAAAGAGAAGTGGCTCCCGGAAAACCGGAAGAAGATCATCGAGAAGATGATCACCATGACCCGCCGCAGTTTAAAAGAAAAACCCGACCTTATCATCTGGCCGGAAGCGGCCTTGCCGCTTCTCCTCGAAAAAGAGACGGCCCTCTGCGACCGCCTCCAGGAACTTGTCAGAAAAGAACAAACCAGCCTGATGCTCGGCAGCCCACGTTATCTAGCCGAACCTTCCAAAAACCAGACTGAAACTCCGCAAAAAAGACTCTACAACTCTATTTTTCTCTTTTCCTCCGAGAGCCCGAGACAAATCTACAATAAAATCAAACTCGTCCCTTATGGTGAATTTACCCCGTTAGCCGAGTTTTTCCCTTTCATCAGCAAAATTGTTCCCGGACTCAACTACTCACCGGGAGATGAAATTCACAATTTTACCCTGAAAAAACTCAATATCGCTCCGTCAGTCTGTTTTGAAGGGGTCTTTCCGACCTTTACCGCCCGATTTTTTGGAGCCGGGGCCAATATTCTCATCAACCTGACCAACGATGCCTGGTTTGGCAACTCACCCGGCCCGCACCAGCACCTTTTAAATATCCGCCTGCGCGCCCTGGAGAACCGCTGCTATATCGTCCGCTGCGCCAATACCGGCATTTCCGCCATCATCAACCCGCAAGGAGAGATTGAACAACATCTCAATTTAAACCAGGAAGGCCTGATCGAAGCCTTGGTCACACCCGGCACCAAAACAACTTTCTTTGCCCGCCACCCCGACCTGCCAACAACCGTGGCCGGGCTTGTTATTATGCTGCCTCTTTTAATAATATTTTTTTGCCGACGACGGCTTAAATCATAAAGCCGGGCCTTGACGTTACTCATACTTTAGTCTAAGGTGCCCCGCCATGTTACTTATTGAATCAGTCGACAGGCCGCCATCCGCGGCAGCCCTTTTCCTAAAACTTTCGGAAAAACCGGTTCCGGCCTGGCTTGATGCCAATGTTGATGCCAAAAAGCTGGGCCGTTTCTCATTTCTGGCAGCAGACCCTTTTCTAAAAATCACCGCCTACGGCCACCAGATCATTGAGGAAAACTGCCTGAGTGGGGAGAGAACAGAGCACCAAGGCCCGTTCTTCCCTTTTCTCGACAAACTGCAAAAACGCTGGCAGAGGCCGAAAGAGAGCGATTTTGTTCCCTTTGAAAACGGCCTTATCGGTTATCTGGGCTATGAACTCGGCCATCAGGTCGAAAATTTCACCCAGACGACAATCAATGACCTCAAGATGCCGGACGCTTTTTTCGGTGCTTACGACGCCCTGATCGCGATTGACCATTTGACTGACACCACCTGGCTTTTAGCCAGTGGTCTACCGGAAAAATCTGAGTCCCCAGCCGCCCGCAGCCGGGCTCGGCAACGACTTGATGAACTCCGAGCAGTTGTAGCTGGGGCCCGACAACATGAAAAAGAAACGCTAAACCAAGAAACCACGGACCCCCAAGATAGCAAACAGATCACATCGGCTGAAGGCTGTCTCGAAGCAAATTTCAGTTACTCTTCATACCAGACAGCAATCAAAAAGATTCTCGCCTATATAGCTGCCGGCGACATCTATCAGGTTAATCTATCACAACGTTTCGCCACCTCTTTCAGCGGTAGCCACCAAGAATTCTATCTCCATTTCCGCAACTTAAGCCCGGCCCCTTTCGGAGCCTACCTAGAGACCGGCAAACACTGCATCATGAGCAACTCGCCGGAGCGCTACCTGCTCATCAATGATGATTATATCGAAACTCGGCCGATCAAAGGTACCCGGCCCCGGGGCGCGACTACCAAAAAAGATGCCGACCTTGGCCAAGAATTGCTTTTAAGCCCCAAAGATCAAGCTGAACATATCATGATTGTCGACCTTGAACGTAATGATCTGGGTCGGGTCGCCGATTACGGCAGCGTCCATGTTCCCGAGATGCAAATTCTTGAAAGCTATGCCAACGTTCACCATATGGTCTCCACCGTAGCGGCCCGGATCCAACCGGGGAAAAGCAGCAGCGACTGTCTTTTCAACTCCTTTCCCGGCGGCTCGATAACCGGTGCCCCCAAGTTGCGCTCAATGGAGATCATCGACGAACTCGAACCGACCTGCCGCGGCGTTTATACCGGCTCAATCGGCTATTTCGACTTTTCCGGCGACCTTGACTTCAATATTGCCATCCGCACCGCCATCGCCTGCAACAACCATCTCTATTTCCAAGTTGGCGGCGGCATCGTCGCCGACTCCGACTCCGACGACGAATACCAGGAGACCCGTATCAAAGCGGCCGCCTTCCTTAAAGCCCTGAAGACTTCGTAATAAGTCCACTGCACCCTGAACGCCAGCAATCTACCTGGGGTTCACCGGCATTACCTGGATAAACATTGTCCCGCGGGGAAAATCGCCCATTTCAAGGCTATCATAAGACTCATCGAAAGAATGCCGCATATCATATTCTTTAATCTTCCGGCCCAGAATAACATTTTCGAGGTAAATCCAACTTCTGAGAGATCATCAAAAATGATCAATTTTGCTCCTGATATTTAAATAACTAGGGCATAGCCCGACTGTCCCACTCTCGGATTCGGGAGCAGCGATCAAGAGGACTGGGCAGCCTACATAAAAAGTAGGGTGGTCGGGGCCGGTGGCCCGTGATCCGCGGCCACCGAATATGTATATGAAACTCTAAACTCTAGTCTTTCAGTTTAAGGCGTAAAAAACCTTCACTGATCTTGATATCATCAACCCCGTCCGCAAAAGCTTTCCAGAAGCCGTTTTCCTGACCAAATTTTTCAACCAGGTCAACATTTTTCAGATTACCCAGCCAGGCATTCGGAACCGGTACCCCCCAAAGACTTATACCTTTCAGGATAACCGTCGGTTTGCCATAGCTATACCTCAGTTCCAAACCGGCGCTAACTTTAACAGTTTTGCCCCCCATAACCGGCAAATCCTCATCCAGAAGTACGATCAATCTGGCGCTGGCCAGGTCATCGGAAAAATCAATAAAAAGTTTTTTTGCCAACTCTGTATTCTTAGCCAACAGGGCATTGACCTCCCTTTCCGTGAAGGTAATCTCACGCCGGGCACCAACTTCGCGGTAAGGCTCCGGGGCAAATTTGTCACGTCCAATTTTTTGTTTTACATTCTTCCGACCAGCCGTTTGCCGAGGGGGGGCCTCAAGACGCCTGAGCTTGGATTGAAGAACCTTTTCTTCAATCGGGTTTAGAGTGACGGGTTTAAATTCTCGAGGAAAAAGAAAAATAGTTGCCAACCACAGGGCTATAGCGCAACCAAATGCCGTCGCAACCGTGATGATGATAAAAAGCTTCAACCAGCTGAAACGCTGCTTTTCATCGCTTAATACCGACGTGGGAGAGTTCTGGGTCATCGCTTTGCCCTCCGGGCTTAGATATCTTTTCGAAGTTCCAAAATCAGGTGTATGCTTGAACTCACCTGGAATCGCCTGTGATAATAACCTGATTTACAAAATATCACTTTTCAGCCATAAGTCAAGTTGGGCACCAACCTAGAGTTTAGAGCGTGGCTCTGCGGCCCGGTGTCTTGACAAAGAGTTACCCGCCCGCTATCGTAAACGTCACATACAGGGTTGTACCAAACCAACGGTGGTTTACTGTTACACCTGCCGCAATTTTCTTAACCCAAAGCAAGAATCCGGGATTAAACATTTATAGAACTTGTTTTCGGTCTGAGAAACCGTTATCCGGGTTGGTGTACTTAACTCAATCGCCGGGTTCTGAAACAGAATATCAAAAAGTTCCTATTGTTGAGAAATAATAAACGATGAAAAAATTTATCAAACCACTACTGTTTCTGACAATTACGACCGCAATTGTCTTTTTGTCCCGGTATTTCAACCTTGGAGATCTGCTTAATGAAGAAACTTTGCGCGAATTCCTGGAACAAGCCGGGGCTTGGGCTCCTTTTTTCTTCATTCTCTTTTATGCTCTGGCACCGGTTCTGTTTCTGCCTGGATTGCCTATAACCCTGGCGGCCGGACTCCTTTTCGGCCCGGTCTGGGGGGTCGTCTACGCGATTGTCGGGGCCACCATCGGGGCGACACTCTCATTTCTGCTGGCGCGCTATTTTATGCGTGACTGGATCAAGTCCAAGATCGCCACAACCCGTTTTGCAACCCTTTATGAAAAATCGGCCACCCAGGGCTGGAAACTGATTGCCTTTACCCGTCTCGTCCCCCTGTTCCCGTTTAATCTACTGAACTACGCCTTTGGTATAACTGCGATTTCCTTGCCGACCTATGTAATCGTCTCTTTTTTCTGCATGCTGCCCGCCTGTATCGCCTATGTGGTTCTCGGAAGTTCTCTGCTTGATCTGCTTAAGGGACAGATGTCACCGACTTTTTTTATTGGGGCGTTATTGATCATTGTGTTAAATGTGGGAATCCTGATCTACAGAAAAAAACGGGGAAACGGTTAACGGCTACCGGTGACACCGGAACATCTGGCCATAAAAGGAAAACCATCTTGTAACTCAGCACTGGTTAACTCAATAAGCTAAAAATTCCACTGCCGTCTAAAACGAAACAAATTGAGTGTAAATTATCTAACGTATATTTTTGTTCGGCCATAATAGTATATCAGTAATCGTAATTATGTTACGTATATTTATGATATATCTTAAGTTTGATGCCTAGCTGGGAACTTAAGATTGCCTGAGGATATATACGCTAACTAAATATTTGACTTGGATCATGATGTAGGTTACTTGTACTAAAATAATCAAGTGGAGACAACCTAAAGAAATGCCAAATTGGCAAATATTTGAAATTGGAGATCAGATACCTGATTAGATAGCCGGACTGCTTTTAGTAAAGCTCGACCGGCTATTTTTTTTACGATTCAAATTAAATTGGTGGCTCATCAATGCAGTTGAGCTTGCCTTTGGATAATTCGGCACCGGTTGGATACCATCCCTCAGATTATCAAAATATTACAAACCCATGCCGTACACCATAAATAGCTGACCTGCGAATATGAAAAGCAAGCTGAATTTAACCCGAAAAAGCATAATGACTGGACCGGTCATCACCCAGCTTTTAACCGCCTTCATTTTAACCGTACCGGCTACCAGCCAAGCCCAAACCTTAACCTCCCTGAAATTCTGCAAACCACCAGATTTCCACCAATCAAGGAATGAAGAACCCATGCCAGCTCAAGGGATAAACGATCACCTGGAACTTCTTGTCGAAAAACTCCAGAAATATAACCGGGCCTATCGCCAAGGGAAACCCCTGATCAGCGATACCGAATATGACAATTTGGTTGAAAAGTTGCGCAATCAGATGCCGAAGCACCCCTTTTTACATCAGGTCGAACCGGAGAACTTCTCCGGTCGCCGAGAAGTCCGCCATCCGCAACCGATGCTCTCAACCGAAAAAGCTTATACCAAGGAGGCTCTAGCCCGCTTTATAGAAAGGGCCGAGAAAAGCGCCAACGAAAACCACCTCCCGGCACCTAATTTTCGC
>Ga0307991_1002526_pt1 | contig 12341 bp, 8 predicted proteins | sample EllFjometagen131_FD_203146 | JGI IMG/M metagenome (GOLD analysis project Ga0307991, IMG submission 203146) | Marine microbial communities from Ellis Fjord, Antarctic Ocean - #131 | ecosystem: Environmental > Aquatic > Marine > Unclassified | place: Southern Ocean | collected 2014-10-08 | reverse complement strand
TCGAACACGCGCAGATCATGCGCAGCGCCTATGCCATAGAATACGATTTTGTCCAGCCCACCCAGCTCGCGCAGACCCTCGAGACGAAACCGGTCAGGGGCTTATATCTCGCCGGTCAGATAAACGGAACATCCGGGTATGAAGAGGCCGCCGCCCAGGGGATGTGGGCCGGGATCAACGCCGCGCTGGCGGTACAGAAGAGGCCCCCCTTCATCCTTGACCGCTCAGAAGCCTACATGGGGGTGCTCGTCGACGATCTGATCACGCGGGGGGTTGATGAACCCTATCGGATGTTCACGTCCCGGGCTGAATATCGCCTGATCCTGAGGGAAGACAACGCGACCATCCGGCTGATGGGAAAGGGCTGCGACTTGGGCCTCATCTCGCGCGACCAATACCATGACCTGGAGGAGCGGGTACTCGAGATCGAACGGCGCATCCAGGACCTTTCCACCAGAAGGATTTTCCCCTCAGCCGAGGTGAATGAGATCCTGCGCGGGATAAAGACCGCCCCCATCAAAAACCCCGCCAGCTTCTCGCATCTGCTGAAGCGTCCGGAGATCGCGTACGATGACCTGAAGGTCCTGGAAGGATGGGAAGAGATACCGGACAGTGACGTGAAACGGCAGGTGGAGATAGAGATCAAGTATGAGGGATATATCAAGCGACAACTCGAGTCAGTGCAACAGTTCAAGGGGCTGGAGGGAAAGAAGATACCTTTGGGATTCGACTACTCGTCCGTTCCGGGCCTTTCAACTGAACTGAGAAAGAAGCTGTCATCGGTACAACCGGTCTCCATAGGCCAGGCGGAGAGGATATCAGGGATGACCCAGGCGGCGCTGACCGCTGTCCTTGTCTCCCTGAAAAAGGCCGAAACGGGTGGTGTCAAGAACGCACAGGAAAAACAGAGCGGATTATCTCCAAAAGAGTTGATATGATCATAAGGATTCAAGGGGCCAGGGGTTCGAGGATTCAAGGGGTCGAGGGGTCAAGGGTTCAAGGGTCCAAGGGGTTGATTGTGAGTTAGAGACTCAGATATTACTATCCGGGGAGCTGGGTTATATTGAGACTGATAAATTAGAGATACTCCAAGAGGGGATAGGAGAGGTTGAGGGGATGCTCAAGGCGCTTATTATTATTACGGCAATTAAACATATCAAATGTCATGCCGGACCCCGATCCGGCATCCAGGCCAATTCTGGATTCCGGCTTTCGCCGGAATGACGGCTTTGACATATATCGTTGCCGGAGTAATAAATTGTTAGAAAGAAAGCACTCAACCCCTTGAATCCTGGACCCCTTGAATCCTCGGACCCTTTTCTCCAATTAAATTGGAGAAAAACCAACAATGAAAGGATGCACAATGAACGGGAACCATATATTGCCGGATAAGGTTAACGCGCTGATAAAAAAGGGGGTCAGGATCCCCAGCCCCGGCTCGGTGGAGATCGGCGATGACGTCAGGCTAGAGAGGATGTCAGGGAGCGGGGTTGTCCTTCACAGCGGAACGAAGCTGTACGGTGCCAAAACACTTATCTGCGGCGGCACGGAGCTGGGGTATGAGGCGCCGGTTACGGTTGCCGACTGCCAGATCGGCCGGGGAGTGAAACTGCATGGAGGATTTTTTAAGGGAGCGGTCTTTCTGGATGGGGTGGAGATATCGTCCGGCGCGCATGTACGAGAAGGATGCATCCTCGAAGAGGAGGCCCGGGCGGCTCACACGGTGGGGCTGAAGCAGACTATTCTCTTCCCCTTTGTGACCCTGGGCAGCCTTATCAACTTCTGCGATTGTCTGATGTCCGGCGGCACGGACGGAAAAAATCACAGCGAGGTGGGGAGCGCTTACATTCACTTCAACTATACGCCCAATCAGGACAAGGCAACCGCATCCCTGATAGGGAATGTCCCGACAGGGGTGATGCTCAATCAAGCTCCGATCTTCCTGGGCGGCCAGGGAGGTCTGGTGGGCCCTGCAAGGATAGGACACGGCACCGTGATAGCGGCGGGCACCGTCTACAGGAAAGACTCCGCCGAAGGGGGGAAGCTGTTGACAGGGGAATCAGGCGCAGCTTCTGAAAAGGATTTCTACCGGGGGCTGTACTACGATGTGAGGAGAAAGGTCCGCAACAACATCTACTATATTGCGAATCTGATCGCCTTGAAACAGTGGTATCTGCATATCCGGTTCCCTTTCTTCCAGGAATGGGAATTCGGTCCGGAATTGTGCGAGGGCGCGATCGAGAAACTGGACATGGCTATCGGGGAGCGGGTGAAACGTCTGAAGGCCTTTTCCGGGAATATGGCGGAATCTGCACGGATCGGCAGGGATATTTCAGGTATGAAAAAAACCGACACGGACCTCAGGCTGGAAGATGAAGTGTCGCGCAGATGGCCGCAGCTCGAAGAATGTTTCACGCAGGGGCTGGAGGAGTCCGTCGCCCTGGATGAACGGGATCGGTTCCTCTCTGCCCTTCATGACGGACGGGCCGCAGACGCGGGATACGTGGAGACCATCCAGGCACTTGACGAAAAGACCAGGTCTCTCGGCACGGCATGGCTCCAGGGCATCGTCGACAGAATTACGCGGGAGGCCTTCGAGGTAGTTCCCCTGTGCCAGTGAGGATTCCTCAATGAGGGGGAATGACGTGCGCCCCCTCCTGCATCCGGAATTGGAACTGCGCCGTTTCGTGTTCGCCCGGCCTCGCAGAGAATGACCGTTCAATGAATCTGACATTCCCCTGTGTATCCACAAGGATAACCGTGGAAGAACGGGTGCCGTACCCTTCGCTTTTTATGAAGATCGACGAGAGCATCCGTTCCCATTCGAGCCCCACCCCCGTGTCCGGAAGGTCACGATCGTCGGGCCGAGAGGTGTCGGCAAGTATTTCGAGTATCTCATCGGGGAGGGGATTGTCGCCGAATGATATCAGGTCGTCCAACAGGCGCGTGCCCCGCCTTACCTTCGGCCAGGGAGTGTCCAGCAGGTGGTTGCTGATCCCGTGCACGCCGGGGGATATCTCACGGATGGTATCGGTTGTGTTTGAAAAATGAAAGAGGCCACTGTTGTCCCCCAGGAGGAGGTTGAAGCCGTTATATCTGGCGGAGTCCCGCCGTATCCTTTGAATATACTCCCCCGGGGTCTCATCGCCGCGGAGAAAACCGCTGACCAGTCCTCCCCGTGACGGAGCGCCCGCCTTCAGGGTCCGTGGATCCCGGTAGTTCGTAATCGCTGCCATACGCCCGGACTTCGTGATCCCGAGCCAGGTCCCCCCATCCTTCAGGTCCCTCCCCGCCAGCATATCGGGTGCCTCTTTCCAGAATGAGGCCCGGGCCGTGGGACGGTCATAAAATTCGTCGCGGTTTGCCGCGAGAATGAGCGGGCAGGTGGGATGGGACCGGTATGAGAAAAGTATCAGGCACATGTCTCGCTCCGTCTACTGCCCTTCCCTGACCTTCTCCACCATCTTGGACATGACCTCACCGGCCTTTCCGTCGATGAGGATATCGGCGCGCGAGTCATAGGGGGTGTCGCCGATGTTGACGATAATAAGCCGCGCGCCCGCATCCTTGGCGTATGCCGGCATCAGTGACGCCGGATGAACGACAAGGGAGGAACCCACGACGAGGAACAGGTCGCACCGCATGGAGTGATTCGTCGCTGCGTTCAGGACATCAGGGGGGAGCATCTCTCCAAAGAACACGACATCGGGTTTGAGGATACCGTGGCACTTTTCACACTCGGGGACCTCGACCCCCTCCTTTAATATACCCCTGATCTGTTCAACAGAGTACCGTTCATCGCAGTCCAGGCATCTGATCCACTGCATGTTGCCGTGCAGTTCGAAGACCTTGTCCGGGGAGTTTCCCGCCTTCTGGTGGAGATTGTCGATATTCTGTGTAATGACACAATCAAGTCTGCCCATGTCTTCCAGCTGTGCGATTGCATGGTGGGCCCTGTTCGGTTTGACGCTGGAGAAAAGGTCCCCCTCTATCAGTATCTTCCACTGTTTTCTGCGGGTCTCTCTGCTGCTGAGAAACTTCTGTATGGTGAAGTCGTCGGGATCGAATCGTGTCCAGATCCCCCCCGGTCCCCGAAAATCAGGGATTCCGGATTCGGTACTGATACCGGCGCCGGTGAACACCACCAGTCTCTTGGAGGCCAGGATCATCCCGGCCGCCGCCGCGATTTTCGTGTCCAGATCGCTCACACCCATCGTTTCTCTCCCCTTTGCTTTTCAGAATATTGTGCACCGCGGCCACGTGATTACTGTTGATTCACTCGTAAAAAGCTCCGCTATGCCTTTGCGTCGGCATTGTAAAGAAAAGTGACTTGTTGTGTAGCATGGGGCCTCCGTGCCCCACCAATATGTTGCCCACAGAGGGGCAACGCTACGGGAATTTCTTGGATATGTTGCCAGGGACAACGCTACAACGCATTTACAGTAGCGTGGGGCCTCTGTGCCCCACCGATATGTTGCCCGCTGAGGGGCAACGCTGGATTCCGTGTCAAGCACGGAATGACGAAAAGAGAGCAAAATCGACTTTTTGCGAAGCCATCAATGCTTGAGGCCGTACTTCTTCAGTTTGTACCGGAGCGTTCGCTCGGTGATCCCCAACAACTCCGCGGCCCGTGTCTGGTTGTTTCCGGTCTCGTCCAGGGCCTGTTCTATTCGTGTGCGCTCAAGAGATTCGATCTCGTCCTTGAGGACTCCCCCTTCTTTATGCCCGGCAAAGTGGTCGGGGGAGATATCTTGGAACGGGAGATCTTTTATGGATATAATATGGTCCCGTGCTATGACCACCGCCCTCTCGATAATATTTTCCAGTTCCCTCACGTTCCCCGGATAATCGTATTTCAGGAGGGTGTCCATGGCCTCGCTGCTCAGGCCCTCTATCTTTTTATCGTTCTCCGAGGAAAACTGTTTTGTGAAATATTCTATCAACAGGGGGATGTCCCCCCTTCGGTCCCTGAGAGGAGGGACGGTCATGGAGACCACATTCAGCCGGTAGTAAAGATCATCCCTGAAGACCCCCTCCTTTACCCTCTCTTCGAGGTTCCGATTTGTCGCGCTGATAATCCTGACATCCGCCTGTATGGTCTGGTTCCCGCCCAACCGCTGGAATTCACGCTCCTGGAGAAATCGGAGGAGTTTCACCTGGACGGGGGGAGAAAGTTCTCCGATCTCGTCAAGAAACAGGGTTCCCCCGTCCGCCTCCTCAAACCGCCCGATCCTCCGGGCCGTCGCCCCGGTGAATGCCCCCTTTTCGTGGCCGAAAAGCTCGCTCTCAAGGAGGGTTTCGGGGATGGCCCCGCAATTGACAACAATCATCGGTTTCGCCGAGCGCGGGCTTGTCGAGTGGACCAGCTTTGCAAAGAGCTCCTTGCCGGTACCGCTCTCTCCCTGTATCAGGACCGTCGTGCGACTTGACGCGACCCTCCCGGCCATATTGACGATCGACTCCATGCCGGGGTCCTTGTAGACAATCTGTCCCGTGGATACCTCCTTCTTCAACAGTTTTTTGCGGAGGATCTCGTTTTCTCTGATAAGGATCTGCCTCTCCGCGATCCTGTCGACAAGGGTGATCAGTTCGCCCAGGTCGATGGGCTTGGGGATATAGTCCACGGCGCCAAGCTTCATGGCGTCAACCGCCGTCTCTATCGTGCCGTACGCCGTCATCATCACGACATTGATCTGAGGGTTGATGTTCTTTATCTTCTTCAGGACCTCGATGCCGTTCATCCCCGGCATCTTGAAGTCCAGAAGGAGCAGGTCGAAATGGCCGTCCCGCACCTGCTGTATCGCGGCATTCCCGTCTCCGGCTCCCGCGACCCGGTGTCCCTCCCCGGCGAGAAAATCTGTTAGCATTTCTCTTTGTGACTGGCCGTCCTCGACAACCAGTATGTTCAATTTGTCCATTATGCAGTATCCTTTTCCCTGCCTGCCACGGGGAGCAGAACATTAAAGGTCGTTCCCAAACCCACCTCGCTTTCAACGAGAATCTCTCCACCGTGTCCCCGTATGATCTCATGCGCCATGGCCAGCCCGAGCCCCAGTCCCTTTTCCTTCGTCGTATATTCCGGATCGAATATGTGATCCATCTCGTCGGAGGTCAAGCCACACCCGGTATCCGATATCTTGATGCTTACCATGCCCTTTCCATCGGGCGTGGCGGAGATGATGATGGTTCCCTTTCCTGAAATCGCCTCCATCGCGTTCTTCAGAAGGTTGTAGAAGGCCTGCCGCAATTTGTCCACATCCACCGGTATGATCAGGGGATCTTTTCCCCAGACGGTCTTTATCGCAATCCCCTTGAGATCGGCCTCTTCCCGTATGAGACTGGCCATCCGTTCCAGTACCGTGGTGATGGACTGATTGCTGAACTCCAGCCGGCGGCTTCGGGAAAAGATGACAAACTCCTCCACGATTCTGTTCAGCCGTTTGATCTCGTCGCGGATAATCCCGGTGATGTGATGAAACCCCTTTTTCTTTTCCTCCTCGTCGGGGGAATATTCGCGCCGGATTCTCTGACTGGCCATACTGATCGCGTTCAGGGGATTGCGGATTTCATGGGCCACTCCGGCCGCGAGCTGTCCCAGGGCGGAAAGCTTTTCAGCCTGCTGGAGACGTTTTCCCATTTCCTCCATCCTGAGCGAATATTTTTTCTGGTTGAGGTAAATGGCGAACATCGACAGGACCCCTATCCCCATGATAAAGATCATGGAGATGATCATCCTGTTCCTGTTTTCCCGCAGGATCTTGTCGCTGCTCGCGCGGTTCAGACCGAGACGGGCGAATCCCGCGACCTTGTCGTCGAGGCGTACCGGAACGATAATCTCGAGAAGCTCGGACCCGCCGGACGTCACTTTGCGGCTTGCCTTCTCCAGTTTCCCGTTCAGGACATCGAGGGCGATTGCGCCGACCTTTTCGAAGGCTTCAGGGGTCTTGCCCGCCTGTCCCAGCACCTTGCCCTGTCCGTTTATTACCCCGAGATAGGTCAGTCCCTGACCGATGCCGACATCTTCGATGGCCTTCCGTATGGCGATCTTGGTGCTCCAGTATCTGAGTCCCGCATTGTCGAGGGCCATCAGTATGGTGCCGCTACCGTCCTTGCGGCGAAGAGCGATATACCCTATTTCGTTGAGTTTCCCAAACTTGTTAAAGAGGTCTATGATCAGGTCTTCGCCCCCGGCCATCTCCTGGTTCGCGTCGGGGAGGATCTCCGTCATAAAGTCTCTGCTCTTGAATACTATCTTGCCGTGCTCATCGAGAACGGCGATAAGCCACAGGTTTTCGCGATCGGCAAGCTCCCTCAGGTTGTCCTCGCCGAGGTGTTCGGCCTTCCACTGGGCATCGATGTCTCGCGCCAGGGCCACAAGCCCCCTGACGAGGGCCTTTTGAGGGGAGAACTCCTCATCGTTCAAGGGGACAAAGGCGTTACCGGTTTCCTTCTTGTCCTCTTTGAGGGTCTGGTACAGATAGGCAAGATTCTCCTGGGCAACGTTTTCAACGGTCGTAATGATATCAAGCCCCCTGTTTTCCATAAAGCGCACCAGGGTTTTATCGAGTCGTCCCAGATCCATGATTCCCATAACCAGTATGAGGGAAAGGAAAAGGAACATGACAAGAGCCACGATCAGGGGCCGCAGAAGGGTCCCCTGATATCTCGGGGATGGACTGTGCCACGTTATGTCTTTCGGAAATTTCATTGTTGGTATCTCCGGGTGCGCGCCATTTCAGCCATGCACCGCGATGTGATTTACCTTGAGTACACCCCCCCCCCGCGGGGTGTGCCGGCGGAGACCCGCCGGATGATCCGGATCATGTAAGCAAACCCTATACCACAACTTATGCCGTTAGAATAGCTAGAAAAACCGGCACCGAAAATTCTTCAGATCGTCTCGCTTCGACAATTATGTCGAATTTTGCCAGGAATGTTCCAGAGAGAAAGGCGTTGTTTTTATTTGGTTTTCCAAAAACAACCACTGCAGTTTCGACATTTTTTTCCGCAGCCCGAATCACTGTCCGGGGGCGTTTTTCTCATCATATCGTTGAATATCGGCCAGTTAGAAGGTTAGGCACAAAAAATGCACTGCTAACAGACAACAAAGCTGGAAAAGCCCTCCTGTTTTTCTGGCTTAAACCCTTGTAAAAAGGGCCTGCGGCCTCCACCTCCTGGAGGCCGCAGGTTCGTAAATTATCGATCTTCAGCCGATGTCCACCCCCTGATTCCCCAATCCAATTTTTCCGGTCGTGCCGCCGTGCGGTGGGTACGGGCAAAGGCATGTTTGACACTATCGTAAAAAGTCAAGCATTCTCCCTCTCCCTTGATGGGAGAGGGGTGGGGTGAGGGTGAATAGGATGTTGTTTCGAAGGCTTACACCCCCTCCCCTTAATCCCCTCCCGCCAGGGGAGGGGAACCCTGACTTTTTACCGGTGCATCATGTTTGATGGCTTCGTAAAAAGTCATAAAATTCCCTCTCCCTCGATGGGAGAGGGTTGGGGTGAGGGTGAATGCAACGTCATTTTAATCACTTATGCCCCCTCCCCTTGCCCCCTCCTGCCTCCCCCAACAAGTGGGGGAGGAAAACAGGAAGAAAGTTACTGTAGTCCTCCCGCTAGGGGAGGGGAAATCCGACTTTTTACGAGTGAATCATGTTTCCCTGTAAGGCAATTCCCCTACTGTATATAATTCGGTTGACACATATCGTCTGAGCATATAGAACCTGCTGGTATCTGGCGGAAAAAAACAAATAAGGAGCGACTTATGAAAACACGCATGACTGAACTTTTCGGCATCAAATATCCCATTATGCTGGCCGGAATGAGCTGGGTCAGCATACCTGAAATGGTGGCGGCAGTCTCCAATGCCGGTGGTTTGGGCATCTTGGCAACAGGGCCTCTGAGCGCACAGGAGACAAGAGCAGGCATCAAGAAGGTGCGAGAGCTCACGGACAAGCCATTCGGCGCGAACGCTACCCTCCTCTTCCCGGGGGCAAAGGAAAACGCAAAGGTACTCCTTGAGGAAGAGGTCCCCGTTATTAATTTTTCCCTCGGTAAGGGGGATTGGATTGTGAATGCGGCCCACAAATACGGGGGAAAGGTTATCGCTACCGTTGTTAATGAACGGCATGGATTCGCGGCGGAGAGACAAGGAGCTGACGGTCTCGTTGTCACGGGGTATGAGGCGGCCGCGCATGGAGGTGACGCGACCTCCCTGGTATTGATCCCCAGTGTGGTGGACGCGGTCAACATCCCTGTCATAGCGGCGGGCGGATTCGCGGACGGCAGGGGGCTGGCAGCCGCACTGGCGCTCGGAGCCGAGGGTATCTCTATGGGAACGCGCCTGATGTCCACACAGGAAAGCGACCTTCACGACAACTACAAGCAGCTCGCCCTTGAAAAGGGGATAAACGACACCATCTATGGAGAGTATTTTGACGGTCTAGGATGCCGTTCACTGAAGACCCCCGCGGCTATGAAGGCATACCGGCGAGGGTTTCTGGGGATGCCCGACTTTCTCGCCGCGCTCGGCAATTCCCGGGAAATTGCAAAGATGCTGAACCTTCCGTACTTCAAGCTGTTCTTTGGTGTCCTTGCCTCAGGAGTAAAAAATTCAGTAATGATGGCCTACCTCGCCAATGCCTTCAAGGCGTTGAGCTCGGCAACGGAAAAGGGAGACATGAAAAAGGGCGTCCTTACCGTCGGGCAGGCCACCGGCCTTCTCCACGATATACCTGCGGTGTCTGAGCTGTTTGAGCGGATGGCACAGGAGGCAGGAGAGGTTGGAAAGAGACTCTCCACTATCCTTGAATAAAGGGGATCTACCGAAAAAAGGGGGTTGCAGGTCTCTCGCCTGTAACCCCCTTACCTTATTATCTGGTGGAGCTGGACGGTCTCGAACCGTCGACCTCTTGAATGCCATGCGGATCAGGGGGATCAAGACAACACCCCTGAATCACTTAAGTATTTGGTATTTTTGGATTCAGACTGTATAAACAATAGAAAAAACAGGCTAAAAAACAAAAAGTGTCACATTCTGTTACAAAATCCGGCGGCAAGATTACAAGCAGAATCCTGTTCCCTGTCCAAAAAGAGAAACGCTTGCATTATACTTAAAATTGGTATAAGGTCAATCCATGGCGTGGACGGTTGAAGAAAGGCGATTTCTCGATAAGCGGGTCAGGAAACTTCCTGTAAACGTCCAAAATCTTCTCATTGCCCTGAAAAGGGACATGGAAGCGAGCGGGCCTATCAGGGGCAACTGGCCGAACTTCAGCGCCTTGTCGGATAATCGTTACCATTGCCACTTAAAGAAAGGCCATCCTACCTATGTGGCGATATGGGAGGTCAGGGACAAAGAAATCAGATTGATTGAGGTGATATATGCAGGCACACACGAAAAAGCGCCCTATTGAGACCATTGAGCTGAGGTTCATTGGCCCTGTTGTAAACATGGCGCAGGCCATTGAAAACTTGAAGCCCTTGGGTTTTGTGGATACGTCCGATGCTGTACCCTGGCGTGATGCCTATCCCGAATACTCCGAAGAACAGTTGATCGGCAAGGCCCTGGCCGGTGTCAGATATCGCGAAGGATTGACACAGGTTCAGCTTGCCGAAAAGATCGGAATCCCCCAGCGTCATATCTCTGAAATGGAAAACGGCAAGCGTACTATCGGCAAGGTAATGGCAAAACGCTTGGGGGAAGCACTGAATGTTGGTTACAGAATGTTTTTGTAGAAATTGCGGGGACAACTCGATTATAGGAGTAGCACAGTGAGCACTCTTCAGGCAAAGCCGTCAGTCTCTGACCACGCCCATAGGACGTGGATTTTTAGAACGTACTAAAACAATGATGGTCTCGCAAAAAGCCATAAAACTCCCTCTCCCTCGAGGGGAGAGGGTTGGGGTGAGGGTGAATGCAATGTCATTTTAATCAATTATGCCCCCTCCCCTTGCCCCCTCCTGCCTCCCCCAACAAGTGGGGGAGGAAAACAGGAAGAAAGTTACTGTAGTCCTCCCACCAGGGGAGGGGAGATTCGACTTTTTACAAGTGAATCAAACAATAACCATCAAAGTTTCTTTTCAACCCCACTAAGTATCCAATTGTTTTATATAAAATCTATCTATAGACCATTCCAATATAGTATTACTCCGGCAACAATATATGTCAAAGCCGTCATTCCGGCGAAAGCCGGAATCCAGAATTGGCCTGGATGCCGGATCGGAGTCCGGCATGACATTTGATATGTTTAATTGCCGTAGTAATAATATCAATTTTCTTAGATTATCCCCCTATACTTCAAACGCTCCTGTCACAAAAGTGTCACAAATTGCTCTCCAGGCATAAAAAAAGCACTCGGAAAGCTTCCAAGTGCTTGATATTTTTGGTGGAGCTGGACGGTCTCGAACCGTCGACCTCTTGAATGCCATTCAAGCGCTCTCCCAACTGAGCTACAGCCCCGTGAACAGGGGAGAGACCTAACATACGCCCCGGAGAAATGTCAATACAATTTTCTTGACAATTCGAGGCGCGACTATATAATCAGCCGCCAAGCCGGAGTGGTGAAACTGGTAGACGCAGGGGACTCAAAATCCCCCGGACGCAAGTCCATCTCGGTTCGATTCCGAGCTCCGGCACCATAATAAAAACAAAGGCTTGTGCGGTTATCTCTGACCGGCAAGCCTTTTTAATTCTTCTAAACCTGTCATTTTGTCCCGCTATAGTCCCGCTTTCTTATTTTTTATGCCACTTTCCAGCCATTCACGTTATAGTTTTGCAGCACGGTAATGAAGGTATTGTACCATCAGGCTGTTGTTTTGAAAAAGGCGAGGCCCGGAGGGGGTGACGTCTCTATCCGAGGCTTCTTTTGAGAGGTAACGATATCTTAAGATCCTTGTGTAAAAACATTTTACTCCTCTCATGGGTATTCTCGTTATCGCATACACCTTATCAACGCTCTTGACTGTAACGAGAGATTACCGAGTATTGTAATCAACAAATGAGGGAAATAGTTTCGCGTAGCAGCTTTCAACCCGTACTGTTCAGGAGTGAGCAAAGAACACGTGCATGGGGAAGTCCCGCCTTTCATCAATACATGGATAGCACACTTGGAGACGCCACCACGCGCTTGGAGAGCTCTTCACAATCAAAAAACGAGGACCAAAAACTATTATACAAATCAAGATACCATGTTTTTACCTGCATTGATGTGAATATTTTTGTTCACAGTATTATGGGGTTTTGAGCATGTCGTGACTGCCGACATCGCGCAAGATATAAGTGTTTTCTTGGATTTGAAGCGTTGCCCTATATGACTTGGTTATTCTGATTTCCCATAT
>Ga0307991_1002525_pt1 | contig 12343 bp, 9 predicted proteins | sample EllFjometagen131_FD_203146 | JGI IMG/M metagenome (GOLD analysis project Ga0307991, IMG submission 203146) | Marine microbial communities from Ellis Fjord, Antarctic Ocean - #131 | ecosystem: Environmental > Aquatic > Marine > Unclassified | place: Southern Ocean | collected 2014-10-08 | reverse complement strand
CGCCCTTCTCGTGTCCCATTCCCCGCTTCAGCATGTTTTTCTTCGCCCACCTGCCGTTACCATCCATGATAACGGCTATGTGACGCGGGAGCTTTTCTTTGATAATCGTATGCATACGCACGTTCCAATCTCCTGATCAAGTACCACAGCACCCTGGCATTTTCAACCGGTATCTTCAGGACGGCATCCGCGCTGTACACATAAAAAAGGGGGCCGCAGGCCCCCGTCATTCGTCACTGGCTTTTGTTATATTTCCATGATCTCGGCTTCTTTAGCGGCGAGGACCTCTTCTGCCTTCTTGGTATAATCATCGGTCTTTTCCTGCACCTCACCCTGTAAGTCGTGCATATTGTCCTCCGATATATCACCGTCGGTTTTCAGTTTTTTGAGATCGTTGTTAGCGTCTCTCCGGGCGTTTCGGAGGCGTACCTTGCACTCCTCCGCCATCTTTCGTACAACCTTTACCAGTTCCTTTCTCCGCTCCTCTGTAAGGGGGGGGATATTGATCCTGATAATCTTTCCGTCGTTATTCGGAACCAGTCCCAATTCGGATTTCTGCACCGCCTTCCCGATGGCGTCCAGCGCCCCTTTATCCCATGGAGAGATGAGAATCAGTTGGCTTTCCGGGGTGGAGAGGGTGGCGACCTGGTTAAGGGGTGTCATGACGCCGTAATAATCCACTTTGATACCATCAAGGAGCGCCACTGATGCCCTCCCCGTGCGCACCTTATTAAACGATCTTTCAAGAGACTGGATGTCTCCCTCCATGGCCTCTTTTAATTCCTCAAATACCAGATCCGTCATTTTCCATCCCCCACAACAACGGTACCGATGGACCTTCCACAGACAACCCCCCTGATATTCCCCTTCTTTTCGATATTAAACACAACAAGGGGAAGGTTGTTGTCCCTGCACATAGAGACAGCCGTTGAATCCATCACCTTGAGATCCCTGGTTAACACCTCTGTATACGTTATTTTGTCAAATATCCGGGCATCCTTCTCCTTCACAGGATCTTTGTCGTAGATGCCGTCTACCTTCGTGGCCTTGAGGATGGCTCCCGCCTGTATCTCCATAGCCCTCAGAGAGGCAGCGGTGTCTGTCGTGAAATAAGGACTTCCGGTACCGCACGCGAAGATTACGACCCTTCCCTTTCCCAGATGCCGGGTCGCCCTCCTCTTGATGAACGGTTCCGCTATTTCTCTCATCTCGATGGCAGTCTGGACCCTTGTTGGAACCCCATGATTTTCAAGGGAATTCTGAAGAGCCAGGCTGTTCATCACGGTGGCTAGCATACCGATGTAGTCGGCGGATACCCTGTCAATCCCCTTGGTGCTCGCCTCTACCCCGCGGAACATATTCCCGCCCCCGATCACAATACCTATCTGGACACCGAGGGCGTGAACGGCACCAATCTCATCCGCCACAAAGTTCAGCACATCCGTATCAATTCCGAACGAACCCTTCCCCAAGAGCGCCTCACCACTCAGCTTTAGGAGAATCCTCTTGTATATGGGTGTATCCATTATCGTTCAAGCCTAATCTGGACAGGTCGACACTGAAGGTTTTTATGATTAATTGAGGATTGTTTTCTTACTCCTTACTCCTTACTCCTTACTCCTTACTCCTTTTTGCCCCTTATATATCCTCACCCAGTTGGAACCGTGCGAATCTCTTCACAACAATATTCTCGCCGGTGTTGGCGATGATGTTGTTCACCAGCGTCTGGATCGTGATATCCATGTCCTTGACGAATTTCTGATTCAGGAGGCACACCTCTTCGTAGAACTTATTGATCTTGCCGTCGATAATCCTGTCGACAACCTTTTCAGGTTTTCCCGATGCCAGGGCCTGGTCGCGATATATCTCGCGTTCGGCCTCCATGACGTTCTCCGGGATATCTTCGGAACTCAGATACGTTGGATTTGCGGCAGCAATGTGCATGGCGATATCTTTCACCATCCCTTTAAAAGCATCAGTCTTGCCGACAAAATCCGTTTCGCAGTTCACCTCAACCATGACTCCGATCTTGCCGCCCATATGGATATACGATTCCACCATACCATTTTTCGTCGCCCTCGAAGATCTCTTTGTCGCGGCAGACAGCCCCTTTTTTCTCAGATATTCAACGGCCTTTTCAAGATCCCCGTCGGAGGCGGCCAGCGCCTCCTTGCAATCCATCATGCCCGAATTTGTTTTATCTCTCAGTTCTTTTACCATTGATGCTGTAATGTCCAATGTTATTCTACCTCCTCGCCTTCCTGTGCTTTTATCTCATCTTCCTGTGCTTCTATACCTTCGGCAGTATCTTCGGGAATCTCTTCTCCCTTGTTTTCAACACTCTCCGGGACATCCTGCTCTTCGTCCTCGTGCGCTTCCTCTTTGTCACTCTCCGCCTGTATGCGTTCCTCCAGCCTCTTCTTCCCTTCGAGCGCGGCATCCGCGATCTTGGAGGAAAACAGCTTTATGGCCCGTATGGCATCGTCATTACCCGGGACAATATAATCAATGTCATCCGGATTACAGTTGGTGTCGACAATCCCCACGATGGGAATCCCCAGCTTCCCGGCCTCTTTAACGGCGATCCCCTCTTTTCTGGGATCAACGATAAACACGATTCCCGGATGGCCCTTCATGTTCCGTATGCCGCCGAGAACCCTCTGAAGTTTATCTCTCTCCCTTTGAAGGCCCAGTATCTCCTTTTTGGGGAATGAGTTGATGCTCTCATCCTCAAACATGGCATCGAGCTTTTTTAATCGGTCTACACTCCTCTTTATCGTTATGAAATTCGTCAGCATCCCGCCAAGCCAGCGGTGATTGACATAGGGCATGCCTACCCTCTCAGCCTCGGTCTTGATGGATTCCTGCGCCTGCCTCTTGGTGCCCACCAGCAGGACTTCCTTGCCCGAAGCAACCACATCGACTACGGCATTATAGGCTACATCAAACATCTGTACCGTCTGCTGAAGGTCTATGATGTAGATGCCGTTCCGTGCCCCGAATATATAGGGCTTCATCTTGGGATTCCACCGGTTCGTCTGATGCCCGAAGTGGACCCCGGACTCCAGCAACATTTTCATTGATACCTGTGACATACATTTCTCCTTGGTTGTTTTTTTCCTCCACCCCCATCACCTTGTCAGGGGACCGTACGATCCAGGCAACTCCCTGACAATCAAGGGGTGAGCGTAATAAGTTGGATAAGATGGAGCGGGATATCATATCCCGTGTAAATAATCAAGGTAAAACAGCCGAAATCAACTGTGGTAGAGGGCGTTTATGTCCACATACTCGTGGGAAAGATCGGATGTGTATACCCTGAATCTCTCCTCTCCCATGCCAAGCCGCACCAGAATCCGCATCGAATCCCTCTTCATGATCTCAGCGGCCTTTTTTCCCGGGACTCCCGAACCCTTTATAAACAGTGGCATATCCTCAAGATAGAGCTCCAGCGAGTCGATCGGGAATGGGACCGCCGTCGATCCCGCCGCCGATATAATCCTCCCCCAGTTCGGGTCCTCACCGAAGAACGCCGTTTTTACCAGGTTGGAATGTGCTATGGCATACGCTATCGTTCTCGCATCTCCGGCCGTCTTCGCACCCTCGACGACGACCTCAATCAGCTTTGTCGCGCCCTCTCCATCTCTCACAATGGACCGTGCGAGAGACTCCATCACATCGAACAGGGCCTCCCTGAACCCTTTAAAACCATTCGAGATCTCATTGACGGGGCTGTTTCCGGCAACACCGTTGGCCAATATGATTGCGGTATCGTTCGTGCTCATGCATCCATCTACCGTTATGGCATTAAAACTCCTGTCGGCAGATTCCCTGAAGAGGGCGGCAAGACAGGCCTGATCTATATCGGCATCCGTCAGTATAAAAGAGAGCATCGTCGCCATGTTCGGTTCTATCATCCCCGCCCCCTTGGCAATTCCGCAGATGGTGATCTCCTTGCCTCCGGCAGAGCATCTCCGGTGTTCTATCTTCGGGAATCGGTCGGTCGTCATAATTCCCTCTGCAACGGCACCGATGCCGTCAGGGTTCAGCCCTTCAACAAGGGGTCCTGCCGACCGGGTGATCTTTTCTATGGGGAGTCTCTCACCGATGATACCGGTCGAGGCCACGAGGACAAGCTCATCCTGTATACCCAATACCTCGGAGACGGTCCGTGACATGGCGGCGGCGTCTCGGTGACCCTCTGTACCGGTCGCCGCATTGGCGTTACCACTGTTCACTATGAGGGCCTGTGCGCAGCCCTTTTTTATCCTTTTCATATCGAGGACAACAGGGGCCGCCTTAAAACGGTTGGTGGTAAAGACACCCGCCGCCCTGGCCGGGACTTCAGAGAATATCAGGGAAAGATCTCTGTTTCCTCCGCTCTTTATACCGGAGACCACCGAACTGCCAAGAAATCCCGGGACGTGAACACTGTCATGCATAGTCGTCTCCATCGCTGTCATCTTCCGCAGCAATGTTTGTATTTCTTCCCGCTTCCGCAGGGACAGGGGGCGTTTCTGCCCACCTTTTCGCTTTTTCTTGTCACCGTCGCAGGGGTCGCATCGCTGTCTCCACGGCTGAGCACATAATCCCTCTTCTGTTTTTCCTCAATCTGCTTCACATCTTCATCGCTCTGTACCTGAACGATGCAGAGCTTCTCCAGGGTATCTTCCTTGGTGCGATATACCATCTCCATGAACATATCGTACCCCTCTTTCTGATACTCCCTGACGGGGTCCTTCTGCCCGTATCCCCGCAGACCGATCCCCTCCTTGAGATGGTCCATGCCAAGGAGATGATCCTTCCAGTGAGAATCGATGGCCTGGAGCATGATAACCTTCATGATGTACTCCATGAGGTCCTTGCCAAACTTCTCCTCCTTGTCTCGGAAAAGTTTCGTGACATTCGATATGACGGCGCTGATGACATCTTCCCTGCTCATATCCGCCCGGTCTGTATCATCGAAGGCCCGTTTCAGGTAAAACTGCTTGTATATGGCATCACTCAGGCCTTGAAGATCCCATTCCTCAGGACGGACTTTCTCATCCAGATAATCGCAGACCAGATCTTCGACGATTTCCTGCAGCATATCATCAACCGTCTCCCACAAGTCGCTTCCGTCAAGGACATCCCTGCGCTGTTCATAGATTACCTGCCGCTGCCGGTTCATCACATCATCATATTCAAGGAGGTGTTTCCGTATATCGAAATTCTGCCCTTCCACCCGCCTCTGGGCGCCCTCAATAGCCTTGCTGATAAGATTGTGCTCAATCGGCTCACCCTTCTCTACACCGATCCTGTCCATAACGGACGATATCCTTTCGGCCCCGAATATCCTGAGGAGATCATCCTCAAGTGACAGGTAGAACCGCGACGATCCATTGTCTCCCTGCCTTCCCGACCTGCCTCTGAGCTGATTGTCTATCCGCCGACTCTCGTGACGCTCGGTACCCAGTATGTGGAGGCCACCCAGATCGGCTACACCCTCCCCCAGTTTGATGTCGGTACCCCTCCCCGCCATGTTAGTGGATATCGTAACGGCCCCCGACTGTCCGGCCTGGGAGATAATTTCCGCCTCCTTCTCATGATTCTTGGCGTTCAGGATGTTGTGCTTGATTCCCCTTTTCGAGAGATATTTGCTGAGAAGCTCCGATTTTTCGATGGAAATTGTCCCCACCAGGACCGGTCGATTCTGGTCATGCAGATCCTTTATCTCTCCGATCGCCGCCTCGAACTTCTCATCTTCCGTCTTATAGATAACATCCGTGTGGTCGGTCCGTATCATCGGCATATTGGTCGGGGCAACAACCACCTCGAGGTTGTAGATCTTTTTGAACTCCGTCGCCTCCGTATCCGCTGTTCCGGTCATTCCGGCCAGTTTTTCATACATCCTGAAGTAGTTCTGGAAGGTCACGGAGGCCAGCGTCTGGTTTTCGCGCTCTATCTTGACCTTTTCCTTCGCCTCGAGGGCCTGATGGAGACCGTCGCTGTACCTCCTGCCGGGCATTACCCTCCCCGTGAACTCATCCACGATAATAACCTGCCCGTCCTTGACGAGATAATCGATATCCTTTCTGAACAGGGTATGCGCCTTGAGGGCCTGGTTCACATGGTGGAGGCTCTCTATATTCGCGGGTTCATACAGATTCTGAACATTGAGAAGCTTTTCAGCCTTGGCTACGCCCTCTTCCGTCAGGACAACCGTCTTGCTCTTCTCGTCTATCGTATAATCCTGGTCCTTTTTCAGGCGGGGGATGATCTGATTGATCCGGTAATACTTGTCGGTGGACTCTTCGGACGGCCCGGAGATAATGAGAGGGGTCCTCGCCTCATCGATCAGGATACTGTCCACCTCATCGACAATGGCGTAATAAAACTCCCTCTGGACATAATTTTCAAGCTGGAAGCTCATGTTGTCTCGCAGGTAGTCGAACCCAAATTCGTTGTTGGTCCCGTACGTGACATCACAGTTGTATGCACTGCGTCTCTCGGTATCATTTATCCCATGAACAATCACGCCGATGGAGAGACCGAGGAACTCATAGATGGGCCCCATCCAATTCGCGTCCCTTTTTGCCAGGTAGTCATTCACGGTAATTACATGGACGCCCCTGCCGGTCAGCGCATTGAGATAGACCGGCATGGTCGATGCCAGAGTCTTCCCTTCACCTGTTTTCATCTCCGCAATTTTTCCCTCATGCAGGACGATACCGCCTATCACCTGGACATCAAAGGGGCGCATCTCCAGGGTTCTCTTTGAGACCTCCCTGACAACGGCAAACGCCTCGGCAAGGATGTCATCCAGAGAGGCACCCCCCGCAAGTTTCTCTTTAAAATAGGGTGTCTTCGCCTTAAGTTCGGCATCGGTCAACCCCTCTACGAGGGGTTCGAGTGCACTCACCTCCTGCATGATAACGTCCAGGCGTTTTATCTCTCTGTCGTTTCTCGTTCCGACAATCTTTTTTAATAGATAATTTATCATAATCACACCACAAAAAAACCCGGCAACAAAATATTACCGGGAGTGTTTAACAGATTGGTGACGGACAGGGCCCACCCGATATTAAAAAAGGTATCTCCGTGGATCGATATAGATGCCATCTTCACAAACACCGTAGTGGAGATGAGGGCCGGTGCTCCTGCCGGAATTACCTACATATCCGATTATGTCCCCTCTTTTTATCTTCTGCCCTTTTTTGACATCACTCTTTTTCAGGAGATGCCCGTAGACCGTTATCATGCCATTCCCATGGTTTATCTGAACCAGATTCCCCATGCCCCTCTCTTTCGATACTCTTTGGATGACACCATCTGCAGGGGCCACAATCTCTTTGCCGATCTCTGTTGCTATGTCGATACCTCTATGAAACTCCCTCTTTCCCGTAAAGGGGGAGACCCGGTATCCAAAATCCGATGTTGTCCAGCCGATCACAGGCCATATGGATGGTGTAGAGGCTAGTATTGACTTCTGCTTCCCAAGGAAATCGAGCAATTCTGTAAAGCTGTCCCTTTGAAGGGAGGCTTCGTCAAGCAGTTCATCCATATTTTCATGTATCTTATCAATAAGAGTTGATTCCACTTCTGCCGCACGCGAAAGCGCCTTTTCCTCTCCAGGGACCGGGCCTCCGACACCAAGCATCTGGCCACCGCTATGGTCATTATCAAGATTTGTCATGACCCGTATCTTTTTATCTAATTGCGCCAGGTGCATCATCTTTTTCTCAAAATCGCTCGCCTTACTCGCCAGAAAATCGAGGCGGTCCTTCTGAAGAGAGGTCAACTGCTCCAACCCGGCAAGCCTTTTGAGATCGGCCCTGGTTTCTACGTAACTATAAGAAAGATAACATATTGATAATAAAGCGGTTAGTATGGCAATGGAGATGAATGATAGGAGTGTTGCTGAAATCCCTACTTTCTTTATTGATCCCTTCCCCTGGGGAATAGCAAGAATGGTATAATATTTATTTCCCATCCCAGATCCTCTCATGCAACGTTCAACGCGAATTTAGGAACCCCCGCCCATTGAAGACTTCTTCACAACCCTGTCTGTCTCCCTGCGCCGTTAATATCCCTGAAACCTGCCTTCAGTGAACACGAAAGTACCTGCAGATTGTGGCCACATTTTCAGTGCGTATTCGAGGAGGCTACCATAGACAGTTTAAATGTCAAGAAAAGATTGAGGTTTCTATGCCCTTTTTTCGACCGATATAAGGGGATCGCCTGCATCCACCTCATCCCCCGGTGATACCAGCACCCCTGTGATCACCCCATTTATCTCGGAGACGACATTGTTGAGCATTTTCATCGCTTCAAGAACAATCAGCAACTGTCCTGCCGATACCTCTTCCCCCTCCGTAACGGGAATTTCACTGACCGTACCCTTTATGGGTGATCTGACATCCCCCGACTGCGCGAGTTCTTCTATCTCCTTGGCTGAAAGCTCAACCTTCCGCGTCTTCCCCTCGCCCTCCTGCTCAAGTTCCGTCAGTATGGGTTCCGGATGGTGGTTGATATTCAGATATACAATAGTATCCCCCGTCTTCGTCGTTTGCTTCGGTCCGACCTCTACGATATGGTGTTTCCCGTAGGCATCGGAAAATTCAAATTTCTCACCAAGGGTGAATCCACCCTTCTTGAACCACACACAGGGGGGAAGCACCCATGTCTTGCCGTACTTTTCCTCGAACTTAAAGAAATTCACGGCATCATTGGGATGTTGCAGATACAGGACGAACTCGTCTTCCGTGGCTGCCCGTCCCAGGCGATGTTCGAGGACCTTTCTTTCTACGTCCAGATCGATGTCCTCTATCTTCTGGTACCCCTTTTCCCTCTGCGTTATCTCCTTCCAGTCCGGTCCGAATACCGCCTCGTACACCTCGTCGGACGGCTGGTAAAAGGGAAGCTCTCCATACCGCCCCAGCATCAGGTTTTTCAGGTCGTCATTCGCGTCCTTGTATCTCTTGCCGCTCAGGACATTGTTGACAGCTGTGGTCCACAGGATCTGAGAACCAGGGGTCACACTCCACCAGTTCCCCAGCTCGGTCTGGACACGGGGCAGCTCTTCCTGGAGGATAGAGGGCATCAGGTGCAGAAAATCACCCTTGACCGCCTGTTCGAAGCTCGATCCCGTCGCCCCCCCGGGGAGCTTGTGGACCTGGACGGTGGGGTCAAATCCGAGAAATTGCGACTCCAGATCCTTGTAATGTTCTCTCTGGGGACGGAGCTTGTTCGAGGTATCGATAACTGCCTGCCGGTCTATGCCCAGTGCGCAATGACCGTATTCATCCAGCGTATCGATAACCGTCAATATCGGCGGAGGCCCGTAGAAACCGGTGAAGGCATGGTCCGCAGCATCCACGATCTTTGCTCCGCTGCGAACGGCTTCGACAATCCTCCCCACATCATTTCCGTCCGTGTTATGGCCGTGATAGTGGATGATGAGATCAGGATACCTGTCCAGTATGGATTTTACCAGGTCGCCGATCCTCTTGGATGAACCCAGCCCGCCATGGTTCTTTATGCAGAGAATGATGTCATTGCCGGTGACGGCAAGGATCTCCCCCACCTTCCCCACGTAGAACTCGTCGGTGTGCTCCGGTCCCGTCGAGAAGCATATAGAGGGCTCCAGGATACAGCCTGCCTTTTTTACCTCCTCAAAGACCGCCGTCATGTTGGGTATGTAATTGAGAAAATCGAAAACCCTCCAGAGATGTACATAGCGGGCGAAGCTCTGGACCGTCAGGCGAATCACATTCTCGGGATAGGGCCGGTAGCCGAAAAGATTGATCCCCCTGCAGAGTGTCTGGAACATCGTATCGGGCATCAATGAACTGAGCATCTCCAGCTTTTCAAGGGGATTGATCTGTCTGCGCAGCATATCCACATGAACCGATGCGCCCCCCGTTATCTCGAGAGAGAGATATCCGGCATCATTGCGCTCCTTGGAGACGAGGATCTGGGTGTGCGGCATAATGCGGTTCTTGAAGTCGGATTGAGAGAGGTCCCTCTCCGTATTGGTTATGTAATATCCTTCTCCAGCCCTGATCCTTGCGAGAACATGAGTTGCTCCGCCCTCACGCAGATCGCGGGGCGTAATCCTTTCACCGATGGCCTGATGCACCATTTCTCATCCTTTCAGATCCTAACCCGGACAAGCCGGAATCAAACAAGATTTCTTTTCATCACGAAAGTACGAAGTTACGAAAACACGAAAAATAAGATTTGATTTCGTGCTTTCTTTCTTTTCGTGGCTTCGTGATTGCTTTTAATTCACTTGCCCTTCTTACAAGAATATTACAAGTAACTTACTAGCCCCGCTGCGCGGGATACGTTCCACCAAAGGGGATAAGTGCGATAACTAAGTTGCTTTCTGCGAGAAAGCAACTTCTATCTTACTAATGCGTTAACGAAATTCTCCCCTGCAAAAACCGCAGGGAACAATTTCTAACTTACTAGCCCCGACAAGCGGGATAAGTGCGTTAACGAAATTCTCCCCTGCAAAAACCGCAGGGAACAATTTCTAACTTACTAATACGCGTAGGGATTTATCTTCTTCGCGTGGATCTCTGCTATTAACTGCGAGAGCTTTGCGACCTCCCGCTTGTTATCCGGATAGTCGAATACCTGTGCGTGCGTCTCCAGATACGATGTATTGAATTCACCCCTCCGGAAATCAGGCTCATCACAGACGGCCAGGTAGAAGGGTATCGTCGTCTTCGGACCGACAATCAGAAAATCGTGGAGCGCCCTCTTCAGACGTTGTACCGCCTGCTCCCAGTTATGGCCACGGACGGTCATCTTGACCAGAAGCGAGTCATATTCAGTGGGGATCCTGTATCCCTGATACGCGATCCCGTCCAGCCGTATACCGGGTCCTCCCGGAGACTGGTACACCTCTACCCTCTTTCCGCCTTCCGGCATGAAGTCATTTTTCGGATCTTCCGCATTCACCCGTACCTGGATGGCCTTCCCCAGAAGATGAAACCGTACCTCGGGGATCTCCAAGTGTGCCCCCTGAGCTATCATGATCTGCTCTCTCACGATATCCACACCGGTCAGCATCTCGGTGACCGTATGTTCAACCTGAAGCCGCGTGTTAATCTCCATAAACCAGAACTCGTTTGTGGTCGGATCGACCAGGAACTCAACGGTCCCCGCACTGATATAACCGGACTCCCGGGCCGCGAGAATGGCCGTCTCGCACATCGACGTAAGGACATCGGCCGGAAGATCAGCGGGCGCGATCTCTATCAGCTTCTGGTGTCTGCGCTGGATCGAGCAATCCCGCGAGCCGAGGTGGATGACCTTTCCATGCTGGTCTGCCAGTATCTGAATCTCGACATGACGGGAGTTCTCGATACATTTCTCTATGTAAATATTTCCGTCATTAAAAGCATGCAGAGCCTCTGCCCGTGCCTGGGGTATTTCCACCAACAAGGCCTTGGCATTATCAACCTTTCGGATCCCTCTCCCCCCGCCACCGGATGAGGCCTTCAGCATAAGAGGATATCCGTATTTTTCACCAAAACCAATCGCCTCTTGTGTCCCTTCTTCCCCCGGATCAAGGTTGCCGGTACCCGGTGTGATCGGTATACCCGCTTTTTTCATTATTTTTCGGGCAATGATCTTGTTCCCCAAATCATGGATCACATCGGAAGGAGGCCCTATAAAGGTGATACCGGCCTCCACGCAGGCGCTGGGGAAATCGGGGTTCTCCGCGAGAAATCCGTACCCGGGGTGGATCGCGTCGGCGCCGCTCTTGCGGGCCGCCCAGATCATCCTGTCAATGCTCAGATAATCCTTCCTCGGGCCATCGCCTATCATGATCGCGTCATCCGCAAATCTGATAAAGAGCGCTTCCTTATCGGGGTTCTCGTAAACAACCACGGCCTCGAGCCCCAGCTCCTTGATCGTCCGAATCAGCCGCAGGGCTATTTCACCCCTGTTGGCAACCAGAACCCTCTGTATATTCTTACCCTCTGTCATCTGTATTACCCTTCCAGAAAGAGATGCGAGAAATCGAATATGCTATCTTCATCACCTCATTATGTCAAGAAAATAGACAAGGAAGCGCGTGCCTCGCTCTGATGGTGTCGTTTGCAAGAAACGTTCGGGCGGGTATCCCGCGCAGGCACACATCACATCATTTTCTTCAGTTCACTCAAGAATACGTCGTATATACCCTGACTAAACAGGACAAATCTGACCAGTCCTATCTCATGATGGTCCTTCACATATTCAATGGCGGTTGTCAGGGCGATGCGCGCCGCCTCCTCCAGGGGATAACCGTACACCCCTGCGCTGATCGCGGGGAAGGATACACTCTTCAGTCCCTTCTCCGTCA
>Ga0307991_1002521_pt1 | contig 12351 bp, 12 predicted proteins | sample EllFjometagen131_FD_203146 | JGI IMG/M metagenome (GOLD analysis project Ga0307991, IMG submission 203146) | Marine microbial communities from Ellis Fjord, Antarctic Ocean - #131 | ecosystem: Environmental > Aquatic > Marine > Unclassified | place: Southern Ocean | collected 2014-10-08 | reverse complement strand
CAGTTTCATGGCGCTTTCTCCTTTTTATTTAGGTTTTGGGATAAACCCTTTTTTAAAGGAAAAGCGCCATTTTTTCTACACCATTAAAAATTTACACAAGATATCTTACACTACCAAATGCAGCCTTTTGGGCAATATCGCCTAGTTGTCTCTCTGTATTAGTGATATCGTCCAGACTGGTATATGTTTACCGCTTTTATATCGAAGAGCAGTGATAAATAATCCAAGAATCATCGCCACTACTACCCCCAAACCTCCGAACGTAACGGTTATAGAACCCGTTCGCAGCCATGGACCAGGCAGCTCCAATATTATATCCAGTAATTTAAGCAATGAGCCCAAAACAGAGAATAGAATTGAAACAGCTAGAATATACCTCATTGATACCCCTCTCACATATCGGGTAATTAGCACACCTAACTGCACCCCCAGACAGGAAGAAACTACCAGAATAAAAGCGACAAAAATAATCACATTGCCACTCATGGTGTGTCTTAGGCAACCAAAGGCGGCAGAGAAAACGACCTGGAACATATCCGTACCCACTGCCATAAAGGATGGCAGTCCCACAAGATACACGAGTGAAGGAACCATAATAAAGCCTCCGCCAACACCTATAAATCCTGCCAGCAATCCAGTGATAAAACCGATGCATAGAATCACCCACAGCGAAATCGTAAGCCTAGATTTTGTGAAGTGTATCATAGGTGGTATTCTTATGTTTTGTAGTCTTTGTGATATTGCGACCACTCTCATAGCTGGTGGGAGTTTCTCCCTCTTTCTCACCATAATATCAAGTACTGCCTTTCTTTTGTTGGCTTCACGCAATGTATATGTGCCAATGACAAGCAAAATAGCTATTGAGGCAGATAACACAGCATGATCAGCAAGGCCTATCTCTTTCACTTGATTGAGAATCCTTACTCCTCCTTCAACCCCGCACATGGTGCCAACTATCATGCATATTCCAAGCCCTAAATCGATATTACCCAGTTGTCGGTGCCTCAGCGTGCCTATGAGAGCGCTTCCGGTTATCCAGGCAAGGCTTGTGCCTACCGCGAAGCTGGCTGGGAAACCAACTATAATAAGTGCTGGTGCAATCAAGAAACCACCGCCCACACCGATAAACCCACTCACAACCCCCACCGAGAGACCGAGAAACGCCAAAAGAAATATATTTATTTCAAGGCCCGAAACCATGGGCACCAATATCATTATTCTCTACCCTTTCCTTAAGAAACGGATAATCCCTGAATCTACTCTCTTTCCAATACAAGCAACTCCGCCCATGCCGATACCTCTCCCCTGGAGCCAGGCGATATTCTGCTCACATATTGGGTACCAATGGCCCCGATCAGGGCTTCAACAATTGAAAAGGCTGTCATCACAAACAGTCTGTTTCGTTTTCGTCATCAAAATGCCTTATCTTCTGAACTTTATAACCCAGTAGGTCGGTGATCTTCTGCATGAGGAAACCTAGACTTCCCCCCAGCATCAGCATCAATCCAAGGTTGTACAGCACCGTGAGGTACCCTTTGTCGGCCCCCAGCCAGCGAAACATTTCCAGGTACATACCTGACACGTGCCAGCGAATGACATGCCAAATTAGCAATATGCAGATGCCAGAAAGCCCTGCCACCCACAGGGTATCTTTTCCCTTTTTTTCCATGTAAGGGTCTCCTTTTCTTCACACTGTTCAGCCTGGCAATATCTCACATAATACGGCTATCCTTTTCATCCATAATTTTGGTAGGCGCCCACACTGAAATGAGGTAGCGCCCATTGTTGAGCTAATGAATCACGTGCCTCACATTCCAGCGTAATATCTATGATATCGATGGAATCAAGTGCCAAGTTTTTTCCCTGAATAAAGGCCAGAACAGATGCTAGACTGTTTTCGCCCCTTCCCCCAGGCTTGAATAATACTCCCTCAGAATTGCCAAGGCCTCAGGACGGCTGAATTCCTCCGGGACGGGTTCTCCCTCGGTAAGCATCTTACGCAACAGGGTACCACTCAAAAGGAGATGGTCCTTCTCACCGTGAGGACAGGTCTTAAATGACGCCATTGCCTTACAACGGTAGCAGTAAAATGTCCAATCTATGGGAAGCACTTTAATGGCAAGCGAATTTGCTGGGATCTCGTGGAATATCCTCTGGGCATCAAATGTCCCATAATAATCCCCTACACCTGCGTGATCACGCCCAATTATCATATGGCTTGCCCCGTAGTTCTGGCGAGACACTGCATGAAGTAAGGCCTCCCGGGGGCCAGCATACCTCATCTCCATGGGGTACACAGCCGTAACTACCCTCTCCTTCGGAAAATAATTATCAATCACCGCCTGTACACACCGAACTCGGACTCGGGCCGGGATATCCCCTTCTTTCAGCTTCCCTACCAGCTGGTGAACAAATAGGCCATCCGAGACCTCAAGGGCTATCTTGGCGATGTACTCATGAGATCGGTGCATGGGATTTCGAAGCTGGAGAGCCGCGATCGTGTGCCACCCTCGCTCCTCAAATAGGGTACGCGTCTCCGCAGGGCGGGCATAGAGATTGGGGAACCGGTCAGGGTAGTCAAGCTCACCGAATACCTTCACCGGCCCCCCGATATTTAACTTCCCCTGTTCCATCACCTTGGCCACGCCTGGATGGTTAGGATCATCGGTCCCGTAGATCTCCTTGCACTCATAGCGCTTATCGATGGTGTATTTCTCATCTATCCTCATGGAGCCCATCAATTCACCACTTTCACCATCAATGAGCGCCACCTCACTTCCTTCTTTTACTCTTGAGGCATTATTATCGGTTATCGAAAGGGTAATGGGTATAGGCCAGAATATCCCATTAGCCATTTTGAGCTCTTTACAGATCCCTTCCCAGTCATCTCTGCCCATAAAGCCATTAACCGGGCTAAATGCCCCTATGCCAATCATGATTAAATCGGAGGTCTCTCTTGAGGTCATCCGAACCTTAGGGAGTTCTGCTGTCCTCTTTTTGGCCTCGGCCAGTTCCTTTCCCACAATCAATCTTGAGATTAGATTACCGCCATGTGGTGGCACCAAACTGGACATACTCTCCTGTCCTTTCTTTTGAAATCAGCACCAAAAAACAATAAGAACCTTATTAGGGAAATGCCAAAAACTCATAATGGAATGCATTATCCAATGTATATAGACTATAGACCCTAAAATGTGGGGTAATGTTATTCGGTTTGACTTTGTGGTTAGTAGGGCAGCATCACATGTATCCCAATTTGCGCATCTTAGCCATCATTTGCTCTTTGTCCTGCCTCCTACCCGCCCGCTCCGTGGTGTGCTCGAGATCCTGCTTCCAAGCAGAAACCCCCTCCACAGCTATCTTGCTAGTGGTGGCAGCGCCCAATGAGCGGTATCCCTGCTCGTAGAGGACACAGTAGGGAATCTTGTTCACCATGATATTATCCCAGATACCCCTCTCGCTGAAGTGGAGAATAGGCCTTATCCGGGTATGCCCAGGCATCAGGGAGGCTGCCTTACGATGCTCGAAGTACTCGTCCTGGAGTCTAGTGGTTTGTTCGTCACGGCGAAGCCCCTGAAAGATCCCTTTTACACCATGTTGCTCAATGAATTCATTAAAAACCACTGTCTTCATCAAATGGTTTCCCACGTAGGATTCAGCCTCAAATGAGAAGGTACCTTCTTCATAGCCGATGCGCTTAATCTCGGCCTGGTTACGCTCATTCAGGTCCTTGACAGAAATGATGGCGTTTAATTTTCCACCAGCTGCATCAACTACATCTTGGTTGATGCACCACTCTAAGTCTATGTTCCACTCCTTTGACCACTTAGTGAGAAACTCGTGTATTTCAGGAAAAGAATCACCTTCATCAATAGTCATAACCTTAGGTAACTTAATACCATCCTCTTGGCATACCTGACGGATAATCCAGAGGGTCGTAGTACTGTCCTTTCCACCTGTCCAGGTAATGGCAAGTTCATCAACAGAAAACCTTTTAAACGCCTCTCGGACCACCTCCTTTGATTTCTCCACCAATTCAGCGCACATCTGTACCTTGTCCTGCTCTGTCATTTCTCCCCTCCTTTTAATGTTTCTATTACAGCCATCTCTTGACTGTGTGCTTGACAGCGATCTCCTGCCTTTCCTCCAGAATGGATCTTCTCAATTTATTGAGTCGACCCATTAATTTCACTCCTCCATTATGAAGTATTTCTAATTTACGATTATGTAGTGCCCAGCATTCCTAAGAGGGCCAATAACTGGGGATATTTTAATTCATTAGACCCTATTGAACATGACATTTTTTATGAACACCATGCCGCTATCATTGACAAATAACCGCAGCTCCGCGAAGGTGGTCTGAGGCGGTGCCTGGGCCTCGAACTTGTCGTGGGTCCAATCGGTAGTGCCGGTGAAGTTCTCACCCGATGGCATCTCCGTAATCACTTTATAGAGGCTCCCTCCCAAGCTATCAAAAAAATCCACATGAAGGCAGGCACTTCCTTTCACATTCACTGTCTTAATCTCAGCACCCACACTATAGGTCGCTGTCTGCTCCACGGCGATGCTCTGCTGAAGAAAGAGGGCGCCAGGTCTGTCAAACTCTAATCCGGGACATGGACGCGGTTTATTATCATTGTCCCATATGAGCCTTCCGCCCCCTTCCGAAAGCCTGGTGGCCAACACCCAGTGTTGTGGCGTCCCATCCGGGCCGATCTCTTTAAAAAACCCGTTGGTAAGCCGTGCATAGATAGGAGCGGGTCTTCGATAATTCCGAAAGAGCCACACAATATTTCCAGTACGATCCACCTCAATTACCTGATGGTGGCCATCTGTACAGGCAACCAGAAAGGTACCCTCCTCGGTGCCATGGGTGATGTAGAATTTATCCACATGAGCGGTTTGAAACTTCCACACGGTCTCTCCCTCGGGGGTTACCTCGATGATCCGGTGGTTCTTGCTGTCGGTGATAACGGTGTTTCCATTCGCTAGTCGAATTGCGCCCCTGGGCCACCAGAGTGTCTCAATAGACCCATCTCCGTAGGACCACACGATCTCCTTTTTCCGATTGATTTCAAGAATCCTATTGCCGTCAGAGTCTGATATCAAAATATTCCCACTGGGCAAAGGATTTGCGTTATGGGGATGATGGACTTCTTTCTTAAATGCCCAAATGACTGTCCCAGCCCGATCCACCTGAACGTACCGGTCGTTGTTCCGATCCGTTACCAGAAAAGTCCCGTCCTCGAGCTCAAAGGCTTCATTAGGATAGTGTAAATGGGATCCGTCTGAGAGCTTCCCCTTACCGCCACCCCATTCATCAGAGTTCGTCACTATTATTTTATCAGGTGTTACCTCGATAAGACGGTTGTTAGTAGTATCGGTGATCAGGGTATTACCATTTCTCAGTCGTCGACCGCTGTGAGCAAACTTGAGTCCTTCGTTGTAGTTCCAGACAATATTGCCCACACAATCAATCTCGATGATCTCACTCCCAAATCCTGCTTCATCTCCGGCGTCTGCAATGAGGGTGTTGCCGTTGGATAAACGTTCTACCGCAAGTGGCATTTCCACATTACCGGGGATACCTCTCTTACATCCAGGACCAACGATATCTTTCATATTTTGCACCTCCTATAGTTCCAATTAACCTATCGAAGCTCTGCTTCATTTTGGAGTTAGACTAACCTTTTCCCCAGCTTTTTTCTTTCGGTCGAGAATTAATGGAATAACAATGAGCAAAATACATGCAATCAAAAATCCTAGTGAGATGGGGCGAGTGATAAAAATAGTGGGATTTCCGCTCGACATGCTCAGTGATTCTCGCATTCTACCTTCAATGATGGGACCAAGGACTAATCCAAGGACCCATGTGACAATTGGCCATTCAAGGCGTAGCATAATATAGCCAATGACCCCCATGAAAATCGCCACACCTACTTCGAAAAACTGTAAATTCATCGAGTAGATTCCAAGAAGCGAGATGACCATGACGCATATAGCCAGATATGAACTTGGAAGTTTTACAATAGTGGCAAAAGGCCTCAGGAAGAGGGCTAGCAGGATAATGGCAATAATATTGATCATAAACATGCTAAAATAAATTGTATAAATCAGAACCGGTTCTTTCACCAGCAGTAACGGCCCAGGATAGATCGCATTTGCCGTGAAAACACCTAGTAATATGGCAGAAAGAGCGTCACCTGGAATGCCAAGGGTCAGCAATGGTATCATAGCTCCGGCTGGTACAGCATTATTCCCGGCCTCAGAGGCCAGACAACCTTCAGGAGTGCCGGTTCCAAATTGTTCTGGATTCTTAGAGCTTCTTTTGGCTTCGGTGTAAGCTAAAAACGAGGCCAAGATAGACCCTGTTCCAGGAAGCAAACCTGTCAGGGTTCCAATAATAGCTGATTTAATAAGGGTCAATCTATACTTAAAGGCCACTAAGAGCTTGCTGAAATCAAGCGTTCGACGAGTAAGGTTAATTGTCTCGCTCTGGAGTATTTTACGCTCTAAAAGAAGCAAAGATTGTCCAATCCCAAAAAACCCGAGACACATCGGAGCTATATTCAGGCCAGTCTGCATCTGAACAGTTCCGAAATTGAATCGGGGTACCAAGGTCCCGGCATCTATTCCCACGGTACTAAACCAAAGACCTAAGGCTGTAAGGAGAAATCCCTGGGCCATATGCTTCCTGTAAGCCATTATAACGATAACCAGACCAAAGACGGCAACCATGGTATATTCAGGTGATCCGAAACTCGCGGCTATCCGGGACAAGACTGGAGCCATAAGCATAAGAATGAAGACACTTATAATTCCTCCTGAAAATGAACCCACAATGGCCGCCGAGAGGGCTAACTGAGATTCCCCTTTTTGAGTTAGAGGGTAGCCATCAAAAGAGGTGACCAAAGAAGAGGGCGTGCCAGGTGCTCGCATTAAGACCGCAGGAATTCCGCCACCGAAGTATCCCCCACAGAAGACGCCAAGAAGCAGAGACAGGGCAATGCTTGGACTGAGAGAGAAGGTAAAAGGGAGGAGTATGACCATCCCTACCATTGGCCCAATCCCCGGGATAATACCAACCGTAACCCCCATAATTGTCCCGAAAGACAATGCCAATATATTTCCTAATGCGAAGGCATGGTAAAATGCCTGATTGATTGTTTCTAACATATATCTAATCCCAAATTAGGCCTAATAACCAGGGTTGAGGAAACCATATGCCAAAAATATATTTGAAGATAATTACAATCAGGGCCGTATAAAGCAGTGGGAAAAGGATAATGACTTTTATCCCCCTATATCCTAGGCAATAGGATGAGATAAATAAAAAAAGAAATGAAGAGGTCTCTACTCCAATAAATGCAATCCCAAAGATAAAAAAGCAGATCAGAAACACCAGGATGACCGCTGGACGGTAAGGCAAGCCTTCCCCATCAAAGTACCAGTCTCCCCCAGGAGCCCTTTTTATGAGACGAAAGAATGCTGGGAGGCATGCAAGGACCATAGTTGAAAGAACGATGAGAGGAAAGAGAACAGGCCCTTTATAGAATGGATAGGGCACGGCAGTCGTATCTATGTGCAGGCTTAGGGTTGCCAATAGGACGGCTGCCCCTCCTCCCAATATCACCGTGAAAAGGTCATGAACAAGGCTTTTTGGGTTTGGCCCTTTCCTCTCCGTTTTGTCAGCCATAACGATCACCTCTTTTAAGTGTGTCCCACCCAGGGGAATGATTTTCTTTAATGCCTTCCCCTGGGTTGAATGGACCTTAAATCCGAAAATAAGACCTCACTTCTTTTTGATGAGATTTAGTTCCGTCATGACCTTTGTAAAATATTCACGTTCAGCGGCAATCTGTTTCTTCGCAGCCTCTGCCCGCATCTTGGTAACAACAACCCCAACATTCTTTATCACTCGTTTTACCTCCGTGTCTTCCATGGCCTTAAACCAGCTTTCCTCGATCTTCTTACAGACGTTATCAGGTGTGCCTTTAGGGGCAAAGAGGCCAAACCAGACGAGATAGTCTTTGCCGAATCCTTGTTCAGAGACCGTCTTAACCTCTGGGCAGCATTTATAATGGGTCGGACTCATGACCGCTAAAATTTTTACCTGACCGTTCTCGATATAATCCATTAGGCTAGGAGTAGATGAGGTGATGACGTCCACATCTCCTGAGGTGAGGAGCAGGGCATTTACCGGATTAAAGGCTGTTTCTTTCCACTTGAATCCTCCGCCAGTGGCAACATTCATTGCAATCAGCGTGGGGACAGCTCCCAGTCCCCAGTGACCCAGTTTCAGCTCATGGGTTTTTGCATACTCGGCAAGTTCATTAAGATTATTGTAAGGTGCGTCTCCCTTGGCCGCCAATGTAAATGGGGAGGCCCATACAAGTCCCAGTGGAATAAAACTCTCAATTTTATAAGGGGTTACTCCCCTGATTGGCTGAGTCAACATGGGGCCAATTGACGAAAGAGCCAATGTATAGCCGTCTGGTTTGCTTGTGGCAACGAAGTTAGTTCCAAGAATGCCACGGCCACCCGACTTGTTGATCACCTTGACAGGAACTCCGAGATCCTTTTTCAAGACTGAAATCATTGCATTTGAAACAATTGTGGATGGGTCATTTGTTGCCCCCCAGGGAACGACAATAATGATAGGCTTAGTGGGCCATTTGGCCTCTGAAGGCATCACGGTGGCTAAAAATAAGGAGATGGTGATACCTATGGCGACTAAAAAATGTATCTTTTTCATGGGACCCTCCTTTTAATGGAAAATTAATTAATAAAAAACTTGAAAACATTTTGGATTAATGTTATATATTAGACCATATATTTGTCAAGAATTATTTTGTTTCTTTCGTAAAAAAATTGAAAGCATTTTTTAAAGTTCTCTAACTCACTAATACTACGTCATGATTCTGATTACAAATTTCAACTTTTTTACGAAAGAATGATTATTTTTTCACTTTAATACAAAACGGAGTAATGATTTATGACCACATTCAAGCCGATCAAGCAGGCTCGTATCTATGAAGAAGTGCTGTTGCAGCTCAAAGATGCTATCCTTTCTGGCAGATACGGGCCAGGAGAAAAACTCCCTTCTGAACGTGAATTGAGTCTGCAATTTCAGGTGAGTCGGGTTGTTATCAGGGAGGCCATTCGAGCCCTAGAACTGACAGGCTTTGTTACCTTGCGGCAGGGCCCGTCCGGTGGGGCATATGTAATAGACCTATCCCTTGAGCATCTCTCAAACGCCTTTATGGACCTATTCCAGGCAAACAAACTTTCAGCGCGAGAGTTGATTCAAGTACGTCTCCACGTTGAGTCCGAAGTCGCCCGTCTCGCCGCCATAAACATCCACGATGAATCAAGTAAAAGACTAGAAAAGGCATTTCAAGAAGAGCACGAGTCCACCCTCTCCCATTCAGAGTGGGTGATTAAAAATTTAAAAATCCACTATATCTTAGCTGAGATAAGCGAGAACAGACTTTATGAGGCCGTTGTCAATCCGCTTCTAGACTTGACCCGAGAGATAGTGCTCGTCGTCAAACCTAGTCACAAGGTTATCCATGATCATCGTGAACATAAGGCGATTATCGATGCCGTATCATCCAGAAACCCAGAGGCTGCTGCCGCTGCAATGGTTCATCATGTCTCCAAAGTGGGATCAGCCTTAGTTGAGCTGGAAAGCTCGTATCGCAGGAAAAAGAGCCTGAATTTGAATAATTGAATTGCACATTCTTTGTTTTAAGGTAATATAAAAAAGATCAGTTCAATTTTTTTCATTTAGGGCTTTTAAATTAACATTAGATAAACAGGTGGAACCCAGCAAAAAACAAGGGATTAGAGATAATAATGGGAGGTCAAGACAATGAGTTCAGAAGGAATATTTAGCTTCATGAAAAAGAAAGATCTCACTACCTTGGAGATTTTCTTCAGCAGAAGAGAAGATAGATTCCTCATGAGGGGGATGCGGGAGTGGGACGATGGTCTTGAATTTCGGAACTATGCAAATGAGTTTACCTACCTAGATGTCCTCACGGAGAACTACAAGGCGTCAGGCACCGAGGAGCTGCTCTCAGGGTTTCGCGAGATGGGGATAGGAGATTACCTTGAGCGAATAGAGCAGCTTATGAGAGAAGGAAAACATGAGGGCATTGAGTTTTTTTACCACCATAAGAAGGATATCAAGGTCGCCTTCTGCAAGCACAGCGTCACCCTGGGGCTCGGCAACAGACAGCACGCCATTCGGGCCGGGGCGATGAGAAGGCACGAGTCCAATGAGCCGGAGATCGAGGTTATCACAGATGGCATCAATCTCTCCAGGGCGATGACTTACAAGAATGCTATCTCCTCGCTCCCCTATGGCGGCTGCAAGACGGTGATCCAGTGCGGGCCAGTCAATTTAAATGACCTCGAGGCCATGGGGTTTCTTAGCTACGTGGCGGATAGAACTCGGAACTTTCCCGGCGCTGATATGGGACTTGATGAGGAGATGGTAGATGTTATACGTAAGAGGTATACCAAAAACTTTATGGGCGGAACCAAAAGCCCATTGGCTTCCACGGGAAGCCCTACCGCATACGGCGAGTTTTTGGCCATAAAAGAGGCTTGTGATTTCGTATATGGCAGCAAAGACCTATCGAGTAGGACGATCGCTGTTCAAGGATTAGGTCATGTGGGCTTCCCCTTAGCGGAATATCTGCTGGACGATGGTGCAAGGCTTATTGTTACCGATGTTGAAAAAGGCAAAGCAGATAGACTGCAAATGAAGTACGGCTCAGATTTAGTCAGCTATGTGGCGCCTGATGAGATATGTACTGTAGATGCCGATATATTTTCTCCCTGTGCGATGGGAGGAATCATCACCGAGGAGAAAATACCTAAATTCAAGTACAAGATCATAGTTGGTTCGGCGAACAACCAGCTTAATGCAACAAGCAAAGAAGCTGAGATAGAGTTGGCGAGAAAGGTCGCCGATGTGGGAATACTCTTTGTGGTAGATTGGGCGCACAATAATGGAGGTGTCATAGCTGCTTCTGTGTTGTGGAAGCTGCAAGATGAAGCGACTGAAGATCAATTAAATCCAAAAATTGAACTCACATGCCGCACTAACTTCAGAAAACTCCTCGAGGAAGCAAAGGAAAAGCGTAAGACACCAACTGAGCTGGTATATGAACAGGTGGAAGATATGGTTTATGGTGGTTCCCAGCAAGATAATTCATTTGCTTCATTTTCTTAGCTTACTTTTCCGACCATTCGGTGTTGATAAAATAGAAATGGGATTCTACATTACTGGAATCGGTAATTTCAAGAACAGCTCTGGGTTTCCTTCTAAGCCTCTTATGATATTTAACCCTTGTAGCATCTACCACAAAAGCATAAGCCTTAAGAGAAATGCGCTTTTGGTATGTCTTATCAATAGTACTGCCAATGATAATATGATGAATACTCATATAGCCAGCTTTTAAGGGAAAGATCATCTGCCATACCTCTGAAGAGAGCCATAGGAGAATGACAATGGGCATTTATCAGGCCGGGCAATATTATGGTATCCTCGGCATTGATAATTTCATTTTTTTCATATATAGGATTATTATGGTTAGCAGAAAGTTTCTCAATTCTATCACCAGAAATAATTACCTTCACATCATAAATGGGCTTTCCCTATCAACCATTGTCAAAAGAATGCCCCCTTTTATTACGATATCAAAAATTTTTTCCCTAACATTCTTTTTTGTTAATTGACTATACTGTTTTGAAATTTTCATTTATAGAATAACGCAATCGAAAGTAAAAGCATAGTTATGATTACCACCGGGATTTAGAATTGAAGAAAGCAAATGAGACAATAGACAGTTTTCTGGATGGTAAATTGCAAATTATCCAATCTCGGCAGGGATATAGATTCTCTGTCGATGCCTTACTTTTAGCCGAATTTGTCTCTGTGAGAAGTGAGGATGTGGTTGTTGATATCGGCACCGGTTGTGGGATCATCTCTCTCTTCCTGGCCGTCAAAAGTAAGGTGGGTTGTATTGTTGGTATTGAGCTTCAGAAAGAACTTGCCTCGCAGGCTCATCGGAATGTTGTGCTTAATAAATTAGAGAAAAAAATTGCTATAATCCGTGGAGATCTGAGACACCTCCCTATGGGTCCAGCATTCGCTCATATAGTTGTGTGTAATCCCCCATATAGACGACAAAAAAGCGGGCGAATTAATCCTGATTCCAGCAAGGCTATTGCCAGACATGAGCTATCAACTAAGGTCAATGATATTTTAGTTGCAGGTAAGGCGCTTCTCAAAGAAGGGGGTAGATTGGCCTTGATTTATCCGGCAAATAGATTAGC
>Ga0307991_1002520_pt1 | contig 12354 bp, 11 predicted proteins | sample EllFjometagen131_FD_203146 | JGI IMG/M metagenome (GOLD analysis project Ga0307991, IMG submission 203146) | Marine microbial communities from Ellis Fjord, Antarctic Ocean - #131 | ecosystem: Environmental > Aquatic > Marine > Unclassified | place: Southern Ocean | collected 2014-10-08 | reverse complement strand
ATAAGAATTTTATAGATTAATTGAGTATCATAAATTTTTTGTTTGGAAATTTTTGATTCCTTAGCTTGTCTTCCTGTGACTCCAGTTAATAAAATTTTCATTCGCCGCCTACATGATTAGTTTTAATTTTACATATATTTCGAGGAGCCCAACCAACCCATTCTGCTCCATCATAAACAACAGGAAAATAAACGAATTTTTTTCCCCAAGCAGTAAAAGGATTTCCATTATGACCACCATAACCAGTATCAAATTTTCTTGAAAGCTCTTCTTCTGTTAGTGTTGTTTTCATTTTAATAAAATCATCACCTGTATTTTCAAAAGCTTCTTTTAACATCTCATTCCAATTTTCCATATTAATTTATTTTTAACTTACACATTCCTTTATTTATATTTAATGAAAGTCAAAAAGTTTTCATAAAAAAAGAGGATTTTTAAATCCTCTTAATTTATTTTTGTAAAGGCTCTAGTTTATCCTTAGTAAGTTGTATGTATCGGACGATTCCGTCCATTATATCATTCATTTGATTTTCAACATCCCATTGACGATGTTCTATAAAATCATTCATATCTTCCATATAATCTTCCATATCACTTTCATCTTCACCCCTTCCATATGATGCTTCACCTTCAGCTTTTTTCTGTAATTCATCATAACTCCCAAAACACATTTCTTCATATAATTCATAAAAAGTATCCCATGTATTAGGATTTTTCATATATTGTTTGAATAGATTGCTATGTTCTTCTAAAAATTCAGCTTCCATTGATCTATCATTTCCAAAACCATTATTAAAATAATCATACATGATTCTACCCATCATGCGAAGAACTTCTCCTTGAAGAGTATTTGCTTCTCCTGATATTGGAACTAATTCATTCCAATAATCATTATATTCAGGGGCATATTTAGATGAATTATCCCAATATCCACCACTCTCATTTATAAATTTAGCTCTCATATTTGAAGTTGGGGTTCCCACAAAAATGGTGACTCCTTATATTTTTCTTCAATAAAAAATAATAAAGAACCGTCAGGACCTGCTTTTATGATAAATTCAAGTTTATCATTTTTATATAATCCATAAAAATGCCAATTTATATTATCAGCATAATCTAAAAAATTTTGGGCTTCTTCTTTGGAAATTTGTTTTATTTCAAATTGTTCTATATCTGGTACTTCTTCTTGATCAACAGATACCCACAGTTCATTTAGTTTTTTTTTACCTCTTTATTTTCTTTAAGAAATGCACTTACTTTTTTGTTTTCGATATCAGTTTTATAATTCTTTTTAACTGTTTTCATATCATTAATTACAAATTTATAAAAATCTTTGAATTTAATATTTATAGATTTGCTAGAAAAAGTTAAAAATGGATTAGTTTCTTTTTCATCTAATTTTTTCTTAAGAACTGTTAGTTGTTGAGTCGACTCGTTCAAATATACTACAAAATTAGAATCATACATGCAATAATGATATTGAAAATTTTGTCCATTTTTTGCTAGTCTATTATACCAAGTCGTTTGAATATCCCAAAAACTTTTATATGGTTCTATTCTATCTCCTGCTACTGTTTTAAAGCGTTTATAATTATCTTCAAGTTTCTTTATTATAGTAAGCCCTGTTTTTTCTTCAGAATTTTGAGGTTTCTTCGCTTCACTTTTCTTGTTTTTTTCATCCTTTGGCTTTTCATCCTTTTTATTTTCATCCTTTTTATTTTCATCCTTTTTATTTTCATCCTTTGGATTTTTATCGGGCCAATTTGGTTCAGCTTCTAATAATAAAGAATTAAAGAATCTATTATCCCTATATTGTTCTAAATTTTCTTGAACTTGTTTCATAGTAAATATTTTATTTTATATATCTAAATGTAAAATGATCTTATAATTTTAATAGCTTTTATTATATATTATCGAATATATATAAAAAAATACGCTAGACTTATGAAATATAGCCAATATATAGAACTTGAAAAACTTTTAAATGAAAATAACTTAACAATTGATGATGTAAGAGAAAACCCAGAAGTTCTTAACGAAATTGGTATAGTTGGAGGAATAATAGCTGGTGTTTTAGGTGGATTAGGAATTTTATTTAGAAAGTATCTTCTTTCATGGGGAATAAAGGGAGCTTATATAAAGAAACTTAATTTTGTTGCAAATAGATTTAAGAAAAAAACATTAAAACATGTTTCTGCATTAGGTAAAAAATCTATCAAATTTCGTCAAGATTTAGTCACAAAAGGAAAAAAAATAGAGCATATTCAAGGACCTGAAGCTGAAGAAGAGAAAAAAGCTCTTCAACAACAAAAACAAAATTGGGATAATAATTTATCAAAAGATGTAAATAAATTTATTGATAAAATTATTGGAAATAAAACATATGAAGTTTATAATAAAATTGATAATTTAAAAGGAACAAAAAGTGGGCATAAAATGGCTCTTAAAAATTATTGGGAAAGACTTATAGCTGATATAAAAATGGATGCATATCAAAAATTGAGTGATGATGGAATCATTACGGATCCTGATGTATTAAAAAATTATGAACAAATAGCCACGGACCAAAAGGAAGAGGCGAAATTTAATCTTAGAAACATAAAGAAAATATTACGACGAGAAAAAGCTGAAACAATAACAAAGAAAGAAGGAAAAAAAGAATCTGAGAAAAAAAGTTCACTTACTTATAGAATTGATAATTTAAAAAATAGTAAAGGAATGTTATCTGAAATAAATTTTTTAAGAAAATTACGTATGATTATTGTAGATGCTAAAAAAATGGAAAATAAAGATGAACAAAAGAAAATTACCGATTTATTAACACAAAAATTCGATGAAGATACTTTAAAGAAAGCCGTTAAAACAGGTGTTAAATGGGGTGAGAAGGATAAAGAAGAAAAAACTGATGAAGAAAAACCAGAACAAGATGATAATAGAGGACTTGAACCAGAAGATAATATTTAATTATGAGTTTAAAAATAACAAAAGCAAATTACAAAAAAAGCAAATCTATATTTCTTGAAATAGATGATATATTTCGAGATCTTCAATCAGGGAAAATAGAAGAAACTGAATTTCAAATCAATCAAGTATTAGATAGATTAAAGGATTTTAAAAAATATTTACGACATGTTGATACAAGTGATTTAGCAGGAATTTATGAAGAGAAAACTATTCACGCTGTCTTGAAAAATTTAGATACAATGAAAGATGCTAATTACTTTTGGGGGAGATTTTTCTTACAAGTAAAATATGGAAAAGATCTATATGATTCTATTAGATTAAAATATATTCCAGAATTAAATTTATCTGAAATTGAATCAAAAAAATGGGGAAATAATAAACAGATTTCAAAGAAATTTATTGGAGTAATTACACATCCTGACAACATTAAAGAATATGAGAATAAAATTAAAAGAATGATTATTGGAACAATGACCAAACAAGAATTTAAACGTATTTTTAATGTTTTAAAATATAAAATGATCGCTGAATCCATGAAAATACCTACATTTAAAGAATATCAAATCCTTAACGAGGATTTTTTTAATCCATTTGATAAAGATGATCTAGAATCAAAAGAAAAGAAACCTAAACATATATCGGATCGTGGGGGCGCTTTCAAAATGAGGAAAGAAACTTTTAATTTGGCTCGCGTAGAATTTACAAAAAGACCAGGTGGAGAATATACAATTTTAGCGAAAACACATTTTGCTAAAGGTGAAATAATTGAAATATGTCCAATTGTTTTATTAAAAGAAGAAGCTAAAACTATAGATTATCTTAAGGATATTATCTTTGAGATAGATAGTGATAAAAATGAATGGGCTTTAGTTCTTGGATATGGATCTCTTTATAAACATTCAGAAAAAGCAAACATAGATTATGCTTATAATAGACTTACAAAACAAATGTACTTTATATCTAAAGATACTATTAAACAGGGTGCAGAATTAACCATTAATTATGGCCAAGACTATTGGATGGAAAGGACCACCTTTAATACATTTGGAGATGAAGAAAGAACTGATAAAAACCAAGGGATGCCAATTTCTGGAAAAGTAATACCAAAGGAAGAAATTGAAGAAAGTGAAGTTCAACCAAATGCTAGTGATATTAAAAATACAGATGATATAAGAAGTATATCATCACCCAGAAATCCTGGGAATCCTGTAATTTCAGGAGTGGCAATAATAGGATCAGGGCAAAGTTAATAATCAAAGAAGTGGAAACTAAATTTGTTAATGAAAATATAGAGGATATTTTAAAGGGTAAATCTAAAGAAGAAATTTTAGGTGATAAAGATATTATTGAATTTAGATCTATAACTCTAGAACAAAGTGCTGGTCGTACTAGTGGAACTTTTCTTTTAGGAGAAATAAATACTTCCTATAAAAAATTAGAAAAATTATTTGGACCACCAATAGAAGAAAATGATGGTTACAAAATTTCAACTAGATGGATTGTTGAAGATGATAGTGGTAATGTATGTACAATTTATGATTATAAAGCAACTAATATGTTTGATGGTTATGGATATACTATAAGAGAATTTAGAGCACTTTCAAATTATAATTGGCATTTAGGTGGAAAAAGCAAAACAGTTGTGGATGATTTAATAATGTTTATAGCATCAAAAATATATTGGGATTGTGATGAAAGCTAAATTTGTATATGAAGCAATGGGTGATGTTTTAAAGGCTAAATCTAAAGAAGATATTATATCTTCACTAGAAAATACTAATTTAGATCCAAATGAATTACTTCTTAAATCTGCAAAAGTAGAGTTTTTAGCTGGTATAAAGAAAGCATTAAAAATAGGTGCTGATGTCCATTTTGGAAATGATTTGGCTTTACGATATGCTTCATCAGATGGTCATTTAGCTACTGTAGAGTTTTTACTTAAAAATGGAGCTAATGTTCATACTCTTAATGATAATCCTTTACAATGGGCTTCACATAAAGGTCATTATGATATTGTAGAACTTTTACTTAAGAATGACGCTGATGTTCATGCTTTGGATGATTTTGCTTTACGATGGGCTTCAGAAAATGGTCATACTAATATTGTAGAACTTTTACTTAAGAATGGAGCTAATATTCATGCTTACAAGGATGAGGCTTTACGGTGGGCTTCAAAAAATGGTCATTTAGATGTTGTAGAACTTTTACTTAAGAATGGGGCTGATGTCCATGTTAAAAATGATGCAGCTTTACAATGGGCTTCCAATCATAATCACTTAAATGTTATAAAACTATTAAAAAAATATATGTAAAATGAAAGCTAAATTCGTAAACATACCATCATTTGAAAAAATGTATAATTTTTTACCTAAAGAAATTCAAGATTATATAGATAAATGTGCTAATACACCACAGAGTAGTGATTGGCATCCAGAAGCTCCTAATGAAAAAGTTCCTCATAATGTTAAAGCACATATCAGAATAGTTTATAATCGTGCAAAAAAAACAGAGGATATAAATCAAGTTATATCTGCTTTATTCCATGATCTTGGAAAAGCTGATGTAACAAAACTTAGTAGAAAGGGAAAATGGTCAGCTTATGGTCATGAATATATTTCATCTAAATTAGTAGAAAAATATAAGAATTGGATTGGTTCTATGGGTGCGGACTGGTTTCAAGTTTATAATATTGTAAAAGAACATATGCGTATTAAACGATTTGATGAAATGCGTCTAATAAAACAAGAACAATTACGCCAGAACCCATATTTTGATAAAATTAATCAATTTACTAAATTTGATAATATGAGTAATCTCACCAAAGAAGAAGAAATGAAATAAAACAGAAGAAATATTTTTTAAGTTCCATAGATAAATAAATAAAATATGAACTTTAAAAATGGTTTTTTCTAATTTCACTAGAACAACTTCTGGAAATCAAATTATATTTAAAAATAAACTTCCTATTAAAAATGTGGGAAGTCTAAAATTTTATAAAGATAATTCTTCTGGTTCCTTTGCAACAAAGAAATTTCGTTGGTCATTTGATAATAATTACTGGTCTTCTTGGGAAACTTTAAACCAAGCAAATTTAACTAATATAGATGTAAAAGGTAATGATTATCTTTTTATTGAAATACGTTATAAAATTTCTGGTTCTGGAAAAGTTACTACTTTTTCTGTAAATTATACTTTAGCTGCAGCTATAGATCCTTGTGAAACAACAACTTCAACTCCCGAACAAATTACAATTGATACAATTGAAGATTATACTTCTAAAGTTAGAAAAGAAACAATTAATGCTGATTTTTTAAATAGTCAAAATGGATCTTATTATTTATGGAGACCAAATCATAAAGGTCCTATACCACAATCTGTTGTAACTAATTTAACTAAAGATCTTAATATTCTTGATAGTAAAATAGGATTATTTGATGCTTCAGTAATTTTAGGGGCAACAAACATTGGAGATGGAAGTGCTAATATTTATAGCGATATAAGTACAAATATTTTAAGATTTAGATCTTTATCAGGAACACAAGCAACAAAAATTTCTCAAATTGGTGATGTTGTTTATATTGGTATAGATGCATCATTTTCTGGAGGAGAAATTAATAGTGGAGATAATCTTGGAATTGGTGCTTCTATTTGGGCTTATAAAGATCCTGCAACAAAAACATTGGAATTTAGAAGTTTATCTTCTATAAATGATATAATTCTTATAACTTCAGACGATGATAATATTTATATAGATGTTTCTATTTTTACAGAATATGTAAGAGAAGCTTCTTTAGGAGATTCGTTTGTATGGAATACAGGAGTTCTTGATATTAGTATAGCATCATCTGCTATAGGAATGAATGAAGGAATTGGTGATGTTAGTATTTATGATAAAAAAATAGATGCTTCATTATATTTTAGATCAATTAAAAGCACTGACAATATAATTGCTTCTTATGAAGATGGACAAACAATAAGATTTGATGTTTCTGTTTTTACAGAATATGTTAAAGAAGCTTCTTTAGGAGATGCATTTGTTTGGGATACGAGCGGATTTCTTGATGTTTCTATTACTGCAGGTGATCCATCATTTAATGATTTATATGCTTTAATCCAAGATGTTTCTATTAATGTTGGAGGATTAGTTTATGATAGTAGTATTTTTATTAATACTGGTGATGATCATGCATTAAGTTTATCTAATTTAGATTCCATTTTAAGTTTATTAGCACCAGAAAAGCCAAATTTACTATCTGGAACAACTTTATTATTAACAAATTCTCTTGTTTATACAGGAATATTACCATCTGGGTTATCAAGCGAATGGTATAATGATGGAAAAATTGCAGGAGATACAATTACTGATTATTCAATAGATAATATATTTAAATTAACATCACCATCATATAGTGATACATTTAGAGCTGGAAAATGGAGTGATACCACTACAAGGGGTATTTTATATGGTATTTTAGATGGAGTTACAGATGTTAGTTATAATATGATTCCTGGAACTGGAAGTAATTCATTTTCTACTGCAAGAACAATTGGAACTTTACGTTTTAATCAAGAAGCAGGATATGGAGGTATTAGTAGTGATTTTTGGAGAAGAGCTCAAGCTTATATTAATGTAACAGCCCAACAAGATGGATATGTATCTTATGCTATAAAACATTCTGAATCATTAACATCTAATACATATTCTTTAAGATATGATAATAATCCAGGTGGAGCAACATTTAATATTGATCCGAGTTATAATGAAGAATCTGTTAATATTGTTTATCTTAGTGGTATTGGATATTTTGGTGTAAATTCAGTTGTAAAAATATTATTTGAAGCATCAACTGGAATATTTCAAAAAACATATCATCCATCATATGTTGCTCGAGTAACTTCTACTTATGGAACACCTATAAATGTTAATCCATTTTCAGTTCCTGTATTTAGTGATACATTTGATACATCAACAAATTTTACATTTAATTATGCAAATAAGATTTCTGGAGCAAATAATGCAACAATTACAACTACATTATATAAACCAAATGTAATAGGATCCTCTAATATATTAACTTTAAGACGTAGACTTAATACATATTCTGTAACAAGAGCAACATCAACTATAGAATATTTTACAGATGAATATAGAAGAATTTTAATAGGGGGAGAGGGAGCAGCAGATACTCCTTGGGATTCAGAAGATATAAGTATTTTTATAACAGATACATCAGTTGCTCAAGTAAGAAATGGTATACTTCAATATCCTGTTGATGACGATTATGGAATAATATTTTCAGGAACTGATAAAGAATACTTAAGAAGATTTTCAAAAACTTCTGGAGGATTAAGTAGTGGTACTTTGTCATTTACAGGATTTTCTCCAGATGTTGATATAAGTACATATGGAGTAGGATCTATAAATATGTTAATATGGTTAACTGATCAAAATAAATATTATGATTTAGGACAAGAATTTGGTACAGGTGGAGATGGTACTTCAAGAGTAAATGCAAAGGGTGGTTTTACATCATTAACAAGTTCTGGAATTGCATATTCTTTAGGAACAGATAGTATGGGTAATGAAACAGAACATAATAGTGAATTTGTTTTAATAATTATATTTAGAAATGATGAAAAAACTATAGAGCAAATAACAACAACATAAAATAAATAATAATTTAATGTCTTGGGATAAAAATGATATATCTTTTAAATCTATAGTTAATAAACGTGTTACAGACTCTAATAAAGAATATTATGAAGAATTTGGTGATCAAACAATAAATGTGCATTTTGATGATGTATGGGTAAGTTCTATTCCTTCAGATCCATGTATTGGAATATTACCTGATTATATTGATGATTATACACTTTTAACATTAATAGTAGATCCAACAGTAGAAAATAATTTAACATGGGCAGCTGTAACAGATCCATCTCAAGCCTTTTCATTTATAGCACCAGATTCTTTAACAAATCCAAGATTAAAAGATTGGATTAGTGATAAATATGGCTTAAATTATGAAATACAAATTTTTGCCAATGGAGTTAAAATTCAAAAGACTAGTCAAGATTACCCCTGGTATTTTAATTATCCCACTGGCGAACTTTTATTTGATTCATCTTGTCCATTATCTCCAATACAAATTACAGGTTTTCGATATAAGGGTGCTAAAGGGATTGTTGCTAATGTTGATGCAAGTGGAACAACATCTCAAACATTTCAATTATATTATACTCATGATGGAGTAAAATTAAAAGATTTATCTGGAAATCTAGAAATAAGAAATGCAGATGATGATGATTATACAGGTATTACAGCAAAATACTTAAATCTTGGATCAGATACGAGTTTAGGGATTTTAAATATAAAAGCTTCAACAGAAGAAGATTTAGAAAATACGTATTTTATAATAGATAATTCAACATTTAATGGAACTTATAAACATCCTCCTACAACTGATCCTTCTATAATAAATGGTAAAAAAGCATATTCTATTATTAGTGGAGATAAGTGTTTATATTATACAAATGAAAAATGGATACTTCAAGAAATAGATTCTTCATTACTTAGTAATACACAAAATATAGATTGGACTTCAAATTTTTTCTTTCATGAAGAAAACATTTCAGGAGTTTATTTTGGGAATACTTCTTATTTTGGCCAAAATGTTACAGTTTATAATTATGCATCTACATATCAATTAGCAGCTAATATTATAGGAGATATTGATATTGAAGGTATTCTTGGTATACACGGAAAATTAATAGTAGAACAATTACAATTAGATCCATCTTTTAATGGTGTATTAATTGCAAATAATGGAGATGTATCAATATCAATTTATCCAAAAACTAAAACATATGATACTTCAATTTATGGAGATGGATCATCTATTTTTACAATAAATCATAATTTAGGAACGTTTAATCATTCTATAACGGTATATGAAACATCTACTGAAAATGAAATATTTCCAGATAAAGAAAGAGGATTTAATTCAGATAAATTATATTTTTCTACAGCACCGTTATCTATTGATATTTATGATGTTATAATATTAGGATTTTAGAAAAAATAAAAATAATAAAAAAATATATAATAATATATAATATAAATAGAATTTTTTTAAAATAAAAATAATAAAAAAATATATAATAATATATAATATAAATAGAATTTTTTTAAAATAAAAATAAGTAAAAAAAAAATGGCTAAATATGTTCAACCAAATTTTATAGTTGATTCATCCGCTTCATTTCTAAAAAATGTTACATTTGATTCTTCTGTATATTTACAAGGAGTTACTCATATAAGTAATCCAGCAATAACTGCAGAAACTGCAGCTAAAGTTTTAATGGTTGATTCCATTGGAGTTGATGTTGCTATTAAGTACATTCAATTAGGTACAATGGCAACTGAAACAAAAACTGATTATGAAACTAAAGCTAATATAGAAAGTTCATTAGGATTAATAGATGCAAAACTTTTAGTTCACGATACTTCTATAGGAATTAATCAAGTTGAGCTTTTAGTTCACGATACTTCTATAGGAATTAATCAAGTTGAGCTTTTAGTTCACGATACATCTATAGGACTTAATCAAGTAAAACTTGTTAATGTTGATACATCTTTAGGTACTGTTTGGACTAAATTTGATTATGTTGATACATCATTAAATGCTGTATGGTCTGAATTAGATAATGATGATAGTTCATTAAATAGTGTATGGACTAAATTTGATTATGTTGATACATCATTAAATGCTGTATGGTCTGAATTAGATGATATAGATACATCATTTGGGCTTTATTTACCATTAGCAGGAGGTATATTAACAGGAGATGTATATTTTGAAAAAGATGTATATTTTGATGGTTCTGCATATTTTGTTGATGTAGAAACATTAGATATTTCAGCTGGATACATTCACTTAAATACTGGTCTAACAGGAGTTCCTCCTGCATCAATGCAATCTGGAATTGTTATTGAGAGAGGTGATGAAGATCCATATATTTTTGTTTTTGATGAATCTTATAAAACATTCAGAATTGGTATAGCTGGTCCATCAATAGGAACTGGATATGTTGATGCATCTACACAAGCAGTTGCAACTAGAGAAGATACTCCAATAGATGATGGTTTAGCTATTTATAATTCAACATCATATAGATTTGATACTGATACAAATATAAAATATACTGATATTGCAGGTTTATATCTTAATAATGATGTGTCAATCACAGGACATCTTGATGTTGATGATGGAGCAAAAATAAAAGGATTAAGTGCTGATACTCAAACACGGGCATTAATGACTACTGCAGCAGCAGGTGGTGTTATTTCTACAAGATTACTTACATCTCCTGCATGGACAACTCCAGCAAATTTAACTGTAACTAGTCCTATTAATATTGGTAGTGGTAGTGGTACTAATGCACTGTTAGTAGCGGCCGGTTTAACAATAGATAAAGCTACTACAAGTATTGATGGTTATTTATCATCTACAGATTGGAATACATTTAATAATAAAATATCAAGTGTTAAAAATCCTAGTGTAGCTGCTACAGTATCTTTACTTAATAAAGATTATACATCTGGAGATGCATATGTTAAAAGATTAGTTGAAAGTACTGGTGTTACACTTACTGAAGATGCAAGTACAGTAACAATTGCTATTGATACTACATCTACTGTATCTAAATATGCAAGTACATTTTCAACTGATGGTTCAACAACAATGTATATTGCAGCAGCGACTCATGGATTAGGAATTGGACCATTAGCTATTTCTGTATATGAAGGAACTGAACAAGTTTATACTGGTGTTGATTGTTCATCAAATGGTAATGTTACATTAGAATGGACAAGTGAATCGTTGACAGGTATTTGTAAATTTGTTATTGTTGGATAAAATAAAAATTTAGAAAATTAAAGGAAGGTTATTATTTTTATAACAATCTTTTTAATAGAATAAAATAAATAATGCTATTTAAGATTTTTCTGGATAGTGAAAGAAAAATAAAAAATATATGGCGGGCGAATTTAAAATTAAAACAGGCCTTTTACTTGGCTCTGTTCCTACTCAAGCAGTAACTAATATTACTGATTCTTCTACTTTTACAAGTGATTCTTCAACCTTAGCGTCTGTTAATGCCATAAAAGGATATGTAGATGGTAAGATTATTGATGTTGACACTTCATTTGGTCATGCAATTATTTCAGGCACACCAGCAGACAGTCAAATAGCAGTATGGACAGGAGCAACAAGTATTGAAGGTAGTAATAATCTTGTTCTTACAGCAACTGGATTAGGTGTGGTAGGGAACATTAATTTTGCTACAAATGGGGATAACATTTTAATGAGTTCATATAAAGGGGTTAAC
>Ga0307991_1002519_pt1 | contig 12355 bp, 7 predicted proteins | sample EllFjometagen131_FD_203146 | JGI IMG/M metagenome (GOLD analysis project Ga0307991, IMG submission 203146) | Marine microbial communities from Ellis Fjord, Antarctic Ocean - #131 | ecosystem: Environmental > Aquatic > Marine > Unclassified | place: Southern Ocean | collected 2014-10-08 | reverse complement strand
GCGCTCCTCATCGGTAGTCTTGACCTAGAAGCAAAAGAAAATCTCGCTAAGACAGCCCTCGAAATGGCAAAACGCGACACCCTTACATCAGTAACGTACGAATATGTCGCCTCGGCCATTGCTAACGCGCTCTGCTTTGGTGATTTCGACAACACCTTAAAAACAGATCTCGCTAAGGCAGCCCTCAAAATAGCCCAAAGCAAGGACCTTAAGCCAGAGGCATACGGCTTTGTCGCCAAAGCAGTCCTTGCCCTGACCAAACAACCAAAACTTGATTCCGATGCGTACGAATATGTCGCCAAGGCCATTTTTAACACGCTCTGCTTTGATGATTTCGACAACACCTTAAAAACAGATCTCGCTAAGGCATTCCTCAAAATGGCCCAAATCAATAACCTTACGCCAGTGGCGTACGAAGAGGTCGCCAGAGCCATTAGTAAAGCGCTCCTCATCGGTAGTCTTGACCTAGAAGCAAAAGAAAATCTCGCTGAGGCAGCCCTCGAAATGGCAAAACGCAACAACCTTACGCCAGGGGCGTACGAAAATGTCGCCAGAGCCATTGCTAACGCGCTCTGCTTTGATGATTTCGACAACACCTTAAAAACAGATCTCGCTGAGGCAGCCCTCGAAATGGCAAAACGCGGCAACCTTAATTCCATAGCATATTCTGCTATCAGCTTTGCGCTGATGAGTATTGACAACGTTGGTGACAAGTTAAACATAGTAGTAAAGGCAATAATCGATTTAGCACCACAAAAATTAGATAAAAATAACTATAACTTGTGGGAAGACATTGTTGATTATATAACGGGGGCTATCGAAATGGAGGAGCTGACAGAAGAAAACAATCATCTGATAAAAGACAAGCTTTTCAAGCTTTCACAGATAGGAGGCATGCATTCTCCAATGATTGAACAGGTTATTACTGGATTAAATATCATCGCCAGCAAAACTAAGATCTTCGAGCAGATTACGTGTGATGAAGCTATCGCTCGTATGCTTTTTTTGGAACAGTATATTGTTCCAGTATTGCCTAACATTAACCAGACACCACGTCCTCCTAATAATTGGGAAAATTTATTAAATGAACAGATCGGAGTATTCAATAAGACTCAGAAGTCATTTAACGGCTATATATTAAATATAAAACAATTTTTAATACCCCCGACCCTTCAAAAGACTACAATGCTAGAGAGCTCTAATAGAAAGATAACTAATATCAAGTGGCAGCAATTAAGGGGGAAATTGAATGGCCTTTGTGATGAGAAATCGAGGGGAAATGTCAATAAGTTTTTTAACAAAACAATGAGCGCTCTTGATGCCAAAATGCTTGGAGGAAAACAGCGCGTAAGACAGCGCATGAAAACTGTAGTAGACTATCTTGCCACCCTGACGGAGAGAGACAATGAAAGAAATGATATCATAGCCATCTTAGCTTATGGCGGCGGTGCCTGTTCGGACCGGTTAATGACGGCATTAGAAGACGCAGAGTTAAAGATTAGATTAAGAAACGTTAATTCTAAAGATTACGCTGAAGGGCTGGTCAGCGTCCTTGTCAACGAATTTAAGCAGTCGATCCTTAAGAACATCATAACTATAAACGATAAAGGAGCTGAGAACGTCGAGACCTATCTTTATTATCTTTTGATGTTTAATAAAGTTTTAGAATTAGGGGTTACCACGCAGTCCATGAACTTTGCTAGAATCGCTAAACGTTTTGATTTCGAATCATTATTAAATGCATTTTTTAGTAACCTCTCCGCCGAAAATCTTTATACAATGGTATGTTATGCGCCGCAGTTTGAGAAATATGCACTGAAGATGAGAGATCTCGCAGAAAAGGAAGTTAACTCTGCCTTATACAGCAAACAGCAAGAGATGAATAACATTGAGAATTACAAGAGTACTGAATATTCAGAAGCAGCGGCTAAATACAAAGAGTTACAAGATATTTTCCCTAAGAACTACGCGTATGATTTATTGGTGCAAATCGGCTTATTGGTGAAGAAATCACAGTGATATCTACTGAATAGTACCTGTCGCTTCTGCACGGCCCAGAGAATTACAACATCTCTTCGACCAGCCAAACTCTAGCAAGGATCCTGTCTTCCATAACAAATACGTTAGTATTGAGAAAAGGTCTATGATAAAATAAATCTGCAAAAAGTATGACGGCCCCAAAAAACCAGACAGGTATGCTTAAGCGCATAACCTGATATAATGCAACAAATTGTAACTCGAGTTCCATAATAAATTTACGCACATCAAGATAACGACTATTTCGCGACACCAAAGCTTTCATGATAACTTTCGAATAATTAGACATATAAGGCACTGCACCAACGATGAGTTCATAAAGAATTATTCCTGCTGAATATATATCAGTCTTTCTACCAGTAGCGCAACCTGTCAGCTGTTCGTGGCTTACATACGGAAGATTTACTATATTAATAGTATTAGGATTTGCGATCAGAGTCAGAGCCAGAATAAGAGCAAGCATAAAACCGATGCTTCAGTTATAAGTGATATACAATACAATTATGTTTACAATCTACAGCACCCATCAAAAAACAAAAAGATGAAACTTTTTCTCATTTTCTTGAACAGATCTCAATAACTATAATTTTCGAACTACATACTATTATTTCCAACAATGACTCTAGAGGTACCTACAAAGCAAATCAGAACTAACATATCAATCAAGCAATCTATGCTGAAATAAAATTTTGCATTTTTTTTCTTTTTCTGTAGATCAAAAATTCTAAAAAGTGTTACTCATTGTAAACATAAGAATTTGCATATTGCTAATGTGCCAATAACCATTAAAACACATAAAATAAAGATACTTTTGGCTTATTTTATTGTTCCATTTATTATTATTCTTACGAGCCTGTTAGTCATCAGGCACTGGTTGATCTGTCATAGTACTCATGATCAAACGACGTATGCTATGCTTGAAGAAATCTCACAACTTGTAACGTTAGGCTTTTGGGAAGTCGCAGAAAAAGATCTCAAAGCGCTGATTCAAAACAATTTAGGTGGTGTCACAGCACGCATTCTTCACGCCCAAGTTCTACATGGAACTAAACGACTAACAGAAGCATTATCTGCCATAGAAGATGCTCTCAACCTGTATTCCAACGATTTAGGTCTTATTCATGAGCGTGCTCGCATCTTCTTGGAAATTGGCGACCCTAAGAGCGCTTTAGAATCGCTAGAACAATGCATTCCCATATTGAGATCTGAAGATGAGATCCTCGATCTTACAACAGCATTATTCCAGAATAACAAAATCCGGGAATCATGGAACTATCTCAACGACTTCATACATCAATCATGCAATGGACGTCTTCTTGCTCTTGCTGGAGACTGTCAATTTCACTGGAAAAATTACCGAGAAGCGTTAAAGTTGTATAATAAAGCACAGGAATGTGGATGGGATAATCATCAGATACTTTCCCGTATTGGATACTGCCTTACACATATCGGCGAATGGGAAGAGGCAAAAGAATGTTTTCATGCAATATTAAAACATGATTCTGCTGACATTTCTGCTATATTAGGTCTTGGCACATGTTTCGAGATAAAGGGTCGCTTTCAAAAAGCACTTATTCTGTATCAGAATAGTAACGCATGGGAGTGTAGCAATCCATATATCTTACGACAAGCAGGAATATGTGCCGTATATACTGGCAGACATGAATATGCAACATTATATCTTCAGGAAGCCCTCAAGAAGGGACTATGTTCTCCGCAAATTCTTGCTTTTCTTGGATACAGTTTAGAAAACCAGAAAGATTGGGCCATTGCCGAGAAAGTATATTTTAAACTTGTAAAAAGATATCCTCGTCATCCTGCAGGATATGTTGCTCTTGCATGGTTATATGGAGTAGGGCTGAGCAAAAATATCGATGCCGGATCCGGACTTTCTATGGCACAGAGAGCTATGGAGTTACGGCCTGACACAATTTCATGGGAACTGTTAAGCGCTTGCGAAGCCCGTGCCGGCAACTTCACAAAAGCACATAATATACAAGAGTACCTGTCATTACAAGCCGTAGATAAGATCACGCGAATGCGTCGCAAAAATGCCATGCGCACGCTCCGCAAAAAGATACCTCTCGACGAAAATCACATTTGTCGTATACTTGTTGCTTAGCTTATAAATAATTATGTTCCGAATAGATCTACTTGCTTTTACATTTTTTCTTATAGTTGTTGGTATTGGAGGGATATTATATTTGCGTCTACGCAGATCTCTGAAAAAATTTCCATGCCTGAAATATTCCTCAACAAAACATTTCACTATTATAAAGAATAGTTGGAAAGTACGACTAGGCCCAATACCAAAAGTCTTTAAAATATCGGCTTTATTGCTATTGATCATTGCTTTTATTGATCCGCATTTTTTATTTAACACACCTGTAAATAATACAGACACTTCAACAGAAATAGAGAAATCCTCCGAAGAAATATCTATTGCAACAGAGGGCACTGCTATATATTTTGTTTTGGACCAATCCGGATCGATGAGCGAAATAGTAAACTTCACATCAGAAGACGGTAAGAATATTCGTCGCTCAAGAATCGAGATTATGAAATATGTAACAAGCCAATTTATCGGTGGAAACTACTGGCTTGGGCTTTCAGGACGCAAGAATGATATGATCGGTATCATAGCCTTCGCAAGAATTGCAGAAGTGCTTTCTCCTTTGACTCTCGACCACAATACCATTCTCGACAAACTTGCGGAACTCGAGACCATCAAGCATCAAGAAAGAGAAGGTACAGCTATAGGATACGCTATTTTTAAGACAGCGAATCTCATCACCGCTACGCGTCGCTTTGCGATAGAAAGCACCGATAAAGCGCGTCCTTCATATGAAATAAAAAGCACCTCAATCATCCTAGTTACTGACGGCCTTCAAAATCCAAACCCTCTCGATCGCGGTCATATATTAAGAAATATGAGCATAAGCGATGCTGCAGGCTATGCATCGAAAAATAACATCCGTCTTTATATTGTCAACATCGAGCCTGCTATCAGGCTACCACAGTTCACCAATGCCCGGAAGGAACTCAAAACAGCAGCAGAAGCCACTGGCGGCTCTTTTTACATTGCCGACGACCCAACACACCTACAGAGGATATATGCAGAGATCGACAGCCTGGAGAGAAGTCCCCTCCCTGAAGAAAAGAAACTACATGCCGATGTCATAGAGACTATGATAAGCCCTCCTGAACAGTATCGACAAGCATCCTTATATCCCTACTTCATCGCAGGGGGTCTTGTACTATTAATGCTATCTATATTTATAAGCACAATTATCATCAGGAGGGTGCCATGATTCCTCGAGATCTTCAGTATGACCTTCCTCAAGCTATATATTTACTTTTCCTTGCAATCCCCATAGCCATCATGTTCTGGGCTCTCAACAACTACAGGCATCAATCTCTAAAACGTTTCGCCACACAACAATCACTCTCAATACTACTGACACCACGATCACGAATATATAACATCCTTCATACCTGTGCACTTTGTCTCGCATGGATTGCCGCTGTTATAGCACTCATGCAACCCAAGGGCAACGGACGTTATCCCGAAAGCAACCAGGATCCTTACAGCAAAACAATCCTTGAAGAAACTATTACAAGCAATGACAGTAAAGAAACGACTGTGCAGCGCAAGGCTCACGATGTTATATTCCTTGTCGACGCCTCAGCGTCGATGTCTGTAAGCGATACTCGCGTAGGGTTATCACGTCTAGAATACGCCAAAGAGATCATCGAAGAGACCGTCAAGCAGCTTAAAGGGCATACTGTATCATTGTATACTTTCACCTCCGAGACCTCGACAATTGTCCCTCCGACATTCGACACACTATATCTTCGCATGATGGCACGAACCATAGACATCAACGAAGGCGATGTCGCAGGCACAGATCTACTCGAAGCCCTTGATACTATGCGTAGCAAACACTTTTCCAAAGAATCACAAAAGCTACGAACACTAATAATTCTCACCGACGGCGGCGACACGCGTATAGAAGCATTGTTTGGCGATCAGCGCTCACAAGAAATCGCGACGCTTATTAGTCGGCTCAACAACGCCGAAAACATGAATCTCCGAACCTTCAGCATAGGTCTTGGTTCAAAACAGGGCGAAGACATTCCGGGAATACTATTTCAAGGATCGCCAGTAAAATCTTCTCTCGATGAAAACCTCTTAAAAATGCTCAGCAAGCATGGACGTGGACGCTATTATTTTGCCAGCGACTTCTCTTCGCTAGGAATAGCATCTGACATTATCGCTACAATAAACCTGGACAATCCCTATCTTGAAGATAATACAACAGCCTTGGCAGTAGATGTTCAGCGTACTATAGAAAAAAGCTCTAAAGACACAATAATATACGACCTCTACTACCAGATACCCCTTGCTATAGCTATCATCCTCTTAGCCTTCGATCTTCTTCTTCCTACGGTACGGAAAAAGCTTTTAATCGCCACCATAGGACTATTGTTGCCTTTCCACGGCTACTGCAATACAGATGAAGCTGAAGCCCTTTTTGAAACACAACAATACACAAAAGCTATAGAACACTACACTGCTATACTATCTCACGACTTATCTCCATCACAACGTGCAATCGCGAACCTTAATATCGGAATAATACTTATGGAAGATGGGAAATGGGCTGATGCGCTCTCGAAATTCAATACAGTACTCGCCAGCGAACGCCTAGAGCCTTTTATAGCGTTCAAAACCAATATATACCGTGCTGTGGCACTATTGAGAGAGCTTCGCTCCATAACAGATCAACTTGACGAACAGCAAGAAACATTCAAAACCGACATAAACAAAGCGATAATAAATGCTCAAGGAGCCCTAGAAGCCCTAAGTTCAGCGACGCTAAATGATCAACAAGCCGCTAAGCTAGACGGCCGAAACACCGATAAAATTCCACCGAACATCACGCATATGCGTTCTATCGCAAAACAATTGATGGCCGAACTACTACAAAGGCAAGAAAAATATTGGCTAGCAACACTTACGTTCAGCGAAAGATGCAATAAATTATTAGAATATACGAAAAAACTCACAGACCACTTAGGACGTTTAGGCAAGAAAAAGACTCCAGCGAAATTTTTGAAGGCGATATCATCAGGAAAGCAACAATGGAGACCTATTTGGGAAAACTCTAAAAGCATTCCAGACGACAAAGAGCAAACCTTTGGAGAAGCATACAATCACTATCTGACCGCCATAGACCTCATCGACGAAGAATCTTTATGGGAAAGTCATGCCGAATTAAAACTCTCATCAGAACTCCTCGAAACACTGCTTAAAGAAGATTCCGAACAACAACAACAACAACAACAACAACAACAACAACAACAACAACAACAACAACATGATGACGATACCGTCCCACAAGACGCTCAAAATACAGAAAACGAAATAGAAGAATCTCAAACACTAGAATTACTGCAACAAATGGAACACGATGATAACATACAGCCCACACGAAAAATAGCAGTAAAAAAAGGACTGAGACCATGGTAATACGCTGGATAGGGTTATTGACAACGCTGCTCATTATAACAATAATCGATTGTAATGCTTCCGTAAAAATAACCGTACAGACAAACGAAGACACCTCAAGTGAAGATATGCCAATCCAGGTGCAGGCAATAATCTCTCACGATGAAAATGAAAGTATCGACCCTTACAGCTTCAAACTCGACGACAAGGAACTGGAAGTAAAATTCACAGGAAAATCAAGCCAATCGTCAATATCTATCACCAACGGAAGACGTACTGAATCTCATACGTCTTTATCCACATATACCTTCACGATTCCTCCAAACCACCGCGGAATACATATCATCCCACCAATAACGGTAACTATCGGCGACAATGAATATCACTCCGAACCTACAACATATGAGATATACCGCAGCGAAATCAGCGAAAATTTTCGTCTTGAGGCATCGCTAGGCGGCACTATGCCTCTATATCCAGGACAACACGCCACACTCACATACAGGATCATGACAACAATGCCAATAGACCTCACATTCGAACAGCTACCACTACTAAATGCGTCAGGGTTTCGCAAGACTGGAACCCCTACTATAAAAGAATACACATCGAAAAACTTCGACATCCAAGAGGTTTCTCAAGAAGTAGAAGCTATCAAACCAGGAACGTATACTTTCAATAAATCAATAATAGAAGGATTCACTTTTCGGCAGGATATCTTCGGAAGAAAAGCTCTGATAAGACCAAAACTCCGAGCCGAAGCTTCACCTATAACAGTATCGGTATCCGACTTCCCTACAAAGGACAGGCCACAATCCTTTAATGGAGCCGTGGGCGAATACAAGACGGAAATCTCTTTGATGACACCCAAAATCATGCATGTAGGCGACAAGATAAAATTATCACTAACAATTTCAGGAAATGGACCACTATCTACAGTGCACCTACCAGACATCACAAAACAGGACGACTTCACGAAAAATTTTCGTCTCAATGACATACCCGACTCAGGGAAAGTCTCAGAAACATCAAAACAATTCACTATAGAAATCAGACCTCTGACAGACCTAGTAACAGCAATACCACAATTGGAATTTTCTTTCTTCAATCCAAACAACCATTCGTTCACAACACACCGTCTCAACTCAATACCTGTGACAGTTCTTCCAATAAAACCTCCACAACTGGAGATCCTTACACCCACAACACAGAAAACAGAAATACCTAAAGAAAAAACGATGGAACAGCCTAAGCAATACATTCCAGCATTGATCGAGATAGCCGGCAATGATATTATAAAAACTAACGACCTACAAATCAATCTTCTTAAAACATGGCGATCTCTATTGATCATACCTCTTGCAGTAATACTGTTAGCACTTCAAATAGCATTGAAACCATACCTGCAGCAACAAATGAAAAAAGGGGGAAACATATCTAGCGAAGATCTTTTCAATAGCGCAGGACAATCCATAGACTCACCTGAAAGATTCTTTCCTGCATTAGAGAAAGCCTTCATCCTACGCCTCACAGAGAAGAAACATCTATCTAATACCGTGAGTTCTCCAATGGAACTCTCTCAAGAAAATATCATAGGAGAAGTTAGATCATTCTTTGTCAACATTGAAAAGAAACGCTTTTCAGAGAAAAAAGATATATCATTAAAAACAATCTATCAACAAGCACGAACACTCTTTGACAGATTATGAGAAAACTCATCGTTTTATTATTATGCCTTACGACAAGCACCTTTGCCTCTGAGCTCCACGACGCATACGCGTCCTACACAGTCGGAGAGCATGCCAAAACGCTATCAGAGAGAAAGGATGCCTTCAATACAGCACTAACAGCATATTCCGAGATTGTCACCACTTCCCCTACAAACGGATCGTTATATTACAATATTGGGAACTGCTACTTCCAACTCAACGAATACCCACAGGCAATTCTATATTATTATAAGGCACTGAGCGCATCGCCTCGCCACAACAAAGCAAAAGAACACCTTTCAATAGCCCAAGGAAAGATAAATATCCCTCACGATCACTATTACTCTATAATTAAGACCTTATTATCTTTTCACTGCTATCTTTCAAAAGGCGAACGGTTCAAAAGTATATTTATAACATGTTGTCTAGCCCTAATATCATGGTCCCTATACATATGGCATCGCGCACGATTATGGAGAATAATCGGGTATATTATAACAGCGATGGCAGCTATACTACTCATAAGCGTTTTCATCAGTAGCTATATGATTCCCATCGAAGGCGTTGTGATGCACGCATCAACAATACGACGCGATGCTGGGAACCACTATACACCTGTAACAGACACCCCTCTCTTGCCGGGAACAAAGGTCCGTATAGTAGAAACCATACACGAAAATACATGGCTAAAAATTATGACCATAGACAAAGATATCGGATATGTGCCCAATAGTGTCATCAGAACAATAAATTATTGAGAAAAATAAAATACAACTGCTATACTAAAGTAAGCGTAAGAATCGGAATTTTCGTTTAAATACAAAAGTTAATTTTTAGGTAACAAATCAATGAATATAGGTCAACGAGCATTATATAGTCTTCTACGTGAAAACTGGATAAGAGATCCGTCCATATGTGTTGAAAAATGGCAAGTCGCAGACTACCGCGCTTTATCAATCAAAGAGCTTTTCGAAGAGCTCAATACTTTAAACATCCATATAGACTCTCAAAGCTTTTTACTATATGCCGAGAAGTGCGACACTCCGGAAGATCTTACAGACTGTATCGTTAGCGAGAATGCCGACATATCTTCATATGACCACGTTTACCTGCTTCTTTTTGAGCTTTGGCGCATACTTGTTTCCGAGAAGCTTTCGCTCTCCATCTTCTGTGATGAATTCGACAATCAGATAGCCATATACGACTCCGAAGACCCTAGTAATGCCAAACAAATACACGATATTATAGCGACACTACAAAACATCCTGGATGAGAATACCGACGAGGGGGAAAAGCCTACTACAGTTCTCAGTCCTATTACAAAAAACTGTGTCAATGACATCGAAAGTTTTCTCTATGACTTCATCGCCGAACAGATCGACAATGAGGACTATTCTTATGCTACCGAGCTTGTAGAAGGCTTTTATAGCTATATTAGCGACACTACATGGTTCGACTTCCTACGCGCTCGACTAATAGCCTTATCAAATATCGATGCCGCACATGAAGCTATCAAAACCATCCTAAAAGCAAAAAAAAAATCTCAGAACCTTGAGTTATACCTAGAAATTGCTTCGTTCATGGTACAACATGGGGACAGGAAGATGTTTACCGGAATGATAAAAAAATCCCTAGCAATCACAACAACAGAGGAAGAGTTTATAGAACTCCTGGAAATATGTTCCGATTACTGCGACTACTCAGATCTCGAAGAACAAAAACAAGAAATCAACACTCTCATCACCTCAAGAGAAAACATACAACAGGAGACTTCTTTCACTCAAAACGACAACAATATCACAACACTCCTGAACATCCTGGAACGCTCATCTAATGTCTTAAACCTGATCCAACAATAATTGTTGTTCCTGACGTATCCATGATCGCTGGAAGCATTTTTCGACGACATAATGTTCTATCTTTCTAATTGGCTTAGGCATATGTTTTTTAACGCCTTGAAGGTATTTTAAATAAAGAGAGATGGCACCTTTGGTTTCTGGTCAGGTGATGGTAGTCTCTAGATATGTATTCTCCATGGGTGTTTTATGATAAAAATTACCATAGAGGTTATAGCCATCTCTGACCAGTTTTTATTTTAAGCTTTTTTTGTCGCACTGCACGATTGAAAGGACCATTTCTTTCTAACTGATGTTACGCACTAGACTTGTCTTAGTGACTTAACGAAAGGTATGAGGTGCAAGCATCTCGACAAGGTCAACTCAAAAGAGTTGAACGAGAAGAGATGTGAAGTAGATTGTACCTTGCAGAAAGCCAATAAAGTGAGATTAGTGCGTAACGTCAGTTTCTAAGTCAAAAATCCTTTTTTTTAGAAAGTGTTACCTACTTTTTAACCATGCCGATTTCTAGTTTTTTGTCGAACTTATCCGCCATGTCTCAATTTTTAAATCTTATTTGCAGATTCAACTTTATATATTTTTTCCCATCGCGTTCATAGATTTGACCAAATTTATATCGCTTTCTACTAGGTGTCTCAAATTTGGTGTTTATAAAAAGGAACTTACGAAACCTGTCTCGATCATAAACATGATAACAAGCAAGTTCACCGTTCTCTTTGACTACAATGTAACCTCCATGCGTTTCATAAGATCCATTCCATTCTTTAGAGGGCTGCATGCCGAAAGCGATGGCTAATAAAAACTCCTGTATTTTGTATTCATAAAAATACTTATGATTACCAATGTTCAACTGATCCCGCTTTTCAACGTAGTGCACCAAGTCTTCAACTGTCGTTTTCACACCAAAATAATACGATTTGACCATTTCTGCGACGATTTCGGACATTCGAGAGTCGACCATCATTAAATTCTTCAGGAATCTCTCATTTGAAACACCCACAAATTTCAAATCATCATTTTCAGCAAGAAGACAGTTTAAATCGATCCGAGCTTTTCTCTCATATCCATCTCTTTTTGCGACTTGGTTAATGATTTCGAATTCAAAGTTCGTTGCACCCGATGGATTAAATAATGTCGACATTCCACCAACCTTTGACTTGATACTAAATCCTCTTATTGGCTTGGTTCCAGTATTAGGATCCTCTATTTCCAAAGAAATATCCGCCTTTCTCGAAGAAGGT
>Ga0307991_1002517_pt1 | contig 12363 bp, 8 predicted proteins | sample EllFjometagen131_FD_203146 | JGI IMG/M metagenome (GOLD analysis project Ga0307991, IMG submission 203146) | Marine microbial communities from Ellis Fjord, Antarctic Ocean - #131 | ecosystem: Environmental > Aquatic > Marine > Unclassified | place: Southern Ocean | collected 2014-10-08 | reverse complement strand
AGTATACTCATAAAAATTCCATTGTGGCTGCTCCCACTGGTATTGCAGCAATAAATGCAGGAGGAGTTACACTCCATTCTCTTTTCCAATTACCTTTCGGGTCGTTTATTCCCTCCAATGACCAGTTTAAAGAATCTAATATCACAACACAGATCAATACACCACAATCACTTATCAAGGACCTTAAAATGAACAGTTCGAAGCGGAAGATGCTGAAAGAGCTGGAGCTTCTGATCATTGATGAAGTAAGTATGGTGCGCGCCGATTTGCTTGATGCCATTGATGTTGTCCTGCGTCATATTAAAAGACAAAAAAACAGGTCTTTTGGTGGTGTGCAGTTGTTACTGATTGGAGATTTATTACAACTACCACCGGTGGTAAAAGAGGAAGAGTGGAATTATCTTAATCCCTATTATCCCGGGATTTATTTTTTTAACGCGAAAGCTTTACGACAAAATAAGCCTTTACATATTGAGCTAAATAAAATCTACCGTCAATCGGACAAAATTTTTATTTCTTTACTTAACAACCTGCGGGATAATTCCCTTACGAAAGAAAATATCGAGTTGTTAAACAGGCATTATAAACCATCATTTAAACCCGGGAAAGATGATGGGTATATATTTATAACCACTCATAATCGTAAAGCTGACGAGATAAACAGGCAATCTTTAAAAGACCTGCCAGGAAAAATATTTAATTATGATGCGGAAATTGATGGTGATTTTAATGAATACCTTTTTCCTGTTGAGTTCAAATTGGAACTTAAAAAAGGAGCACAGGTTATGTTCATCAAAAATGACTATTCTGGGGAACAACGATATTTTAACGGGAAAATAGGAGTAATTAGTTATTTGTCTTCCGGCCGAATTGAAGTAAGCTTTAATGACGGGACAACACCTGCAGTGGTGGAACATTATACCTGGGAAAATAAAAAATTCAGTCTCAATAAAGGGACAAACGAGATAGAAGAAAATATAAAAGGCACGTTTTCACATTACCCTCTTAAACTGGCATGGGCAATAACTGTTCACAAAAGTCAGGGATTAACATTTAAAAAAGCTATTATTGATGTTTCCAGAGCCTTTGCCCCGGGACAGATATATGTTGCTCTCTCACGCCTCGTCTCCCTGGATGGTTTAGTGCTTACCGGGCCGGTTCCGTTATCCGGACTGGAACAGGATGGGGCACTTACAGGTTTTTTAAAAGTGAAAGAGACTCAGGATGTATTGGAAAAAGTATTAAAAGAAGAAACACCTCATTTTGTCGCAGATGCTGTTTTTAAAGCCTTTGATTTCAAGCCATTATGTAATTCAGTTAAATATCACGCTGAAAGTTATACTAAAGATGATAAAAAGTCGATAAAACAACAATATAAAAACTGGGCAAGGGAACTACAGACTGATTTAATACCTTTAAAAGAGGTTGCCGATAAATTTTTGGGTCAACTCAGCCAGATAATTGGTACACAGTATTCAGGTTATCTTTTAATTTTAAGTGATAGGGTGAAAGCGGCTAAAGATTATTTTGAACCGTTACTGAAAAAAAATTCAGAACGCATTTTCAACCAGATAAACAACTTAAGTAAGCAAAAAAGAATAAAAGCCTATCTGAATGAACTAAGAGATATTGAATTGCTTTTTTTCAAACAACTTCAGGCGATGTATAAATCTGAAGCTCTGATAAATTCAGCCATAAATGGTACTGAACTTTTAAAGGGAAATCTGCTGAATACCAATCTTTATAAAGATAGAAAAAGCATGATCAGTGAAAAGGATGTTTCAACATTGGTGAAAAGAAGTAGTAAGGATTATAAAAAAGCACAAAAGAAGAGCAAAAAAGAAAAAGGACCCGATACAAAAGAGGTAAGTTATAATTTGTTTAAAAAAGGAAAAACGATAAAAGAAATTGCTGTAGAACGATCATTCGCGATAACTACCATTGAAGGACATTTAGCTTTTTATGTGGCAAAAGGACTTATTGATATTTCCCGTTTTGTTGATAAAAAAAAAGTGCAACAGGTTATTGAAGCATCCCAAAAACTGGAAACGAGTAACCTTGGACCAATAAAAAAACACCTCGGGAATGAATTTACATACAGCGATCTTCGTTTTGCTATGGCAAGTTATGCTTTGCATCAATCCTCATAACCAGGTTCCATTACTTTACCAATAAAAACAATTGTGTTTGTATATTTTTCCTTTATTGCGAAAATAAAAGGTTGATTAACATAGAAATGAATACCTGTTTCTCCTCCGGAACTGGTTAAAGAAATTTCAACCATCGTAACTGCCGCTGCTTCTGTACCTTCCTCGTTTACTTCTATGAATGATTTATGTATTACCCTGGAGATAAATAATTGAATGATCCTTCCTGAACCATCATAGGAACATCCTTTGTTGTTCCATCACTTAAATAGAAGGGCTTTTCTTCAGTATCGGATTCATCAAACTCATATTTCCATATTCCTTTGAAATATATGGCATTAATAAGATACATAACTGCATCGGCAGGTATGGCATCAAGAATCTTGGTGATCTTATTTTTGGTCTTATCAGCAACCCAGTTGTTGATAGTAGTAACGGCATCGGGATTAGTAAAATCCAGTGGTGAAACCTCAGCATAAAAGTAGTCTTGATTAACATCTATGAAATCTTGTTCCACATTAAAGGTTTGTTCATACCAGATGGAGTTGGCAATGCTCATCAAAACCTTTGGATCGACACTTGCCAGGGCATCTATCAGCATCTTATAATTTTCATTGATCTCATCAACAGTAAACCCGCTTAACTCAAGGGTTTTTTCCATTGCTTCTTTTGTATCCCCACCGGCTCCATTATAGGTCATGGCAAGAGCCAGGGAAACACTTAAGGGAGAGATCATCACATTTTTCTCAGGTTCTTCAGCCTCTAAAACTTCTTTAAACAGGTTTATTCCAAACAGGTTATCTGCTTCAACCAGTATTTTCCCTTTCTGTGTTAGATTAATTTCCTTTGGTCCGGGTTCTTCATCTTTGGTTTTCTAGCAGGAATAGCCAAGAAGTAAAATAACGATGGCCGGGATTATGAGTCTTATAGCTTTCATTATAATAAATTTTATGTTACAAGGGTTTTAAGAAAATAGTTTTGTTAATAAGAAAACAATTCCATGGTATTCTCAGGGAATGCAAGTTGAATAGACCAAAAATAATGCCAAAAGACTGGTGATTGTATTGTATTTTAGAACAGGTTTTTTCCTTACCAAACTCCTAATCTGGTTTTGCTTTTTCTTTCAAACTATTTAGTGCGCTAATACATCAATACCCCTTATGCCCCTTTGGCGCCCCTTTAGAATTTAAAATAATCTATGCCCCTTATGCCCCTTTGGTGCCCCTTTAGCAATTTTGTAAAAAACACCCTTTCCGGTAGTCCCTTCTTTGCTAACTAATCCGAGAGATGTTAATAATTGTAAGTCTTTAGATGCTGTACGCTTAGCAACATTAAACTCTTTCTGGTACTGAGAGTTTGTGATTTTTAAATGCTCCTTGAGATATTTAATTGCCGCTATTTGACGCTCATTCAAATCAAACTCTTGTATATTATTATCAGTAAGCCAATTTCGCCAAATTGTGACACTAAATTGATTATTAAGTTGTTCAAAAGAAGGTTCTGGTAAATGGGCTTTCTTGCACCAATTAAATACGTTTACAGTACCATAACCAAGCTGATTGATGTACCCAGCGAGATAAAAAGGCCTGGCAAGAAAAGGATTTACAGGAATTGATAAATGTTTCTTATTTAGGTCGCTAATTTTTAATTGCTTAGGTAATTTACCGGGATTCATTATTTCAATCCGATCTGAAAAAATGGAAATCTGAATTGAACCAGATGAATCATAATCACGGTGTACAACGGCATTCACAATAATTTCTGCAATCACTTCATTGGGTATTTCTTCTATTACCTTTGCAGTTGCTCCCTGATTTCGACCTCCAACAGTTCTGTTAAGCTTTGATAGGACAAAGTCTACTGCTGAGTCAACTTGTTGAAATAAATCACCATCAAACATTTTTTGATTTGGAATTGGCCGAGTTACTTTGGTCCCATAATAATGGGAACACTTGATAAGAGCAGCAGGACAATATTTTTGTGGATTTTTTCCAAAAAGCAATATAGCAGCATTCAATATCTTATTGTCTTCAAGCAGAACCAATTCTTCCAATAATCTATTGTAATTATCCTTAACAGAGAAAATGAAATCCCTTTCCGTTTTTGAGCAATTAATAAACCAATTCATTTTATCCTTGGATAAATCCTTAATACTTACTCCAACAGTTTTACTAATATAAAACGGTATTGTCTTATCCATTATTCATCCCCTTTTAGTTTGAATGATTTTGTTGCCAGTATAAAAGGCTCTGCATAACCTTAAATCTCAATTCATTAATAGTTCTAAATGTGCTATAGGTCACCTCTTGTTTGGCTCTATTAATTAAGTTCGTCATTTTTGGCTCCTGAATAGTCCTATTTGTAAGTTTTTTCAAATAGATTAAGCGGTACTTTTCTAGTTCTCCAGCATAATTATACTCGTGCTCCGTTGCAGATAATCCATCATCGTCTTCAGTTCCATATGTTTTACCAAACAATCCGAGGTAGATGGAACATTCTTCAACTTTATCAAGATAATTATTTTGTGGATTACGCTCATTTGCTGGTAGGTTTTCAAACAAGAACACGTTAAAATAATTACTGAGATAAGGTTCTGTGAGAATAAAATAACAAAGTTCCTTTCGAAAACGCTTGAACTCAGATTGTGGACTGCTCAAGAATATTAGATTCATATATTATTCAAATTCAATATTGTTAAAACTTATTGTTCCCATTTCCCTTTAGTGTTATTTCTAGTCTTGATTATGTTTAATGTCAAAGTTTAAAGTTATTTATTTTTGTCTAATCTTAACTGTCCAATATTTTGGGATGACTACATTTTCAGATAAGACTACAGTTAAAGAATATTTAATAGTAAATATCACTACTGTCCGGTTAACAAATATATGAAAGTTCTAGAAGATTGAATATATATGCGATGGAAGTTCTTTGAAATATTTTTCGATTTGAAATCAAAATTTTCATATAAAATATTCTTTCTTCGTCCCATAGGGACAGAAAGACAATAGACAGGCATTTCAATGCCTGATACGAAAGATTAATATTTAGATTTCATCCCGGAGGGATAGAATGAAAGAAAGTCTTTACTTTACAATTTTTTCCAATAGTATCTACAATATTTAAATACTTAAGCATTTATAAATGGGAAATTCATGCATTAGTTGCTACGTTCACTATGTTTTTTCAACAAAAAACCATGAAAAATGGTTGAAATCTGATATCAGGGATAAGCTTTATCCCTATATAGGTGGAATCTGCAGAGAAAATAATTTTAAGTTAATAAAGGCTGGAGGTGTAGATGATCATCTGCATCTACTAGTGTCATGTCAAGATAATATTGTCGGATAAAGTTTTTTAAGCTTTACCCTTGCATCATCGGTTCTAAATTGCCAATTGATTTTTGCTTTCTTATTATTTCTGCTTTGTTGCCAGGCTTTTGCCTCTTTCCTTATTGTTGTCATGTCATCAATCCTTCGGTTTAAGCACTGGCCCATTAACACATTCAATTCTATTTCTACCATATTCAGCCAACTTCCATGCTTAGGAGTATATATGAACTCAAATCTATCCCAGATCCGTTTGGCTTCCTGGGGAGGAAACGTTTCATACAGAGCTGATAGCTTATGTGTGTTCAAGTTATCCATTACCAATCTTATCTTTTCAGCCTTGGGATAATATTTGTCAGCAATATCTTTAGCAAAGTGCCGCATCTTTTTTGATCAGATGTGCAAGTTTTTCTTCAAGTATGATATGGATGTCTAAGGTCCCGTTCAGAAACCTTGACCCAGCACAACCCGTACCATACTTGTCGATTGCAGCCTTAGCAGCCTCCTTGACTTTCGGATGATTGGTAAGTCCGAGGTAACTGTTCGATCCGAACATTAAAACCTTTTTACCATATATAAGTACTTCCGTATCCTGGTCAGATTCTATTTCTCTGAAATAGGGATATATGCCAGCCTGCATGGCTTTCTGCGGGGCATCATAGCTTGAAAGTTTATTTCTTAAAATTCCCATTGTTTAATCTGAATAGCTGAAAGAATTGAGTCCAAATTTAGGGGAAAAATATCACAATATATCCACCTCTTTTTTGATCTAAATTATTGATAAAATACACACATATACTCATTTAATATTTATTTATGACCAATTTATATTTGCAGTTCCAATGTAGTAAAGGTCTTTTTAGTACATGTTAACAGATGAATCGATATAAACCAGTGTCTGAATACAAGGTTAATACAACTTGCCAAAGACCCGAACAAATTTAAAGAATTGGTTGAGATAAACAGTGTTCGTTACAGAGCCATTGATATGGGACCTGTACCGAATAACTTTAACAGTATTTTTGAATACATGGTTAATAATGATGATGTTGATATTTATCAAACTGAATTTCCGGATGGTAAAATTGGCGAACAGTTTAAACCAAATTCCGGGCGAATATTTATCCGGATATCTTTAAGGAAGATGAATTACAAACTTTGCAGGAGGTAGCCAAACGTTTCGGGAAGACTGGCACCAATGATATAATTGACATAAGCCACAAAGAAAAAGCATGGGAAAAAAATTTCAAAGCAGGAAAATAGCTTATTAGTTATAACTACAGTTTTAACCTAACAGCGCTTTGATAAATTAAAAACTGCAAGAATGAACATTAAACAGGTTAAAGTCAAAAAATATGAGCCGCTAATGGACGGCCGCAGCAAAAAAACTATATGGGAATAGGATTTAATCAAATTCTCAATTTTGTATATACATAGCAACAATACTCCTTAGCTTGCAATACTAAATAAAAAGTTTGAAGATTTTAGAAGAAATCATAATATTTTCTACTTTCGCAGTGCAAAAGAATGTTATAAATATTTGACTTAATTCCGGGGTGTAGCGCAGCACGGTAGCGCGCGTCGTTCGGGACGACGAGGTCGTGGGTTCAAATCCCGCCACCCCGACAAACACAAAAAAAGGCTGACACGAAAGTGCCGGCTTTTGTTTTTGGAAAATCCTTCAGCTAATCGTTGCCTAATCTTATTAACATCTCTTCAATCAGGTCGTCACGGTTTACCGGAACAACGCCTGATTTTTCACATACTAACCCGCCTGCCAGGTTAGAGATACTGGCAATATCGAAGGGTGTTAATCCAGCTGCACAGCACAGACTTGCCGTGGCGATCAATGTATCACCGGCACCGGAAACATCCGTGATCTCCCTGACCTCTGCGGGAATGGTTGAATATGATTCTCCGTTACTGATGAATACACCGGCTTCTGACAGTGTGATAAGAATAAGGTCAATGTTTCTATCCTTATGTAGCTTTTTTGCCAATATAAACTGCTTATCAAAATCTGACTTGTCCATATCAGTTTTTGATCCTTCAACCAGCTCCCTGAAGTTTGGTTTGAAAAGTGTTATGTTTTTGTATTGGTGGTAATTCCTTTTTTTCGGGTCAACCAGGACAGGTATATTATATTCGTTGGCAAGTTCTGTAGTATGCTTAATAATGGATGGTGTAATAATTCCCTTATCATAGTCTTCAAAGATCACAGCATCTATCGATTGGGAGAGTGTTTTGTAAATTACTTCTAATAGTCTCTTTTCCAATGATGCTGATAAAGGAGTGTTTTCCTCTTCGTCAACCCTGAGCAGATGCTGATGCTGACTGATAACTCTTGTTTTTACTGTTGTTTTTCTTTTTTTAGTTTGCACCAGACCCTCAGGGGAAATTCCCTGTACTTCCATTTTTTTAAGTAACACATCAGCTTTTTCGTCTTTCCCGATAACTGAACATAAGAGAGGAGTTGCACCAAGTGATTTTATATTCAGTGCCACATTTGCTGCTCCACCAAGCCGGTTTTCTTTATGAGTACTTGTTACAATTGGAATGGGAGCCTCGGGTGAGATCCTTTCCACTTTCCCAAACATGTAAGAGTCTATCATCACATCACCAACAATAAGCACCCTGTAAGATGAGAACTTTTTAAAAAGCTTCCTGACCTGTGAACTATTAACCATGAATACTGTTTATTAATTAACAATTATCAAAGATATACTTTTCTTGCACTATTGTAAACTATCGTATGACCATTGCATGACCTTGTATCGTCCCCTTGTATCCTCGTACTCTCGTTCCATCGTTCCATCGTTCTATCGTTCTATCGTTCCATCGTATGACTTCTTCTCTTCTTTCTTCCTTACTCACCCACTCACCTACTCACCTTTACATTGGATCTACATCAATGACAACCTGGAACGCACGATAAGTATCTTTTCCCCTGAACTTGTCCAATATCTCCGTCAATAATTGTTTAGCACGTCCGATTTGCCCGTCTTTCTCAATTTTAAGAAGTATTGTTTTGAGATGCCATTTCTGAATTTTTCCAATAAGGGGAAATTCCGGTCCAAGTACTCTTGCCCCAAAAGTTTCCCGAAGCTTATTACCCAGATGTTTAGCTTGCCTGTTTAATTCGTCCCTGTTTTTGTGTTTTAATGTTATTTTTATCAGGCGGCAGAAAGGTGGATAATTAAATATTTCCCTTTCTTCCATCTGGGAATTATACAAATGAGTAAAATCGTAATTAAGAACATCTTTAATAACCGGATGATTTGGTTCGGAAGTTTGAATAATAACTTTGCCTTGTTTATTTCTTCTTCCTGCGCGACCGCTTACCTGTGCTAAAAGTTGAAAACTTCTTTCAAAAGCACGGAAGTCGGGAAAATTAAACAAATTATCGGCATTCAGTACACCAACAACACTTACATTGCTAAAATCAAGCCCTTTAGAAACCATCTGCGTGCCAACAAGAATATCAACTTCCCTGTTTTCAAACCTGTTAATGATAGTTTCGAATGATTTTTTCCTTCGTGTAGTATCCATATCCATCCTGATAACCCGTGTTTCAGGGTACAATATTGCCAGTTCATCTTCAATTTTCTCGGTACCAAACCCACGGGTGCTAAGTGTGGCATTTCCACAGGAAGGACATTTAGGAGGTATTGGCTGAGAGAAACCGCAGTAGTGACATACAAGTTTACTGATACCTTTATGGTAAGTAAGACTTACTGCGCAATTTGGACATTGAGGTATCCAGTTGCATGACATGCATTCGAGATATGGTGAGAATCCACGCCTGTTTTGAAATAGTATGATCTGTTCGTTTGTTTCAAGTGCATTTTCAATTGCATCAATAAGTTGAGGAGTAAAATGCGAACGCATTTTTTTCTTCCTGTATGCTTCTTTTGTATCAGCAATGATAATTTCCGGAAGTTCTATTTCCGTGTACCTCCCGGGCAGTTCTGCAAGTGCATATTTCCCGGTTTTTGCATTATTAAAAGACTCAATAGACGGGGTTGCTGTTCCAAGAAGAACATTTGAGTGATTAAGATTGGCAAGCATAATAGCTGCATCCCGTGCATGATACCTTGGGGCAGGATCGAATTGTTTATATGAATTTTCATATTCCTCATCAATAATAACCAGGCCGAGGTTCTTGTATGGCAGAAATATTGCTGACCGGGCTCCAAGGATTATTTTACATTTTTCAGAGCCGTATGCCACATTCCTCCAGATTTCCAGGCGTTCTGCATCTCCATAGCGGGAGTGATATACTGCAACTTTATGTCCGAATACTTTCCTTAGACGGTTTATTATCTGTGCTGTCAGAGCAATTTCGGGTAAAAGGTAAAGAACCTGTTTTCCCTTTTTAAGATATTGCCTGATAAGATGAATATATACTTCTGTTTTGCCGCTTCCGGTAACTCCATATAGAAGAGTTACTTTGTTTTTCAAAAAGGAATCCTGAATTTTTATTAGAGCTTTTTGCTGATTTTTGTTTAAAATTTTAATTTTCTCAGCAACAAAATCAGGAGAGGGGAGTCGGGATATGGTTTTATCATAGGTTTGTAATATTCCTTTATTGACCAGGCTATTCAATGATTGTGCACCTGCATTTGCATGTTGCAGGAGTTGTTTCCATGGCACCTCTTTTTCTTTATTATTGCCAAAAACGCCGGATTTCCGAATATATTCCTCAATAATATTGAGTTGTTTGGGTGCTTTAACGAGTTTAGAAAGAGTGTCATTTAGTTCCATCTCAGTGATTTCTGAACCTAATTTTACATATTTCTCCTTCCTGGGTTTGTATGTTTCAGTGAGCGCTTCTTCTACCTGGATTGCATTTTTATTGAAGAGACTGTTAATTATTGGAATAGCTTTTATTTCTCCTGAGCTTTTTTCAAGGTCGCTGATTGTAACGGATTTCTTACCCTTCACCAGTTGAAGGATTAATTTTTCGTGATCTGTTAGTTTCTCCGGGGATTGAAACCCCGGATCGTATATGAATCGTGTTTCACTTTCAAGCTTTAATCCTGAGGGAATTGCAGCACGCATAACCTCACCCAAAGAACACATATAATAATTGGCTATCCATTCCCAAAAGCTAAATTGTTTCTCGCTGATAAGAGGTTCAGGATCAAGAATATCTTCAATTTCCTTAATTGAATATCCCGCAGGTGGATCTTGATGTATTTTCCTGATAAGTGCCGAGTAAATTTTCTTTTTACCAAATTGGACAATAGCACGTTTCCCTGGTTGGGTCTTGCCTGTCAGATTACCTGGAATTTTATAGGTAAAGAGAGATTTTATAGAAAGGGGAAAAATTACATCAGCATACCAGGATTTTTCTCCCATAGGAAATATTTTTTTTCACCAGCGAACCATCGGGTGATTGCAATTTTATCCGTAAAGAAATTTATTTCATATCATACAGACAGGATACCTGCCAGTTCCATGAGTTCCCAGTTGACATCTTTATGTGTTTTAACAGCTTTTCGGAGTGGCACCTGAACAACTTCATTATTTTTTAATCCAACCATAACACTTTTTTGGTCGTCCAATAGTGCTTCAACTGCAGCATGTCCCAATCTGCTTGCAGTTACCCTGTCGAAAGCTGATGGTGAGCCGCCTCGTTGAATATGCCCTAATACTGTTACCCGCACGGAATAGTCCTTGAAATCATCCTTAACTTTATTGGCGATCATTGCTGCCCCCCCTTCGTCATCACCCTCAGCGACAATGATAATATTGCTGGATTTTTTTCGCCTTTTGCCTTCCTCAAGTTGTTTTATTAAAGATTTTGTCTGGTCTTTTATCTCAGGGATCAGAATTGCTTCAGCGCCACACGCAATCCCGCTACGGATAGCAATAAAGCCTGCTTCGGCACCCATAACCTCGATAAAGAACAAACGGTTATGTGCACTTGCAGTATCCCTGATCTTATCAATGGCTTCAATAGCAGTATTGAGTGCAGTATCATATCCTATTGTGGCGTCCGTTCCAAAAATATCATTATCAATCGTTCCCGGTACCCCGACAAACGGGATATCATATTCCTCATCAAATATCCTTGCACCGGTAAAAGTTCCATCTCCACCAATTGCAACAACACCATTGATACCCTGCTCTTTTAAATTATCATATGCTTTTTTTCTGCCGGCCTCAGTTTTAAATTCTTCGCATCGTGCTGTTTTAAGTATAGTACCGCCCCTCTGGATTATTTCGCTTACACTATGCGATTTAAGAGGTTTAAAGAATCCTTCAATCAGTCCCTCGTATCCGTGCCGGATACCTGTTACTTGAATATCATTATAAACGGCTGTCCGCACAACGGCACGGATAGCTGCATTCATTCCTGGAGCATCACCACCTGATGTAAAAACTCCTATGTGTTTTATTTTTCCCATTATTATTAATTATTTATTACTAAAATTCAAAATGACTAAAACCCATCGTAAGACAATTGTATGACTTCTTCTTTTCACCTCATCACCCCATCACCTCATCACCTCATCACCTCATCACCTCATCACCTCATCACCTCATCACCTCATCACCTCATCACCTCATCACCTCATCACCAATTAACAAATTAACAAATTAAATCCTTAACTTCTTAACCAATTAACCAATTAACAAATTAACTTCTTAACCTTTTCAGCAACATTTTTCATTAGCCATTCCGGTGTTGAGGTGGCGCCACATATCCCAACTGATTTTGTTTTATCAAACCACGTTTTTGTTATTTCTGATTCAGCTGAGATGAACCGGGAATTCGGGTTCTCTTCTTTACATACCTGGTATAACATTCTTCCGTTTGAACTGTTTTTGCCACTGACAAACAACACCAGGTCATGATTCCTGGCAAATTCCCGGATAGTTTG
>Ga0307991_1002515_pt1 | contig 12367 bp, 23 predicted proteins | sample EllFjometagen131_FD_203146 | JGI IMG/M metagenome (GOLD analysis project Ga0307991, IMG submission 203146) | Marine microbial communities from Ellis Fjord, Antarctic Ocean - #131 | ecosystem: Environmental > Aquatic > Marine > Unclassified | place: Southern Ocean | collected 2014-10-08 | reverse complement strand
AGAGCATGCATAAAATATTTCATCAGCCTCCTATTACAAAAGTAAAGAGGTCGAACAAAAAAACCAAACGAAAGCAAGCAAAAAAACAAACACATTAAAGGAGGAAAAAGAAAATGCCAAGCGAAAATGTTCAGACCACAGGTTCACACGAACCCTCAAAATTTGAGTTAATGGCTAGAGAGCGCAACGCCAGAGTCATACGTTGCAACACCCCCGACACTTACTCACTTCTTGACCTGGCCCGTAATGCGGACTGGGTTATAAAATCACTAAGAAATAGGCTTCTTATATCTCTTGAGCCTGAACAGGTTATTCCATTACTTACCCGGTATAAGAACAGTATAATAGCTCTATCCGATCTTCTTGAAGAAATGAGTGTGGTTTGCGAGACGGAATACAGAACACCTCGGGGAATATTACAGATGAAAGGGGAAAAGGTGCCTGATCGGATCAGAGCGACAGGTAAAAAAGCTTCGGCAACCAAGGTAAAGAAATCCGACGGTAACGGAGACAAAAAACCTGTTACAGACAGTGATGATAAAGATCCTGTCATAAGCTGAAAGGAGACAATATAGTCTTAGAATAAGAACGGACAATTTTACCGGATAACGCTATCCCCAAAATGGCATGTCTGGAAAATATGTTCAAAACTTTGTAACAGAGGCGCGTAACTTGTCAACCATCTAACCAACGTATTTTTAAAATAGCCCTACGGAGTGCTTCAGCTTTGCTGGAACACTCCATTAGTGTTGTTTTTAGCACAAGAGTTTATTTGCATAAGTGATTTTTACTTATTGCGGCTCCCATTTGGGAGACAAAGGACACATAACATAGTCATTATGTAGCCCTCAAAAAAGTAGATTACACAGCCATGTAAAACATCGGATTTCCCCGATCTTTTACGCCTGATGCGACTTATTTAGCTGGTGGATTCCAGGGCAGTTGTGGTTTTCGGTGACGGAAAAATTTAGTAATTCTCCTCAAGGGGAGAGCTGTATCTACAAAAGTAGCAAATACGCACAATTAATAACCTGATTTTTTGATGAAACATTCTATTCTTTTAGGTTCTACCTATTTGATGACCATGGATTTGGGGAATGTTGATTACACGAGTCGGGTTTTTTTATGTGCAAAAACAAGAAAGGAGGCAGATTTTTATTATGCACAACCAAAGTAACAGTCAAGAAACAATCAACAACAACCAGTAACAACCAAAAAAACAACAAGAAAAGGAGAAAAAGAATCATGGTAAACAAAGTTATTTTAGTTGGAAGATTAGGAGCCGATCCTGAAGTCAAGTATACCCAGGACGGTACACCCGTTGCCTCATTTAGCCTTGCCACTGACGAACAGTGGAAAGATAAAGACGGCAAAAAAGTTCAGAAAACAGAATGGCACAAAGTAGTTGCATGGCGGAAGCTTGGTGAAGTCTGTGGTGAGTATCTCACTAAAGGGAAGCTCATTTACATTGAAGGCAAGATTCAGACAAAGCAATGGGAAGACAAAAGTGGTAACAAACGATACACAACAGAGGTTATTGCTCAAAGCATGAAAATGTTGGGCGGATCAAGCAATGAACAACCCCAACACGCCGCGCAATCCCACTCTGAAGATAATGGGACGGGCCCTATTGGCGCCGACGATGACATTCCTTTTTAGGAATAAACCTTAAGTACGATCAATCAATAATATCTAAGTAAACCCCAGGGGGGAAGACATTTCCCTTTGGGAAATCTATGTCTTCCCCTCTACAACAGAGAAAGGAAGATGAGATGAAAGTATTCGCAATTTTGAACCTGGTAGTCTGGGGGACAGTACTTCTCTCCCTTGCGGCAGTTCTGTAAGAAAAATCCCATTTAACAAAATAAGATTTTGCGAGGAGCCGGATCTCTTTATGAGGTTCTGCGCCCTGTAAGCGAAGAACAAGAGAAAGGACAAGGAAATGAATATACGAGGCTTTGCAGAAGTTCTTGCTGACAGACAAGGGGGAATTTACATCAAACCGGGCCAAGCCCATTCTCACGTGCTAACTAAAAAGAAAGTACTGGAGATTTTTGGAGAGATTCCCACATACAGCATCCAATACAATTATGTCATATCGGTTTCAGGACTTGAGGACGATATGTATCAGGTTGTTGTAAAAAGAGAAAAATAACGGAATTAATCTTTAAGAAGCGTGATGTCTGGTGGGTTATCTTTTTTGGGAACAACCCAAATTGCATTGGCGGCCTGGGGTCTGTCTCTGGCGACTGTTCGGATAAATTCATTGAAGAACTCTATGTCTTCGTCTGAATAGGCATCTCTGTCACATCCCCATACACCTTTCTGGTATCCACCTTCAATAACTTTAAGATTCATGCTAACTCCTTTCTTATATACTTACAAGATACTAAAGAGAGGAATAAAAGTCAAACAAAAAGAGGAATAAATCAAAGAAAGGAAAAGATTATGTCAATTGAAAGTTACCTTTCAGAAGGACTGAAAATAGTAAGTCAAGAAGCGACCCTCCGAGAACTCGGAGACAGGTCAGAATATGTAGGATCATCCGATGTTACCGGTTGTATGCGAAAAACAGTCATGGAGAAGCTGTATCCAGTCGAACACGATCTCACAACATTGTTACGGTTTGAACGTGGTCATATGGCAGAAGGGATATTAAAGAAAGCCCTGGATGCAAAGAAGGTTTCTTATGAGTATCAACATGAAGCAGTTCATCCCGAAGGCCCGTTAAAGGCTCACGTAGATTTTTTGTTCCGCGATAAAAACACCGAAGCCATACTTGAGTGCAAATCTGTATCAGGCATTCCGAGTGCACCCTATGATAACTGGATTACTCAGTTGCAGTACCAGATGGGTCTGTTGGCTATGGAAAGGCAGGACAAGAAGATCAGGGGCGCTATTTTTGCTCTGGACCTGAATTCTGGACAGAGGAAAATATTTAACGGTTATCAATTAGACCTGGTTGTTTTTGGTGAATTGGTGAAAAAAGCTGAAGAGATATGGGACTGCGTATGCAGTAATGAAGATGATCAAAAGATCCGAACACAGAAAAGCCCATTATGTGCATGGTGCAACAATAGGAATGGATGCCCGGCATTCAAAGTGAATGAGGACATTCCTGAAGTTCCTATTGAAGATGATGTGACGAATTATCTTTCTCTGAAGGAAACCGAGAAGAACCTGAATGGGGAAATCAAAGGACTTTCAGAGAGAATAAAATCAGCCATCAAAGCCAACACAGACAAAGGCAAAATAAGAGTGGGGGACTATGTAGCTACCTTGTCGCAAAGATCAAAGGCCGGCTTAAGTGGAACCCTTTTAAAGAAGGAAATGCCAGATGTCCATAAAAAATTCAGCACAACCTCTTCATACGAAGTTTTGCTGATAGACTAAAAGGAGATAGGAAATGCCAGTAAATATCGAGAAGAAAAATAAAAAAACAGGAGAAATCGTTACCAAGATCTATGAGACAGTAGCCGAAAGGATGCAAAGGTTTAGAAAAACCTATCCTGTCGACAAGGGTTGGTCTCTAAATACAGAGATGTCATATGCTGATCAGTTGGTTCGGTGTGAAGCGCGGATAATCAATCCGTCCGGTCTGATTGTAGCGACCGGTCACGCTGAGGAAAATCGTAATGGTTCTTACATAAACCAAACATCAGCAGTAGAGAATTGCGAAACGTCTGCGATTGGTCGATGTTTATTTACGGCTGGTCTTGGAGGTGGAGAGTTTTCAAGCGCCGATGAGCTTATGACAGCTTTAAGAAAACAAGAAGAGATGGGGTTAACGGCAACCGGTAAGTTACCAAACACCGGGGCAAGCATCCCCAGTGGTGAAAACGGTAAAGGTAAAGTTCTCCCCTATAAAAAAGAGGAGGGCAAACCTGTCAATAAAGAAGGATTGCCGGATAACACATTGAAAAACTTGGACTTACCAGAAGCAGAGGGAGTCTATTACGAGAAGCTGGAAAACCTCGTCATAGCCAAAGGCAAATCGTTTTCGGTAAAAGGTCTCCTGCAAAACAAGGGTTTTGCGTGGGACCCGAAGCATAATGCCTACACTATGTGTCTAATATGATAACCCTTGTTACTATTACTAAGATAGAGGAGAAAAAATTATGACAACATTTGAATCTCTGGCTTGGTGCAAAAAGCATAATGTCAGGGTTAAATCCGCATCTTTTGACGGTAGTACACTCTGGTTTGCGCAAATGCGATTTCGAGATGAAATGATAGGAAGCATCTTCAGGAATTATACCGGAGCGGTAACAAGGCTTCAGTGTAAACTCCAGGAGAAAACTCGCAAGGAGGTATCATCATGAACTCAGAGCTAATCGAAATAATTAACAAAGCAAAGATTGCACAAAAAGCCAACTGTATACTCACGCCCGACATGATAGATGGCGACATCATTCTTTCGGCGCACATAATTTATGATGAGAATATGGACGGTTATGTTGCAACAAGAAACACATACAAATTCAGAGGCGATTTGGCAAAAGCCGGGTTTACCTGGGTACAAACAAAGAAAGTCTGGGTTAAACCAATAACTATAAATTGAAAGGAGAATGATGGCAGAAACCATTAAAGCAATACGCGAGACGGAAGAGGACTTTGGCCAACCGCCGATGGACCTCGCAGACGTTAATATTGAAGATTATTACGATTGGTTGATTTCCGGATATGGATTACATAACCATCATGCGGAAACACCAGACTTTTAATGATCATAAACAAACAAAGGAGAACAAACTGATGAAAAGAATAAGAATTTTTACACTCATTTTGGTAGTCTTTGCATTCATCCTTTCGGGATGCACTGCAATGACAACCGCCATTAAACACAGGGATTTAGCCATAAATTCAAAGATGTCTGACACCATATTTTTAGACCCTGTTGCTCCGGATCTTAGAACAGTCCTGGTACAGGTAAAAAATACTTCAGGCAAAAGCATAGACATCGCAACAAAAATTACCAATGTTTTAACCACAAGAGGTTATTTTATAGTAAGTGATCCTCAAAAGGCCCATTACTGGTTACAGGTCAATGTCCTGTATGCTGGCAAAGCAGAGCCGCAGACAATACAGTCCATGCTCGCGCAAGGTTATGGAAGCGGGTTGGGGGGTGTCTTAACTGGTGGTCTTGCAGGCGCCGGGATTGGTCACAGTATGAGTGATTCCGGTCAGGGTTATATGGTGGGCGGTGCTATTGGCATGCTTGCTGGTGGCCTGGCTAATACTGTGGCAAATGCTATGGTTACTAGTGTAACATACTCGGTAATAACAGATGTTCTGATTTCCGAGAAATCCGACATCGCTGTTGAGCAGCAGATCAACTCCGACCTTTCTCAAGGATCGGAAACAAAGATCAAACAAGTGGTCAAGTCAACGAGCAATCTAAAACGTTATAGAACAAGGATTGCTTCGACAGCAAATCAGGTAAACCTCGAATTTGAGGATGCTATACCTATTTTGGAAGCATCACTTAGCGAACAAATTGCCGGGATCATGTAAGAACAAAATCAAGCATAAGGACAAATGGGAGAGTAACAATCAAGCACAAGAGATTGTCTCTCTTTTGTTTTTAATGAATAAAGGTGAGACTATGGGGAATAATACAAATAAAATAAGAGTCGAAGATTCTATTTTTGAATCTATAGGCAGGGAAACAGGTCGATTGGTTACCGAAAAGAATAAAAAATATGGAGATGCCTTTGCAAAGTCAGGGGATATTCTTCGTATTTACTATCCGGACGGAATAAAAACCGATCAATACGATGATATGCTTGCAATGATCAGAATCATCGACAAGCAATTTCGTATTGCGACTGATAGGGATGCCTTCGGGGAAAGTCCGTGGGTAGATATTACCGGTTATGGGATTCTTGCCCAGAAAAGGGATCTTGATAGGAGAAAACTGTTACAATCTAGAGTTGACGGGAAGTAAACCTGTCACTCGATAATTAAAAAGAATAAGGCACAGATAATAGGGAGCAAAGACTGAATTAGTCTGCTTCCTTTTTTTGTGCCTGGAAACAAAGAAACGAACCAAACCAATTTCATAGACCTTAATTGAATAAGGAGAAAATAAAAGTGAAAATATTATCAATGCTTACAAAAAAGCTAAATCCGGATAAAAAAGAAGTTATCGAGGCTTACTACCACCCGTTCCAGTTGGGTGGTCCAAATCTCGATATAGGGTTTATCCCTGATGATAATCACATCTTCGGCTTTCCCTGTGACAAGAACGGTTACGTTAATGTCGAGGAACTGCCGGTTGGTGGTAAAATTAACTATCAGAAATTTTCTGATGGTGGATTTGACTCTTACCCCGTTAGAAGAATTCCTATTCCTTATAGTTGGAGGAAAAAGGAATCAACTGTTACGAGTGTGATTACACGTATGCTTCTATCTGGATTATGCCTGATAGCAAAATAAACAAAGGGAGGTTTTAAAAGTGAAAACTTCAAAATTAAATGAAAAGTATCAAGGATATCTTCAAACTCTCATAGAGGAAATCAAAGATCAAAAATCAGACCAGGTAATTCTTCATTACCTCGATTTTTGTTCCAGATTTCACAGGTATTCTATTTCCAATCAGATATTAATCTGGATGGCGATGCCGAATGCAGAGATGACTGCTGGGTTTCACGCATGGAAAAAGCTTGGCCGGACAATAAAGAAAGGCGAGAAGGGGATTCCCATCTTCGCCCCGATATGGGTCAAGCAAAAGCCTAAGACGAGAGATGCGGCAGATAATGAGGAAGTTGTGGAAGAGAGCGAAGAAGATAACACAGAGAGAAAAAAGATGTTCTTCAAGGTTGTATATGTCTGGGATGTTTCTCAGACTGAAGGCGCCCCGCTTGCCGAATCGCCTGATATCATAAATATCAATGGTTCAGCAGAAACCGGGCTGCTTGGTCGGCTTGAAGAGTACACATCAGCAGAAGGAATAGAGCTGAATTATGTAGACGAACTTGGCGGTGCGCTTGGAGTTTCTATGGGAGGACAGATTAAAATCCTCTCTTCGCTCACAGACACGCAAAGGTTCCACACTCTTGTTCATGAGCTTGCTCATGAACATCTACACAAGGGCATGGAGCGTAGACAGTATTCGAAGAAGTTGAAAGAGACTGAGGCTGAAGCGGCCGCATACGTTGTGTGCCGTCATTTCAGATTGAAACCAAGGTCCGCTACTTATCTGGCCACATATCAAACTGAGGATGTAGATATCCAAGGTTCGTTTGACCGGATAACTAAAACAGCTTCTAGAATACTGACAGGCATGGAAAGTGTGCAGGCATCTTTAAGGAAAGCTGCATAAAGAAGTCAAAAAACATAGACAGAGCAGAAAAGGGGTCACAATAAGTGCCCCTCTTTTTGTTTAAGAGAGGAGTGAAGAAAATGGATGAGGAAAAAGTAGAAGTGACAAAAGAAGACATAAAGTACGTCGAGGTAATGACCATGAAAAAGGATATTCTGCGGGCCATAAAGGAATTTACACCGCTGTATGACGAAGTAACCACATCCGACTTGCAAGGAATTTGTGAGGCCAGGGCGTAGAAGATCATACAGGAAAAAGAACCCAGGGAAAAGTTTGACGCTTGTTTCTGGGAGAGAATGAGGATTTCAGATCAAATCTTAACCGGAATTTATGAGAGAGAGGTTTAGTCTTTCATCCTGCCCTTAATTAGGGAATTTGCTCCCGGATATATCGGAGGAAAGGAAATGGCAAGAAAAGCTACTGACGACGAAGCTGTTTATCTGCTCCTGCTCAATGAGCAAGTAGCCAGGCTTTCAAACACTTTGATCGACATAGAGCGAAGAAAAAGAAACTTAATGAAAGCTATTAGTTTCCGGATTGCCCAAAAACGGCAAAACGGGAGAAAGCGAGGAAGATAATGTTGAAAATTAACTATATTGGAGCATTCAACCCGTTTGATTGGGAGGCTTTTAGCTGCCCGGTCTGCGGGGGAAAAGAGTTCGAGAGTCTTTCTCATTCCGACGTGTTTTGTAGCACGTGTGGTGCCCAATTCAGGGTACGGTACACGTGTGGCGATCCCGGGTGCGTAGTGGATTGTTTCGTAGATCCAATACCGTCAGGAGGTTCGATATCCGCACCGGCATGGGAATGTGAGGAATGTGGAGCAAAAGTATCGCTCTTTGATTGGCAGGAGCATGTCTGTCCTGTGGATAAGACCCATACGAAACTCCGCAGAATCGAGCATATCCTCCGGATGTGGAAAGTGCCCAAAGACTATCCAACGTATTTTTACCTCATCCTAAAACGAGGTGATTATTGCAGCGGATGGATATGGGGGAAAAACCTCGAATCTCTTGACCATCCCAGTCAGGAAGAATGGGACGAATTCCAAGAAAAGAATATAAATAGGAGGAAAAAATAATGTGGAATATACCAACGAAAAAAGAGCTGGATGTAATTCCTGATCTTTACCAAACAGAAGAGATTTCCTTGAAGGATAAGCTGATATACCTACACTTCTTTTATGGGGGGTGTGATTGGTATATTGCCGAATACAGCAAGGAAGACGATTTGTTTTGGGGATTCGCAATCTTGAATGAAGATTATGTATGCGCCGAATGGGGATACATCTCATTTGATGAACTAAAGGAAATCAAGATCAAACCGTTTGGGTTTGAAATTGACTGTGAATCAGATTGGACCCCTCGGAAAGCCTGTGAGATAAAAAAGATCAAACAGGCACAAGGTTGGTAGGAAGAGAAAGGAGATTAAAAATATGGGTTGGACATATATGAACAAGGATAAGGGCGTAGGTATTAAAGACTTTTTTAGTAAGAGGTTTAACAGCGATAGTGATGGAAAAACTATCCGGGTTATTGATTGTTCTTCTACCATCAGTGAAGCATATATGGCAGTGGAAGTAAACACGGGCAGCGAGCATGAAGTGTTTGCCGTGGTTTGTTGTATAAACCATAGACCGAAAGACTATTATAACTTTGGTTACAAAGATATGGTAGAGGATACGGGTCCGTATCATTACAATTGTCCGGAGAGAATACTTAAGCTTTTAACACCTACTGAAAGTAAATATGCCTGCGAATGGCGAGCGAAATGCTGGGAAAATATTGCGCGAAGGAAGTCAAGACCTTCCTTCAGGGTTGGTGATACTATCGACTTTGAAAACCCTGTTTCATTTAGGAATGGGTGGAATCTGAAAAGGTTCAAGGTCACAAACAAAAGGAAACTTCTTTTTGAGTCTCCTGATGTGGGTAACGTTTCCTTTAAGCTCAGCAAACGCTCGTTTGATAACATTCCCTATGTTGTAAATTCATGTAAACCTTAGTTAAATCAAAGAAAAGATAATCAACTAAACATAAATTAGGATACCGTAAAGCAGATTTATAGGGGTTACTTACCTCTATTTTTGCCTGGTATCCGACAAAAGAAAAAGGTTGGTAGGAAGAAAGGTTAAAAATAATGGAGAATATATATTTAAAAGAATTTCAGGGAACTAAGTATCGGACAATGTTGGTAAGGGAAGGTGTATCAATAACTCCTGAGCCTCTTACAGCGTCTGAAAAGGCATATCAGTATATCCGGACCGGGTTGGAAAATAAAGATCGGGAGTATTTTGTTTCGATTCTTTTAAACACCAGTCTAAATCCTCTTGGCGTGTATCTTGTGAGTATAGGCGGGTTGGCCTACACCATAGTTGAACCGCGAGAAGTTTTCAAGGCGGGAATTATGGCTGCGGCATCATCACTGATCCTGGCTCATAATCACCCATCGGGTGATAGCAAACCAAGCAAGGCGGACCTTGATATAACTGAAAAACTTAAAATAGCAGGTGATATGCTGCAAATTCCGATCCTTGATCACATTATTGTGGGAAGAGATTGTTTTTACAGCATGAAAGATCATCAAGACATTTAAAGGAAAGAGAGGAAAAGAAGATGCACGGAAGAATATTTGTATTAGCAACCGGAAAAGTCCTTGAAGATGGTGATTATTATATCACCGAAACGTACGATTATCATTTTTAGGTGATATTTCAAACTTTACAGATCACAAATAATACGAGGAAAGGAGGCTTTTGCCTCCTTTTTTCGTATAGCAAAGGAGATAAAGAAAAAATGGCACGTTTCGGAAGTCAGATGAAAATGGGCTATTACAAGACCCCGGAAGTCGTAGTTCGCCAGATAAAGGAAATATTAAATATTTCCCCGCGGGCGAGACTTCTTGACACTTGTTGTGGCGAAGGTGGATCTCTGCGGATTATTGCTTCAGATACAGAAGCAGTGACCTACGGGATAGAGCTGGACAAGGAACGCTATAACACTGCATCAGGAGTTCTTGACAACGTAGTATGGGGTGATGCCCTGTACGAGTTAAGGACACAGGAGAAGGGATTTGGGCTATTATGGTTAAATCCCCCATACGATTTTGAGGAAGGTGATTATGGCAAGGATGAAAGTATGAGATTGGAGATCAAATTCCTTGAAAGACATTGGAGATTTCTCATGGACAAGGGGGTACTTGTATACATCGTGCCCTTTAACTCAATGAAAAAATCCGAGAGGTTCTTGAAGCGAAGGTGTTCCAATCTTACTATCCTTTCTTTTCCAGAGACCGAGTATGGCAGCTTTTCGCAGGTCGTTGTAATGTGCACAAAGGAGAAGCCCTTAAAAGAAGAGATAGATCGCAACACTTTGATATTTGACTCTCTCAGGGACTTAGAATCCGATGAAGTACCTGAATTTTTGAGGTCAACAGAACAAGCGGAGCGCCGTTATGATGTACCTGTATCGGATGACGATATTTATTTTCGCTCTTTCCGACTCAATCCGGACGAAGCGGTTCAGAAGGTAAGCAAGTCTCCTCTGTGGGACAGGATGATGCAAAAGTCTTTTCCTGTCTTAGACGGAGTGAAAATGAATCCTTTAATGCCCCTGCGCGAGGGACACCTTGCCATGCTTCTGGCAAGTGGCATGATGAATGGTGAGGTTACAGGAAGTGACGGAACTAAGCTTATTGTCAAAGGCTCTGTTAGAAAAGAAGTTGTGGCTACCTATGAGGAAACGGAAAGTTCGGAAAAGGAGATTGAAACTGATCGTTATTCTATTACGGTCCGGGCGATATCTTTTGATCCGTTAGAGATTATCACAATAAATAATAAGGAAACAAAAGGAGAAGAAGAATAATGGGAGTATATTTAGGTATACGAATAAAAGAAAACGTTGAGCTTACTCCGGGAAAGGCTAACAGGTTGTGGTTTAGAACACATCCGATTGAAAAAGAAGAAGCATCTCTGCAGATGAACTTTAGTAAGGATCAGCAGGGACCGACTATTCATTTTTATACGGAAGGTGATCTTCTTAAGGACGCCCAATATATGAGGGATGTTCAAAAGAGGGGTGATCTTGGATTCAAGCCATCAATGTCTGACCAGGAAGCTATAGAGCTGCTCCAGCAGGTCTTTCCTGCCTGGTGTATGGTTGGCAGTTGTGAGCTGAAGTTAAGCGGTGAGCATTACTGCACCCATAAGCTTAAACGGGTAAAAGAGTTCATCAACGCCTATAAGGATTTCCTTGTTGTCAATGGCTATAAAGATCTTTTGAGATATATAGCATACGACACAAATAGCATTTCCTTTCTTTCGTCCAGTTATTGCGGTCATTGTCTCCTTAAGGCCAGGAGACATGACATTTTCCTGCCAGTAGATAACAATATGGTTGATGCTACAGGGAAGAACATCAAAGACCTGTACGAAGAGCTACTTTTTGGTACTTCAGAAAGTCAGAGAAAGAGAGGTAATGGAAATGCTTGAAATGACGTATAATGAAGCCCTCAGGATACAGAAATCGCAAGTCGATTTCTATGTCGGGTTTTTTACTGACGCTAAACGGGCAGAACTTGCAAGAATGACGAAGCCATGTCCGTTTAACCCTGATAAAATGAGACCAGTAATTGAAATCAACCGGTTGGTTCCGCGAGGCAGAGCAATTGAAAAGCTTTGCGGACTGGGAAAATAGAAAGGAATGTGAAAAATGGAAGAAAAGTATAGAGAAATACAAACATTTGGCGCGGTTTGTTACACAGATGCATATATATGTAATACAGACAGTCAAATCTATATGATGTCTCTGTTTGGCCGGTCAGGTATTGTAAATGCAATAAGCGCGACAATTATCACTGGTATTCCAGTCTCTATCCTCTTGGCTGAGGGATTACATACGATAAAGAGAAGTTACTTGAAATATCGTATAAACACCTGCAACCTTGAGGGTTTATGCCATAAGATAATTATGGTTGACACCCTGTTTAATAGTGAAGAGGGAGAGATGATAATTGCTGACAATGACAAGGATCGTATATTCCACTTCA
>Ga0307991_1002514_pt1 | contig 12367 bp, 7 predicted proteins | sample EllFjometagen131_FD_203146 | JGI IMG/M metagenome (GOLD analysis project Ga0307991, IMG submission 203146) | Marine microbial communities from Ellis Fjord, Antarctic Ocean - #131 | ecosystem: Environmental > Aquatic > Marine > Unclassified | place: Southern Ocean | collected 2014-10-08 | reverse complement strand
CTGATTGATTACTAATATAATCGTCAACAAAAGTCCCAACTTGGTATTTACTTGCTTGTGCTTCAAACTCCCCTAACGAGTCAAACCCAATTTCTTTCAGGTTAAGTTTGAGATTTTCTAATAGTGATATATGGTCTTCTGATATACCTTTATACCAGCCTCCAGCGTGTAAGGCAGTATGAGTCTCACGGTAGGCATCAACAGCTTTTCTGCCACTTAATACCTTTGCTTCTCCTGCTGGGTCAATAGTTATAGGCTCTTTATCGAGCATATTGATTCCTCTGTATTATTGCTTTCATTAGCTACTCCTTAAACAATCAGGGGATACGCCCTGCATATCCCCTGATGTTATTCGTGTCATTACTTCCTATCACACAACTGCTAAATTAACACAAGGTGATATATCAGTCTTCAGTGATATCGATGTCACCAATTGCAAACTTGGCAGTATCACCACTGTCTATAGTCTTAGGTGTAGTGATAGCACCCCAATACAGTAAGTTACCATCTGTTATAGCATCGAACAGACCGAAATGAGTTACCTCACCCCAGCTTGCTGTTGCTTCAACAAAGGCAATCTCAGCTCCATTGGCTATAGCTCCTGATGCGGCATCTGCCCAATTAGCTGGGTCTGTCGTCTTCCGTGCATAGCTTCCACCACTGACCTCTGTACCACCAGCCGAACCAGTGGCTGCATCTGAAGGTGCAGCAGTATACAGCCCTACAAAGATGTGTGTAGGCGGGGTATATACACCCTTTCCGAATATGTGGTCAAGTATCTCAACTTCCAAATGGTCTGACTTGCTTCCCATTGTCTGTTACCTCCTTAAACGTATTTAATCCTGACTTTCATGCTACCCATTGACTGCTATAATTCCCTCCTTAATTTCTAGGATATTCCTTAAATACCCTGGGTGCACTCATTTTACTCAATGCTACTCTAAACTCTGCTAGTTTATTGTTAGCCCAATTTATATAAGGCGCCATAGCTCTGACATTCTGCAACCTCAATGATGCTTCGCTGGCATAGCCTCTTGACTTCGATAGACTAGCTTGTGCTATGGATAATTCCCTCGTTGCCAGGCTCATGTAATCCCTGCCTACTGCATCATGTGACAGGTATCCTCTGGCCTGATTGAGATATGCCGTAGCATTTTGAAGTTCTTTGGAAGCATAGTTTCCATAGTGTGATACTTCCCTATCAGTTGATAAGTAACCTCTGGCTTGATTGAGATAGCCAGCAGCAGTTTGTAATTCTCTTGAGGCCAATGCAGCATCTTCCTGAGAGAAAGTTTCCTCTGCTAAAAAGCCTCGTGCTTCTGCTATATAAGCATTGGCATTTTGAAGTTCTCTAGCTGCGTATGTACCATAGAGTTGAGCTGGAGAAGTCTGCAGCAATCTAATCGCTTCTGACATATATGCGTTTGCTGATTGTATCTCTGTGGCTGCTAATGCCCTGTATTTATTGCCTTCCTCCCCTTTACTTAGAAATGCCCTAGCTTCTACTAGCCTGGCACTTGCATTATTCAATTCGCCGTTGGCTGTCTGTGCGTAATTACTAACAGTTCTTGCCGGAGTAATCGTATCTACTTTAGTCCTGGCTGCAGCTATATCTGCTACTGCCAGTACAATCTGAGCGTCCATTAAACCCATTGATGTTGCAGAGGCCGTATCATAATCTCCTACAAGATCACGCTGACTCTTTATATCTGCTACTGCCAGCACCATTTCTGCCCTTGCTGCCGTTATATCTGAGATAGCCGTAGTTAATTCACTGTCTACGCCTTTTGCCATGTAGGTCCGTCCACTTGTTAAATCTCCTACAGAAGCGGTTATCCTAGCAGCTATAGCATCAAGAGCTATTTCAATCTTCGTCTTTTGCAATCCTACCCCAGTCCTACTATCAGCAAGATCGCTTACTGCTAGAGCTAACTCTGCTGTCATACTACCAATAGCAGTTATAGCTTCGTCTCTTGAACTGTGTTCGCCTGCAGCCATGTAACTCCTACCTGCCGTTAAGTCTGTTACTGCTTGCTCTACCCTAGCTGTTACCTTGTCTATCGCGGCACTTATTTCAGTAGCTTTAGCTACTACTTTTGTACGTCCTGAGTCTACGTCTAATACAGCTCGGGCAATAATATCAGCTACCTCATCTACTGAGCTATTGACTAAATCTATTGCTGTGGTAGCTTCCGTAATATCTGTACGTGCTTTGTTAAGCCAATTCTGTGCTGCGTACCCTGCAGCTCCGTCAAGGATAGCTCTCTCGTGTTGCGGCCATAAGGTAGACTCTCCCTCATTTAAGGTGTGTACCTTGCCACAATACAAATAAACACTCTCACTCGCTGCTGGATCCCAATTTATATCCATAGTAAGAGTATCTTGCACGAGTGATACGTTTCTAAATTGCTGTGGATTTTGGCTTATCTTGTATTCAACATGAGATATGAAAAGTAAATCATCCCTGAGCGTAGATATATCAAGCTCTTTCGAGTCTGCGGTAGTGGTAAGAGTTTCCTTCGTTAAATATGGAGATACTTGTGATACGTCAACTAACGCTTTGAATATAGCCTGGTCGAGTTCCCCATCGTTAAATTCTAATGAAGCCCCGGTTACATATTCATCCCTTAATATCTGCCGTATCTCTGTTCTCAAGCTGGAAATCTTCTTGCTCAATTTCTGCCTCCTCGAAGCGGTTAGGATCTGGCATACAGGTATTACTTAATTCTCCGAACGATTTTACCTGGTCCGATATGTAATCCGTATTGGATACAATAAGAATACCAGCTACTTCTCCGTCTATAGTAACCTCTACAGACTCACGGAACCTGGTTATATCACTAGCTTTTAACTTGCTGAGCTGCACCTGCTTTAACATCGCTATCCTCCGTTCGATACAATTCAATCATCTTGGCCTTCGCTCCAGGGAAATCCTTGTCAATCTGTTTCATAGCTAAGTTAGCATGGTCCAGTCTCATCTTGACTGCAGCTACTATGTCCTCAAACTGCTTAGCTATTTGTAAACTTCCTATTGTCTGGTTAGCTCTCATGCTTGCTCGGTTAGCATTGAGTCTTACTTTCATGGTATAGATTGCGTCAACAACCTTCATGCGCTCTATAGCGACTATCTTATTCCTGTAGTCGTTCCCTATTCCTAACTCTGTGTCGTCTATTTTCTCTACTTGTTCCATCGCACTCTCCTTTTTTTAGTGGGGGTACGCCACACCCCCTTTTTGTCAGCGTCCCTATTGAGACTTTGCCTAGACTTTCCAGCCTCGGATATACAGACCGATAACTATTGCATCACCGGTAATACCATCTGGGTCGAGCAGCACTGCGAAGTTCATACCAGGCTTGTAGAAACCTGAGTCGAAAGCAGCGCTGATGTCCTGGTAAGCCAGAAGGTTATCAGTGTCAGCACTCCAATCTCCTGCGGTTATAGCAGTTCCAGTATCTTCTACATTACTCGCTCCATCATGCCCACCTACAACTGTTACGTCAGTGTCATACCCACTTGCACCGATGATGTCATAGACTACCCTTGCGATGTCTGGGGTACTACCTACAATACCACTTGGCAGTCGTCCTTTGAAGTAAACAGTTTCGGATGCGGCATCAACCTGCGGGCCAGGCCATCCAGCATCCACAGTACCAATTCCAGGTTCTCCAGTGGTGTCAAGGGTGTCTGGAGTGATAAAGAGTTCAAACTCTTTCGGAGAGTCGATTTCTATTCGCACCTGTGCTATGTCAAGAGAACGTCCTACTACCTGGATAAGGTCATTATCAGTAGCAGGTCTGGTTTCAGTGATACCTCCTGCAGTTCCTGAAAGGTATTGCGCCGTGTTCGCTGCGTACGGAGCATCCTCATCATGGAAGGTACACTTTTTGCATACCTGGATTACCTGCCCATCGCCTCCATCTTCCAAGGCTACCCATTGAGCATAGATATTGGCTCCAGCATCCGCATCTGCCTTTACCCATCCACTATTATACCCAAGTAAGTCTCCTCGTTTGACGAAAGTATCGTCCTTCATGGTCAGGTGGGTTATGTTCTCAGCGTCTTGTATTACCATATTGTAACTCATCTTATTAGTCCTCCTTAATTATTAAGCCCTTATTATAGAGCAGTATCAAGGCTATTTATCAGTACAGCAGCGCTGAGTTTATTGAAACCTGCTATGCCCATATAGGCCTTGATGCGCTTTCGTTTCGCATCCTTGTTCTGCACTATCCCAACATCCTCTATCTGGATACCTCCGCTGTGTATTCCGGAAATCCCATTGTCACCAACATGGACCGCAAAAATCAGGGAGTTGTCCAATGCGCCTGTTCTGGCTGTCGCCAGGTTATAGGCAGAGATGTCCAGTACGGAAGTCGTACTGTCCGGTACATTGTTCAGGATATGGTCATTGATATAAATGGGAAGCTCGTTGTAAATCTGGATGAACTTGCCCCATTCATTTTGCCCAACAGTCAGGTTAGTACCTGCTGCTCTTGCCAATGAGTTTAGTTTCCGTCTCATTCGGCGGCTCATCATCAGGAAGTCGGCTGCAGGTCGTACAGCATCAATCAGCTCGTCTATCATATCAAGGGTGAGAGCTGCAGATGTGGCGTGTGCTTTAATTACCTGGGAGTTGTTGAGAGAGTCAAGATCGGTTGTCGCTTCCGTCTCGAAGCCTGCGATTATCCTGAGTAGACCTTTGTACTGCTTCTCAGATGATTGGGTGCACGTTCGGCCAAAGATAAACTGTTTCTCCAGTTCGTTCGCCAAGGCTTTCGCTTTCAGCGACATAACTGTTGCTTCGACATTTTGGTTCTTGTTAGTCTGCTGTCTGAATTGGTCAACGTCAACATCGCCGCCGACTATTGCTAGATTAACGGTGCGTTGCTCGACTGTTGGTGTGCTTTCTCCCCAGGTGCCATTCGTCTCGTAGAAAGATATGCCAGCTTCGGTGAGCTCCATATCATACTTATAGGCATTACCTGCTACCTCCAGCATGGGTAATGCAGCCAGTAACGGAGACTCCTTCACTATAGTTTCAGCAACACCGATTTTCAATTCGTCCTGGTTCAAGTATTCGTATTGCGCTATATTCATTTTAGTCCTCCACTATTTCGTTTTATCTAACGCTTGAGCTATTTTCTGCTCAGGTGTTAGCCCTGCGAAATCCGTCCCACCATCAGTTCTTCCGGAGTCTAGCCGTTTCATTGGTACTTTCCCTGCTGTCATGGTTTTGCATACAGCCTCGAAATTCTCATTCGAGAGTGTAGCCATCCCTTTAAGCAGCGCAGGATTTATGCCGAGTCCAGTATAATGAGTTTCTAATGTGTCTCTTATTACCTTATCGGTAGCTTCCTTGTCAGTTTTTAACGCAGCTTCACGTTTGGTAATATCAGCTTCCCTTGCAGCATTTATGTCTGCTTGTTCTTGTGCAGCCACTCTAGCTTTGTATGCCGATAACTGTACTGGATCGTTCTTAAACTGCGATTCCTGGAGTTCTTTAATACTGGTCTTGAAACTTTTATTCTCTGTTTGTAACGCTGCATAATTAGTATTCAGAGTTTCTAAAGTTTCCTTGGCAGTTTTAAGTTCCCTCCCTGTCTTGGTATCCTGTGATTGAACGGCATGGTCCAGTTCCTCCTGAGTGTAAGACTTCGGAGTAGCGTCAGGTGGTGTCGGAGTTTTAACGTCTCCCACTTTCTGAGTTTCGTCCACTTTCGTTATCATTGTCCCTCCTTAAAAATATTCGTCTATTATCTCTCCGGCCCGCTTTACAGGGTTGTCTGAGTATTGCGGTATCCCTCTATCTCCTACTAGCTTTGTAACCTTTTTAGTTAGTAGCATCCACTTATCTAAATCCGGATACAATGCTCTATAATCTAATCTATCACTACCTGCATCTTCCGTCAAGTACCCTTGGTATAACTTAAACACTTCCCTGGTAGGTACGGTGTCTAACTTCATAGGTTGATTGCCTTGCAATTTAACATATATCTCATCGTGATATTCAGGATGCTCAATCATGTACCATTCTTCCTCATAGTAACTAACATAGTTGTAATACTTTTGATTGTTAATAAACCATTCGTCCTTAGCCTTCGGCGGTATCACCATGTAATCAGCGTAAGTCGATACATAGTTCTCCGGTACCATCTTCTCATAGGCATCTGCCTTGTATTTAATTATTGCGAAGTCATGGTCATTGTATAAGTAATCCTCTCTGTCTCCCCTGTCTGTTAGAGCGAAATACTCATCAAACTTATCCTCATTCTCCGCATATAATTTGTCGTATTCGATTGATGGTATGTTATCGAAAGTAACAGGTTGGTTCCCTAGTACGTCCTCGTTAAGCCAAACATCTTTATAGTAATCAGGATTGTCTCTCAAGAACCTCTCTTGTGCCTTGCCCTTGACTGGCATTTTCTTGTACTTGATATACTTCTCGTGATACTTAACCTCAACATCGTTCTTATAAGCGTCCCTTACAAGTCTAGCAGTCCAGTATTCTTCGTTGGTATCAAGGTATGCTTGCTCATCCTCACTATTTAATAGAGCTGCATACTCATTATCCTGCTCCCTGAAATTAACATCTATCCTTAATACGTTCTCATTAACGTCCAATTCTTTCCAGTTATAAGCCTCATTAGCCCAATTATTAGCCCACGCAGAATGGTCTATTCTATATAACTTAGCCTCTGCGCTATTGCCAGTGAACTCCCTTGTTACATCTTTATACCCAAAGTCTGTCTCTGCGTAAACTCTTGGGGTGAGTTTCATTACCAATAACCTTTCCTCTGTAAATTCTAACTCTTTTGCCCGCTTCATAGTAATATCGTAGGCTTCCATGGTTTGTAGATCGCCACCGTATCCCCAAAGTTTAAGCATGGCATCTTCTTCTGGATGTTCTGCCCTGTACTCTGCCTTATAATCCTTTGTCAGTTCTGGATGCCCTTTAATGAAACTTTCGTAAGCATCCTCTTCTGTCTTTGTTAATAGTATTCGTACTAGTAGTTCGTGTTCATGCGGTACTTTGCCTTCTATTAAATCATCCTCAGTCATTTCATATAATGGTTTAGTTGGTAAATCCCAATACTCACGTCCCAGTATCTCTAGGTCTTTCCTTCTTGTAAGGAACATCTCAGGATAATCTTGAGCCGCCTTGTTATTTCCTATGTAAGTCAATATATTTTCATACTTGACCATCCCCCACTTCTCAATCCATAGACCCTTTCTGCGGTCTAGTTCCTCATAATTATAGTCACCTGTGACAGGGTCGTTTAATGACTCATCGTAAATAATAGCTTCATATTCATTTAATGCTCTATCGAGACTCCAATCATATTTCGACTCTCTTTCATCTAGTCTTTCCCAGAAATCCCTTACATTACTATAATTGGGATTAGTTTCTAGTTCCTCAATGCCTTTGTTATACACAGCGAATACAATTTCTAGTATCTCTCTATACTCGAAATCATTTATCTCGCCTTTCCTTAGCCTTTCACCTGCATTATAAATACCTGTATTTCTGTAGTCCATTTCTTCTTCACGTTCTGCGAAGTAATTTCTCCATTCCTCTGACCGTTGTATTGCACTTGCTTCTGTTGCATATTCCCTTAGTAATTTCAAATCATCATTATCGTTTAATAAATCCTGTTGTGCCTGTTTTGGTAATTGCTTGAACGATAACTCCCCACGTTCTTGTGCTTGCAATACTAATACCAGTTCCTCCTCGGTGTAGTATAGTGACAGCCATTCTTTAGGTAGGTCATTTATAATCAACTGAGCCTCGTCATAGAATATAGTCCACTCCCCTTCAACAAAACCTCTGAAACCAAAGAACTCTGCAAACGGTGTCAATACAGCAGCAAGTCCAGTCGGTTTTTCAAATTCCTGGGACATATTTGGTAACCATTTTTCTAAATAATTTCCAGCAAATGGCATTATTCCCTGCTCAATCCAAATTGGCATAAACTTTGAAGCTATGTAATAACCATATTCAGCAGGTGTTTCAATCGGTGTGCCAAAGTAAGTGCTACCAGTTTGCAATTCACCCTTTACTACAGATTTTGCTAATGGATATAAAGCGTCCCTGAAAAACCCTATTAAAGGAGAGCTTCTGGAATACCACCAGCTTATAAAAGGATTGTCCCTGTTAAGGCTACCATATTTAATAATCCTTGCAAGGTCTATTATTTCTCTGTCGCCTACCTCGTTTATACATTCCATGATGTTACCAAACAATCTAACTAAACTATAATAAGCACCCCCAACTCCAAAATATCTATTGCCAATCTTGAACGACATTAGCTTAGCAGAGGGGTCCCATACTGTTTCGCCTGTAATGGAGTCCTTATCTATCCCGAAGTTCTGCATTATTCTACGGTTTATATCGTCCTCATCCTCATTACCAAGGAAGCCTTGAAAGCAAGTAAAGGCTGTAGTATATAAAGCTAATGCGCTAATCATCCCTCCGAGGCTTTCCCTTGCCATTGAACCTGTCATGCCTCCTCTAAAGACATCAGCTACTACGGAAGCAGTAGCCCTGGTATATCTAGGTGCAAACCACATAAATGCTTGCTCGAACTGCCTCATTTTCTGAGGAACACTCATAGCAGATGTATCTATAATACCTGTCATTCTATCTACAAATCTTGCCAACTCTCTTAGTTGCCCGTTCTTCTTAGCCTTGTCGTGCATAGCCTTATATGTTTCAGTTCTACTAACCTGTGCTGCTATGAAGAACGCTGTCTCTGCTCTCTGGAATGGAGCTAATGGCAAAGCTGAAAGGAACTTATTAGCTAATCCACCTAATCCTTTCTGTTCACCCAAAGTCTGAAAATAGTCTACTGCCTGTAAACTAGAACCATTTTTAACCATTTCCAATATAACACTCTCATTAGCCTCTACATATCTTCCTGCAAATCCCATATCCAGAAAACTACCGGTTGATATAGCTATTGACTTAAACCATTGACCCATTAAATGATACCCAGTCTTAGGATCGGTTATCATCTTGGAGAAGGCAAACCCATGAGCAGGAAATCCTTGTATTAACGGGGCAGAGTTATCGAAAGCTGCCTTAGTTAATCTTAATATACCTGCTGCATCTGCAAAGAACTGTAATGAGGAAGAACCTTTCTCATGCCCGAAGAACTGATTGATAGAGTCTATAAAGTCCTGATTATATAATTTCCCTCCGAACATAGGCTGCATGATATAACCCTTATTACCTTCTATCCCATCTGGTAGAGTAACGAGTTTCATGCCACCTTGTTTTATACGGTCTAACCTTTCCTTACGTTTTATTCTGGCTTTCTCATAATCGATTTTCTTTTTGTTCTTTAAGTTCTCGACTTCTTTCTGTAATAGATTCAGTTCTGTTTTAATCTCCTTCTCTGTCTTTTGCGGAGACTGTAAATCGAAGTCGCTCATATCCTCATTTATAAAATATTCAGTAGACTTCTCCCCTGTCATATCTGGGGCATAACCTATATTTGGTGGTGTGCCTTCGTGTCCGTTTTCCTTCCACTGTTTCATCAACAGGTTATACTCGTCCATTGAAATCTGAGTTATCTTGCCCTTACCCTTGGGTCTTACCTCTGTCCAGAACCCAAATATATCTTTCTGTAATCCAGCTTCGGGAGTGCCTTCTATCTGAGTGGGTAATTCGGGGACTGTTGGCTTTGCTACATCTGCTGGTGCGACTTCCTCCTTAATATCCTGAATATCCTGATGATGTTCAACTGAGTCGTAATACTGTTTGGTAGAAGACCACATCTCTTCTGATAACCACTCAGAATACTTCTGAGCCTGTTTTATTAACACATCTATCTTCTTAATGCTTGAATTTATTAACTTGCTATCCTCTACATTTGCTTCTGCTAATTCAGATTTTAAGTTCTCTCGCTGTGTTTCTAGAGATTGTATTTGTGAAAGCAATACATCACTCATTGTTCCTCTAGATTTGAAATCCAACAGGTTAAAAGCTTCCTTCATTGAAGCCTCTGTTATCTTTTGTTTCTCTATCAATCCAATTAACTCATTATTTAATTTCTTTATTGATCTCTCTTTGCCTTCCACAACCCTTGCGTTATAATCTCGTAGTCTCTCTACTGCTTTAGTAAGTCTCTTAACTTCACTATTCAACAGTTCAGCGTTGTCTTGCCTCTGTCTTGTCAAGTCCATCAATCTTTCTGTTATGTAGGGGAACTGCCTCCTCAAGGCCCTTAATTGGCTAGCTTGGAATACACCACCATGAGCTGCTATGTTTACTGCGGCCTTTAATTTATTTGCTCTGTCTCTCTCCCCCTTAGTTTCCTGATAACGCTTTTCTAACTCAGGATATTTCTCCATTAAAAGCGCTAATGGCGTATCGCCGTATTCTGACAGGGCATCAGCTAATCGTTTATCCGCTATCTTTTTGTAATCATTCTGGATAGCTGTCCTTATACTATCCTCTATGTTAGGAGAATAAGCAGTGTTATCAGCAATCCCTTCTGCCATTGTTTTATAAACCCTGCTCTTATCCTTAGCCCCTAAAGCCTTACCGCCACGTCCCTCTGCCCCTCTTATCGGAACTAACTCACCGTCTACTATTTTGCCTGTTACTACCCTGTGAATGTACTCGCCAACTACCAGGTTCTTAGGTGCTGTGCCTTCTCTCTTTGCCTGAGCAAGTAACCTATGAAAGATATGTAAAACCTTATCTATATATTCTGATTGAGCTTCAGATAGATGGTACATTTCCTTATGTGTAAAGACGTGTTCAACTGTGCCAGCTATGTCTTTATGCTCGGAATAAACATCAGCTAATGAATCCTGCATCTGTTGTGAAAAGCCTACCTTATTAAATCCAAACGCCTTTGCAGAATCAATAAACCGTCCATGTAGTATATGTGCCTCTGCTGTAGCCAATTCCTTTCCCATTTTCTGAATCATATGATATAGAATAGCGCTACGCCCTACTATATCCTTTGTAACCTGTGACTCTAACTCTGTTAATTCTCTAGTTCCGAACAATGTCTCTATTGTCTTCTTCATAAACGGCGCTTTGGCAATCTTGCGTTCCATACGCTTGTACCAGCTTTGCGCAAACTCAGAATCTATTATAGATTTAGAGGATGGTATCACGAAATCATCTGACCCCATCCTATCTAATTGACGTCTAGCCTCATCCATCTGGGTCTCAATAACGGCTGCTCTTACTGCAGTAGCTCCTTCTGGAGTCTTTGCTATATCATCGAGAGCTTTAAGGATAGCAGTAGACTCAGTCCATCCTTCTTTTTTGAATTGCTCTACAAGGTTTTGAAATGTCTTAAACTGTGCCTCTGGCAAATTATTTATAGCTCTGCTTTGTAATCGCCCAAGAGCATCGAATATTACACCCGTACCACCACCCATCATTCCACCTGCAATTAAGTTTTCCTGCATCTGGTAATCGAACTCTACCTTTTGCCCTAAAATTGTTCTTGTTAAAACATCCTGTGTCGCTTCCTCTCCTGCCTCCCATATAGCCTCACCGGCCTCCTTAAATCCCAGCCGTAGAAAAGGATTATTTCCTATAAATGGAAGTTTCGTTGCCAACCCGAACAGTATTTGTCCTGGATTAGAAGCTGTTAACAACAACATATTACCTTTGAATACTTCGTCTGCTACTCGTTCTTGTTCTGCTCTGGACATACCCATAGCTTGAGCTTGTCGTGCAGCTCCACCGGCTTCTGTAGAGGACTCTATAACGTTTGCCCCTGCTATAGTAAACAGAGTAGTTATTATAAGAGTTCCTACTGTACCTGCCCCAACACCTAGTGCAACACCAGGCCCCAACAAAGTAAACGGCATTAAGGCCATACTGAAAGCTAAAGGTTGAGCAAACTGTGTTTGATAATATCTTGGATTAGCATACAATTCCCATCCTCTTTCCTCTATCCCCGGGTCCGGGGGAGATTGAAAATCAAATCCTTTGACCATACCTCTCAATCCACTAGCTATGCCATCGTATCCTTTTACTTCTGCATGGAAGGCTATATCCCTAGCTAAATCACCTATTGAACCTGTGAAATAAGTAGCAAATGATTTTCTGATGTTTAATCCTAGTGGGCTTATCCACCGAGGCAAAGAGGTAAACTCCTCTGAACCTGGCCCCTGCGTATCTGAATACTGAGGCCCTACTGTTACGTTAGAAAATAGCCCCTCAAACATAGCTCCCAATACACTACCGATATTCTTTGTGACATCCCATACGCTGCCAGGATCGAAACCCATTAAAGAATATTCTTCAGGGGGAAGTCTGCTTGGATTATTTATAGCCTTGCTTAGACTTGGCTCATTAGTTAAAGCCTCAGTCTGTTCTATATAGTTCCAATAAGG
>Ga0307991_1002513_pt1 | contig 12370 bp, 16 predicted proteins | sample EllFjometagen131_FD_203146 | JGI IMG/M metagenome (GOLD analysis project Ga0307991, IMG submission 203146) | Marine microbial communities from Ellis Fjord, Antarctic Ocean - #131 | ecosystem: Environmental > Aquatic > Marine > Unclassified | place: Southern Ocean | collected 2014-10-08 | reverse complement strand
GCGAAATATTAGAGGATATAAAATTTGCTTCTCGGGCGAAAGTTAAGTTTGAAAAAGGTGAGGATGATGTTAAAAAAGAAGTGCTTAAAAGATTAGGCTCGAACCGAACATTATTCGATAGAAAATTGCTAATTACACCGCATAAATGGATAATCTCAATCGAAAAGTCGCTTAAACCCTTAGAGGCTAAATTTCTTACGCTCGAACTGGATAAAACCCCTGTAAATACAAAACAAAACGAGGCTTTAACCTCGCTTTGTTGCGACCTGCGGAACGGACGGGACTCGAACCCGCGACCTCCTGCGTGACAGGCAGGCGTTCTAACCAGCTGAACTACCGCTCCAAATATAACTATAAATTAAGCTTTTAAAAAACTAACTAAAAATAATCTTAACAAAAAAAAAAATTTTTGTAAAGAATAATAATTTGTTTTATTTATAACAACATATTATTTTAAAAAACTAAATAAAAAATAACTTATTTCTAGTTTTCCTTTACTAAAATTACTAAAAAATGTAAAATTAAAATAAATAATTTTAAATATTTAATAAATAATTTTAAAATATGAATCTAGAAAAACCTATAAACTATAAAATAAATAATGAACAAGAAAAATTAGAAAGAAAAAATATAAATGAATTATTTTTTCAAGAATTAATTGAGTCCAAGTTAATAGATAGTTTTAAAGAAGCTTTAAATGTAACGGGTTTTAATGAGGACGAACAGGCTGACCTCTTCAATGAGCTATCAAAACTATCCTCACCTGAAGAAAATAATATTTTAGCTGTACCTTGGGAATTAAAAATGAGGGCACTATCTTGTGCTAGAAAATCTATTGATAATAATAAAATGACCATAAAAGAATTAGCGGAAAATATACAGAAAATAGTAAATATGAATAATTTTACAGTTGCTTACCACGCTACTAAAAACAACATTGAACCCAAGGAAAAATACTCTCCCTCTGTAGGAATTGAAAGATCTTGGGCAACTAAGGGCACTGAAGAAGACCATCGAGACAACAATATACCTATGGCATATTTTAGCAAAAATTATACAGATATTTATAGAGATAAATCTCCTAAATATTTATACCTCGTAGCTCCTACTAAAAAAAGTTCTCGTCACGATGGATCATGGGGCAGAGCAGCTAGTTTAGATATTATCGCTAAAATAAACTTAAGGGAAGCTGATAAAAAAGTTGAAGAAAAAACTAAACAATATTTAGCTAATAAAAAAGAGGAAAATATTAAACTAGCAGCTTAATTTTTCCTCTATATATTTTAATTTTCTTTATTCCATGAACTCCATAAAACAAAAAGAACTGTTTTTATTGACGTAATACGAATAAATTCAAATAAATTTTTATTTTCTCTTAAAAGTGAAAAAAATAATTTTATTAAATTATCCCTATTGGGCATTTCTTCAAATTCTTTTTGTTTAAGAGTCTTAGCTAATAAAACCTCCCCAAAAAGAAGTTGTCTAGAATTAACTAAGCATGGTTCTATACTTATTATTTTACCTAAATAAAGATTAAGCATAGAATCAATTACAAAATAAAATTTTTTCATTACTACTGATGATTTTTGGCACATTGTAAACATAATTCGGTTTCCGGTACCATGGATAACCTTTTCTCTCCAATATTTTTATGACAAGATCGACAAATTCCATAAGCTCCTTTTTTAATTCTAAATAAAGCCTCTTTTAAAATCTTTATTTTATGGCTATAATTATTAATTAAAATTAAATGCTCTTCACCTGGAAGTTCTTCATACTCTTTTAACTCTTCTTGAAAAATTTCCAATTTTTTTTCTATTACATTTTTTTGTGTTTTACAAAACTCTTTCCGCGAATCATTCATAGTTTTATCTTTTATTTTTAAATAACAATCTATTTATTATAAACAAAAAAATGAAAAATGTCAATAGTAAAAAGCTTTAAATCCCAAACAACTCTTTACAAGGTTATTTTTTCGCGATATAATATTTATACTAAAATGTAGTCGCAATTGCTGACTTTTTTATTTATAAAAATATGACTGAAAAAAAATACAAACTAGATAATGAAACTTCAGAAGCTATTAAACAAGAACTATTAGATAGAAAATCTAAAATTTTAAATGATCTACAGGATATCTCACAACAAGACTCTCATGAGGTAGATAATCGTAGTGCAAAATTTCCTGAATACGGAAGTAAGCCGGATGAAAATGCACAAGAAGTAAGTGAGTATTCCACCACTTTAGTTACAGAAAAAATTTTAGAAAAAACTCTAGAAGATATTAACAAAGCTCTAAAAAGACTGGAGGAAGGAACTTATGGAACTTGTAAATATTGTGGTGAAATAATTAATCCTAAAAGACTTTTAGCTAGACCAATTGCTAGCTCCTGTATAGATTGTAAAACAAAACTGCAAAATAGTTAAATTAACTATGATAAAAAATATTTTTATCAAAAAAAATATAGCAATAATTATAATTGCTATATTTTTTTTATTTGACAGATATTTAAAATTTATTAGTCTACAAACAAAAAATGAATTTCATATTATTAAAAATGTATTATCTTTCACATTAACTAAGAATTACCAGATAGCTTTTTCTTTAAAAGTTTTTTCTCCTGAAATTCTAACAATAATTACAGGTATAATCATATTACTTCTACTTTTTTATTTATTTTATTTAAATAAAAATAACTTTTCTAAATCTATAAAACTCTCTCTACTTGCTATAATTTTAGGCGCTTTTAGTAATTGGATTGATAGATTTATTTTTGGCTTTGTAATTGATTATTTAGAAATTTTTAAACTAAGCGTACTAAATTTAGCCGATATTTTAATAAGTTTTGGAACAATTTATTTACTTTTCTATACCTACAAGAAAAAATAATTCTATATATTCTTCTTTTTACTCCTTTTCCTTATTTTTTTAATAACGTAGAAAATAATTAACAAAGATATAACAATTAAAACAATTTCTCTATAATAACTTATTATAATCTCTTGTTTTTCTCCAGCTACATAACCTAACATTGCTAATAAACTAACCCAGATAAACGACCCTAAGCTAGTATAAAAAATGAATTTAGCTAAATTCATTCGACTTAAACCAGCGGGTAAAGAGATTAATTGACGAATTACTGGAATTAATCGACCAAAAAAAGTTGAGGCTGCGCCATGCTTAAGAAAATATTTTTCCGACTTAGCTATTTTTTCTTCACTTATTAAAAAAATTTTGGACACCTTGCTATCAGCTAACTTATATATAATTAATCTTCCCAGCTTTAAAGCTAGAAAATAATTAATTAATGCTCCAAGTAGACTCCCTAATACGCCCGAAACTACAACTAAATATATATTTAAACTCCCTTGTGAGGCAAGGTAGGCGGCAGGAGGAATAACTATTTCTGAAGGAAAGGGCACAAAAGAACTCTCTAGCGTCATGAGTAGAAACACCTCCAGATAACCTATGGAGTTAACTAAAGTTAAAATTAAATCTGTAAAGTTACTCAACATATAGCAAATCTAATTAATATATTATTTACACCCTAATTACAACCGGTAAAACCATTGGTCTCCTTTTCGTTTGCTTAAATAAAAACTGTCCAATATCATTTCTAATCTTATTTTTCAGTTCATCATCATTGCTAATTGCTACAGTCCTTTCTCTTACTATTTTTTTAACCCTCATTCTAGTCTTTTCAATAATTTCTTTATTTTCTTTCATATAAATAAAGCCTCTAGAAATTAAGTCTGGATTACCAATAATATCTCCTGTTTTGGAATCAATTGTCGCAATTACAACTATCATACCATCTGCTGACATCATTCTTCTATCTCTTAAAACAATATTAGAAACATCACCAACACCTAAGCCGTCAACCATAATGTAGTCCGTAGGAACTTTTTCTTTAGTTAAATTAACTTGAAGAATATTGTTATTTGTTTTTTGAAATTCTAAAACTTGACCATTATCGGCGACAAAAATATTATTTTTATCAATTCCCATTTCTTCAGCCAATTCAGCGTGAGCTTGAAGCATAAAATGATGTGCTTCAATTGGCATAAAAAATTTAGGTTGCATTAATCTTATCATCAATTTTAAATCTTCTTGCTTAGCATGTCCTCCGGCATGAATATCTAACATTTTGTGATTTATAACCTTAGCTCCTTGTCTAACAATTAAATCTCTAAGTTGTTGAATATTTCTATCATTTCCAGGAATAACTGATGAAGAAAAAATAACCGTGTCGCCGGCTTTAAGACTAAATGTTTTATGATCACCATTCACCATTCTGGAAAGAAAAGCGTTAGTTTCTCCTTGCGCACCTGTGCCTAAGATTATAATCTTATCATCCGGAATATTGGAAAGCTCTTTATCTGTAATTAATAGTTGTGCATTAAATTTTAAATATCCAATTTCATTAGCTACCTCAACATTACTTATCATACTTCTTCCTTGTAAATATATACGACGACCATGTTTAGCAGCTAAATCAAATAATTTTTGAATTCTAGCTAACTGTGAAGCAAAAGTACCAATAATAATTCTTCCCTCTATTTTTTCAAATAATTTACTCATCTCTTCACCTATTTTAGACTCTGATAACTGATAGCCAGGTGAAATAGCATCTGTTGAATCCGACATAAGCAACATCACACCCTGATGACCGATTCTCGCCATATGATTGATATCAGCAGGTTTATCATTTACAGGCGAAAAGTCTATCTTAAAGTCACCTGTATGAACAATGGTGCCAAGTGGAGTGTGAACTAAAATAGCAAAACAATCTGGAATGGAATGGTTTACTCGTAAAAACTCAATCGTAAAGTTACGTCCCATTTTTATACTGCTACTTTCATCAATTTCTTTTATTTTTAAACTACCACCAAATTTAAATTCTTGTTGTCGTCTTCTCACTAAACCTGCGGTCATTTTTCCCATAAACATTGGTGGATTACCAATTTTAGGCATTATATAGGGGATTGCTCCTATATGATCATAGTGACCATGAGTAATAAAGACACCCTTTATCCAGTCTTTTTTATCTTCTAAATAGCTGCTATCAGGAATTATGAAATCTATACCTGGCATATCAGCATCAGGAAACATTAGGCCCATATCAATAATAATAATTTCTTTTTCATATTCAATTAAAGTCATATTGCGACCAACCTCCTCTAGTCCACCTAGAGCCATAACTCTTAATTTTCCTTTTTTATCAGAAGAAAATCCAGTAAATTTAGTCTGAGGTTTTTTGTAGTTTTTTTGAACATTTTTTGGTTTATTACTACTAGTACTCGCTCGCTGGTTAAAGTTTGTGATTTGTGATTTGTAATTTTTAATCATACGTTTGTTATATAGACAAAGTCAAAAACTTGTCAAAGTCAAAAACTATGTCTGAGTTTTTTAATTATTAAAAAGAAGTATTTTTTAGAAAATTTCTAAAATAATTTATTTAAAAATATTAGAAAAAGATAACTTATTTTTAGTTTTTATATACCAACTAGAAATATTAGCTAAACGATCTCTCGGTTCAATAATACTACTAGTGTTAAAATTTTTTATTTTTTTATTTTGAGGATAAATGTAAAAAGATGAATAGAGAAAAATCGCTGGAACATCCTGATTAATTTTCTCCTGAAAAGAATGATAACTCTCAATTTTTTCTTCTTGATTAAAAGAAATTCTTATGTTTTCCAATAACTTATCAACTTCTTCATTACTATAATTAGAAATATTTAATTTTTCCTCTGAATGCCAATAAGTATAAGGATCAGGATTAAAACCAAACATCTCTCCATAAATTATGGCCTCAAAATTTTTATTATCAATAATATTTTTTTGAATTTCTTCCATTTTAACTTCATTGATAATAGTCCTTACTCCTAACTCTTGCCAATAATTCTTAATTTCATTAGATAATTTTAAACTAATTTCCTCCTTTGGAACAGTTAGGGTAATAATTAAATATTGTTTTTTATCATCCTCCTCTTTGTATCGCCATTTCCCAATTAATTCTAAGCCTGTAGTCTCTGCCAAATTTTTAATCTCTTGCCAACTAGTATCATTTTTATTTTCTGGTCCTGACTCATCCGATGCTCCAATTTCTTCTCCTTCTATAAGATTTTCTTCTTCAAGATTATCCATTCTATCAACATCATCCCGACTTATTATTTGTAAGTTCCAGCCAGCTTCTTGTATAAGTTTTTCCGCCTCTACCTGATTAAATCTATATGTATTTAAATCCTCCTTAAAGGCAAGACTGCTGGCGGGAAGTGGTCCCTTAGCCCTGATAGCGTTTAAATTAAGACTTTCGTTTACCATCTTCTCTTTATCAATAGCTAAGGCCAAAGCTTTTCTTAAATCTAAACTAGCCAAAGCTTCATTTTCAGCTTGATTGAAAAAAATAGCATTAACCTGATTCAAAAGTAATTTATGAAAATTTAAAGAATTCGTAGCAATAACATTATTCTCAAATCCAGGAGATAAATAACTAGCCCCCTCTATTTCATCATTGTTTAGCGCTGCGATAAGTGCATTGAAGTTAGGGTAGAATTTAAAAACAACATCTTTAATATAAGGAACTTGATTATAATAAAGCTGATTAGCTTGCAGGTTATAAGATTTTATTTCTCCTAACTTATTTTTAATTAGTGATTTAAACTTATAGGGACCAGAGCCAATTGGTTTTAAATTAAGTTCAGCCAAATTCGCTGTAGCAGGATTAATATTTTGCCATAAATGTTGTGGCAAAATACCAAAACTTAATAATTCAGTAAAACCTGAATAAGGTTTATCTAAAACAATCTTAAAATTATAATCATCTATTTTTTCCACTTCAATGCCTTGAAAAACTGCTAACCAAGGAGACCGAAATTCAGGATTTAAAATAGCTTGAAAGGTAAAAACTATATCATCAACTGTAAGCTTTTCTCCATCATGCCATTTAACATCTTCCTTTATAGTAAAATTATATATTTTTCCATTATCACTAATGGCGTAATTTTTTATTAAATCTAGGGATAAATCCGCATTACCATTGTACTTAAAAAGTGAGGAAAATATAAGTAAACTTATATCACTATCTACATCAGAAAAAGAATATAGAGGGTTAACATATCGAGGTAGCCCCACTAGACCCTCTTGATACTGTCCGCCAAAAGTAGGCACAGATTCAACTCCTTTCTTGTAGAAAACACTAGCAAAGAAAATTAAATTAACTAGTATAAAGATTAAAAGAATGTTTATTAACTTATTTTCTTTTGAATTTAAAACCTTACGAAAATGTTTTAATTGTTTAGTATTCGGTATTTTTGAGGAAGAAAGTCCATAAACTAATTTCTGATTTAATTTATCATGATCTTGAGTGTAGGACTTAGATTTTTTTTTAAAAATTTTCTTTACTTTAATTCTTATTTTCAACCAAAAATTAGCTAAAAATAATTTAGCATCGTCCTTATCATCTAATTGTATTTGATTACTTTTATCCACGCTAATTAAAGAATAATAACTGCTAAAGAGACAGCAAAAAATAAAATAGATATTATTATAGTGGCATTATATAATTTTTTTTCTAAACCTCTTTTGGTTAAAAAAACTGTACTTGAACCTCCAAAAGCACTACCAAGACCTGAACCTCTGCTTTGTAAGAGAATAACAATTATTAGAATAAAGGCTAAAATAATCTGGGCAATTTTAAGATAAAACATAAATATTATTATTTTTTAGCTTCATTGAACACTGCTTGCATAATTTCTTTATTATTTTCCGCTAAGTCAGCTAAAATTTTTCTATCTAATTCAATATTTTTTTTAGAAAATAATCCTATTAACTTAGAATAAGACATATTATTTTCTTTAGCAAAAGCACTGATTTTTATTTGCCACAAACCTCTCATACTTCTTTTTTTCTTACGTCTATCCATGTAGGCATGAGCCCCTGCTTTAGTTCTGGCAGTAGTAGCTAAACGAATAAGATTTTTTCGTCCCCACTTATAACCTTTCACTTCTTTTAAAAGTTTCTTTCTTCTTTTATTATGTATAGTTCCTCTTTTTACTCTAGGCATATTTTTTTTATACTAAACATTATTCTTAATTTAAGAATATGGAGTTAATTGTTTTATAGTTTTTTGTATATCTTTTGGCGTCGTCTTATCAAGTCTTTTCTGACGAGTAGTTTTACCAGACTCTTTAGAATTAAAGTGACCCTGACCACCCCGCCTTTGTTTTAATTTACCAGTACCAGTAACTCTAAACCTTTTAGCGGTTGCTTTATGTGTCTTTATTTTCGGCATATTAATTGTTTTAGAATAAAAAACAGGCTGAAACCTGAAATTAACCAAAAATATTAATTTTTATTGGCTAATAATATTGTAAACCTTCCACCTTGTTTTGTCAAGGGTTGTTCTGAAATTAAATTTAAGTCTTTATTTTCTTTAACTTTAGCTACAAAATCATTGACTACATCCCTAGCTTGTCCTGGGTGTTGCTTCTCTCTTCCTTTGAGAGTAATTTCAATTTTTAACTTATTTCCTTGCTTTAAAAATTTTTCTGCTTGACGTAAACGAAAATCAAGATCATGTGAGCTTATTCTAACTGACAAGCGAATGCTTTTTACTTCTATTTTCTTTTGTTGCATTCTTTGTTTGTGAGCCTTTTTTTCCTGTTCATATTTCATTTGTCCTAAATCTACAATTTTTGCTACAGGAGGATTAGCTTTGGGGTTAACTAAAACTAAATCCAAATTAATCTCTTCAGCTAAGGCTAGAGCCTTATCCGTACCTATTAGACCAATATTCTCTCCTGTTTCATCAATTAAAAAAACTTCAACAACTTTAATATTAGAATTAGCTAAAAAAAGTGGTTTCTGTTCTTTGGGTTTAGCCTTACGCCATTTAATTCTCATAACTTATTTAAGGTTAATACTTTATCTTTGTTATAATTATATAGGTTTTTCAACTCAAGTCAATGCTTAAAATAAAAAAACTTAAAATTTTATCTTATATTCCAAATAAAGCTGTCTTTATTATCTTTATCCTCGTTAACTAATAAATCATTCTTGTCTCCATAATCCTCTTCGTCTAAACAATCATCATCTTCGGCAAAAATAAAAAAATTATGCTTTTTATTTTCTCTATTAAATAAATTTTCTACTTTGTTATGATCTTGAGACTTATTAGCTTCATTAAACATTTCATCAACTTCAAAACTTGAGATACCTTCATAAAGACCCGCTAAGTAGTATCTTATTCCTTGATTATCTCTAGGATTTAGCTTTAAAAGTAATTTATACATAGCTTCAGCCTTATTCTTTTCACCTTGCTCGAAGTAAAGAGAAGCTTTAAAATCTATCATTCTTAAAAATTGACGATTATTTATATAACCCCATTCTAATTCTTTAGGCCATGTGGGAAATTTTTCTTTTAATTTTTTAAATCCTGTTTCAACTACTCTCTCGAAATTTTTTATATCTCTATTAAACCTATAAGCGGAAGCTAGTCCCACGTAAAGTTCAATATAATTTTCATATTCTAATATGCCTTTATTTAAAATTTTCAAAGCTATTTGCCATTCTCCGGAATTTAAATACTCCATAGCGTCATAATAATAATCCTCTTTCTTTTCACGATCACGGTAAGTATAACTTGGATCAAAAAAATAATCATCATAAAGATCATAAAAACTATCAAGTTTATTTTCTATATCTTGATATAAATACTTATTACCTTCTTTAACGTTAAAAGAAAGTTCTTCTAGAAGTAGCATTAAACTTTTATACTGACAGGGCTTAACTTTTTCTATTTCAATTTTATTTAATACTTCATATTTATTTATTAAATCTAATAATTTTTTTACAAAGTCTAAGATAAACTTTTTAGTTAACTTATCATTTTTGTCTGTAATTGACTTAATAAACATACTGCCCATTTTAACAGCTTGTTGTCTTATATTTCCATTATTGTGAACAATATTTTTAAAAATAAACTCCTCGTATTCATTTGTTAACTTATCAGCAAAATACATTGTTATTTTCCAAGTGATCAGCGAGGTAATAGCTACCTTTAATTTTTCATCCTCTGTTTTACTTGCTTCCACTATTAAAAAACTTGCTAGTTCTTTTAAGTTAATCTGGCAATTTTCAAAATCAAGTACATCAAGCTCTTTTTTAAAATTTTTAAGAGCTTCTATATCATTATTGTTTATGGCCTCTAAAATTTTTTGTATAGTCATTTGTTTTATATAGTTTACTATCTTAAATTTTTATTAAAATTTTCTCACGGCAAGATTACGAAGAAATGGTTTGTATAATAGTGTAATTACACTAATATTAAAAAACCTATACACTCATGTCAATAAACCTATACATTTAATTTTTTAATATTACAATTTTTAATGGAAAAGTATAACATATTACTAATTTTACCTTTAAGTCCGGCTAATTAGCTTAGTTAACTTTTTATTATTAAACCTTTTTAGATATTTTTTTATTTTCCCCTTATTTAACAAACTTAAATTCATTTCTTTTGGATCAAAATACCCATATCCATTTAGAGATAAATAGGCTAAGTCTAAAAAGGCTTTTTCGGGCTCGGCTATTAAATAATCATCTTTTCTTATGTAGCCCCAGAGGAGATTGTTTTTGATATGTCTATAGACAATAGAATAATTATGAATATTAACATCCTTCTTTCTTTTGCTTGTTGCTAAAGTAAGACTAAATGTTTGCTGGCTAAGAATGTTGTAATAATTTAGGGCTGATTCAAAAGACACGTAACTAGGGCTATAGATGTTAATAGCTAGATTTTCCCAAGAGATATCATTAATATCTTGAGTATATAAACCGTTAACTAATTTAACAACTTTTCCGGTTCTCGCTAATCGACTTATGGCAACCTTAAGACTATTACCCCCTAGATTACTAATTTTAGATAAATCTTTTAGAGAAAAATATTTTTTAGGGATATTATTTATTTCTTTCAATAATTTGCTCATATAACTGTTTAATTATAGGATAATATTTAGGTGGTAAGAACACTTGTAACTCATTTCTGAAAGCTCGTTCTTGAAATTTTGGAGTTGAAGACGGTAATTTAAAATTGATGCGAAGAGATTGAGATATATACCATAAATCAAAAATATCTCTAGCTTTTTTTCTTTGAACAATGGCATCCTCTTTTAATACTTTCAAATTTTCAAGGGTTGGAACTAAGAGTAAAGGGCTTAAAATACTAACGGGACTTTTAATTAAGTTTAAATTAGTATTTAGCTTAATCTCTTTATTTGGTTTATGTATCTCTATCTTTAAAGAAAAAGGGTGCTTCAATTTTTCATCATTTATTTTCAATAAAGCAAAAATTGTTTGTCTTTTATCCTTTATATCACTCAATTTCCAGTCTTGTTCTTTGGCTAGACGCTCTATAAATTTTTTAAAGTCAGAAAAATTTATTTTTCTTATTTCAATTAAATCTATGTCCTCTGAAAATCTAGGGGAATCATAGACTAATCGAAGAGCAGTTCCTCCATAGAAAGCAACTCTAGAACTTAAGCCATTTTGAGCTAATTCATTTAAAAAAATCATTTCAATTTCCTCGCGAATAATTTTATCTATAGAAATTTTTAAGTCTCTCTTATATTGTTCTAATTGTTCTAAATTCATAGATGTAGAATAATTAACTTTTATGTTAACTATATTGTATCATAAAATAAAATTATTACAAGTCTTATAAAAAAACAGACTCTATTGAGACCGTCTTTCCTGTTATGAGTTGCATGGTGAATATTAGTCTAACCTATTTTAGGATAAAATTATTATATTATATATAATATCACTGCTAACTCATTAAGTCCAAACAAAATAGAGGTTTTTTTCATTAGGATATAACACAAAAACACGCTAAATTAGCGTGTTTTTGTAATGGAGCTCCAAAGTAGATGGTAGTCAAACCTCTTTTAGAGTTAGATTATCAGAAGAAATCAGGATTTATATCTCCCAAGTATTGACATATTAAAAAATATTGTATATAATAGAAATATACATTAATTTATTAGAATATGTTGAAATTATCACAAATTATAGGATTTGATTGGGATAAATGGAATATTGATAAAAACTGGATTAAACATAAAATTAAGGCTGAAGAATGCGAGCAAATCTTTTTTAATCAACCCTTAATTATTTATCCTGACCTTAACCACTCAGAAAAAGAAAAAAGATCTTATGCCCTAGGGAGAACGATTGAGAATAAATTATTGTTTGTTGTATTTTCCATTAGAAAAGAGAAAATAAGGATAATTTCAGCTCATAAAATGAATAAAAAAGAACAAAAAATATATGAACAAAATTAAAAAAATTCCAAAATTTAAGAAT
>Ga0307991_1002512_pt1 | contig 12371 bp, 10 predicted proteins | sample EllFjometagen131_FD_203146 | JGI IMG/M metagenome (GOLD analysis project Ga0307991, IMG submission 203146) | Marine microbial communities from Ellis Fjord, Antarctic Ocean - #131 | ecosystem: Environmental > Aquatic > Marine > Unclassified | place: Southern Ocean | collected 2014-10-08 | reverse complement strand
CGATAGCCATAGAAAATCCAAAAATAGTAGAACAAGCTATAAAAAAATTTGGAAGTGATAAAATAGTAGTTGGAATAGATGCCAAAAAAGATATGGTGGCAATCAAAGGATGGGTAGAGATAAGCACGACTAAAACATTAGATTTGGTAAAACAAATGGAGAAAATGGGAGTAAAAACAATAATTTATACAGATATAGCAAAAGATGGAATGTTAGAAGGAGTAAATATAGAAGAAATAGTTAAAATAACAAAAAATTCTTCTATTAATGTAGTAGCTTCTGGAGGAGTAGCTTCAATCGAAGATATAAAAAAATTAAAAAAATTAAATAATCCTCAAATAGAAGGAGTTATAACTGGAAAAGCAATTTATGAAAAAAGATTAGATTTAAAAGAAGCAATAGAAATAGGGCAGAGAATAGATAAAAGATAACAGAGAATAGATGTGTTTAATCTGTTTATATCTAAAAATTTTAAACATTAGTGTAAATAGTGATAAAAAAAATTAAAATATAAAACGGAGGTACGAAGGTGAAAAAAATGAATTTTGATTATTCAAAAGCAGTAAATTTTATTAAAGAAGCAGAAGTAAAAGATATGGAAGGTCAAGTTTCTAAAGCGGTTGAGTTATTAGAGAATAGAAATGGAGCTGGAAATGAATTTTTAGGTTGGTTAGATCTTCCTGAATCTTATGATAAAGCAGAATTTGCAAGAATAAAAGAATCAGCAAAAGAAATACAAGCCAATTCAGATGTTTTATTGGTAATAGGAATTGGTGGATCTTATCTTGGAGCAAGAGCAGCTATCGAATTTATAACAGATAGTTTTTATAATAGTATGAAAAAAGAAGATAGAAAAACTCCTGAAGTTTATTTCGTAGGAAATAATATAAGCTCGACTTATATAAAACATTTAATGAACTTAATAGAAGGCAAAGATGTTTCTATAAATGTTATATCTAAATCAGGTACAACTACTGAACCCGCATTAGCATTTAGAATTTTCAGAGAATATTTAGAAAATAAATATGGAGAAGAAGAAGCTAAAAAAAGAATATTTGCTACAACTGATAAAAATAAAGGAGCTTTAAAAGAATTAGCTACTCAAAAAGGTTATGAAACATTTGTTGTTCCTGATAATGTTGGAGGAAGGTTTTCAGTATTAACAGCTGTTGGATTATTACCAATAGCAGCAGCAGGAGTAGATATAGAGAAATTAATGGCAGGAGCAAAAGATGCAATGGTAGATTATAAAGTACCTTATGCAGAAAATGATTGTTACAAATATGCAGCAGTTAGAAATATATTATTAGGAAAAGGTAAAAATATAGAAATGATGGTAAATTATGAACCTGCATTACATTATGTAGGGGAATGGTGGAAGCAGTTATTTGGTGAAAGTGAAGGAAAAGATGGAAAAGGAATATTTCCTGCAGCAGTAGATTTTTCTACAGATTTACATTCAATGGGACAGTATATTCAAGATGGACAAAGAATATTATTTGAAACTGTTTTAAATATAGAAAAACCACTAGAAGAAATGACAATAAAAGAAGATGCAGATAACTTAGATGGATTAAATTATCTTGCTGGAAAAACAATAGACTTTGTAAACAAAAAAGCATGTCAAGCTACAATGCTAGCACATACAGATGGTCAAGTACCAAATTTAATTATAAATATACCAGAAGTTAATGAATATAATTTAGGATATTTATTATATTTCTTTGAAAAAGCATGTGCAGTTAGTGGATATATTTTAGGAGTTAATCCATTTAATCAGCCCGGAGTAGAAGCTTATAAAAAAAATATGTTTGCATTGTTAGGAAAACCTGGTTTTGAAAAAGCAAAAGAAGAATTAGAAAAAAGATTATAAGATTAAAAATAACCATTTTAAAGGTATGGTAATTGAGAAAGATAGACCTCATCCCCCAACCCCTTCTCCTATCTTAGGAGAAGGGAAGTTAAGTCCTCTCCTAAGATAGGAGAGGATTTAGGTGAGGTCTGAAAAGGGTTAATTGTATGAATTTAAAATTTAAAATTAATATATTTGATAAACAATTAAAATTGGATTTGAATTATATATTTAAACAGGATAAAAAAAACTAGCGTAGGAGGGTCAAAAATGTTATTGAAAAAAGAAAATGGGTGGAAAAAATATGATGAATCAAAAAAGGAAAAAGCATTTGATTTTTCAAAAGGATATAAAATTTTTTTAGATATAGGTAAAACAGAAAGAGAAGTGATAACAGAAAGTTTAAAAAGAGCAGAAGAAAATGGTTTTAAAAATGCAGAAAAAATGGATAAATTGAATGTAGGAGACAAAGTATATTATCAAAATAGAGGAAAGAATATTGTATTAGCGATAATTGGAAAAAAAGATATAGAAGAAGGATTAAATTATATAGTTTCTCATGTAGATTCACCAAGATTAGATTTAAAACAAAATCCATTAACAGAAGAATTAGAATTAGCTTTTTTGAGGACACATTATTACGGTGGAATTAAAAAATATCAATGGGTATCTACTCAATTGGCATTACATGGTGTGATTGTATTAGAAAATGGAGAAACAGTAACTATTGCAATTGGAGAAAAGGATGAGGATCCTATTTTTACAATTCCAGATATATTACCGCATTTATCAAGAAAAGTACAAGATGATAGAAAAGCAAGAGAAGTAATAAAAGGTGAAGAATTGAGATTGTTAGTAGGATCAATTCCAACTAAAATAGAAGATAAAGAAGTAAAAGAAAAAGTTAAATATGCGATATTAGAAAGACTAAATGAAACTTATGGTATGAAAGAAGAAGATTTTATATCAGCTGAATTAGAAATAGTACCAGCACATAAAGCAAAAGATGTAGGATTAGATAGAAGTATGGTTGGAGCTTACGGACAAGATGATAGAATATGTGGATATACTTCATTAAAAGCTATTCTAGAGATTGCAAAAGAAGGAACGCCTGAATATACAGCTATTTGTTTTTTAGCAGATAAAGAAGAAATAGGAAGTACAGGTTCTACAGGATTACAATCAAGATATATGGAATATTTCACAGGAGATATAATTAGTAAATTAAAAGAGAATTATAATGACCAAATGTTAAGAAGAACTTTTTGGAATAGTTGGGCATTGTCTTCAGATGTAAATGCAGCAATAAATCCTATATTTAAAGCAGCTCACGAAGAGCAAAATGCCTCTAAATTAAATCAAGGAATAGTAGTTACGAAATATACGGGTCATGGCGGAAAAAGTGGTTCAAATGATGCTGATGCAGAATATGTAGGAGAAATAAGAAGATTGTTAAATAAAAATGATATTTTATGGCAAACAGGAAATCTAGGTAAGATTGATGAAGGTGGAGGGGGAACTGTAGCAATGTTTTTAGCTCACTATGGGATAAAAACAATAGATGCAGGACCAGCAATATTAGCAATGCACTCACCATTAGAAGTATCATCAAAATTAGATATTTATGAAACATATAGAGCGTATAAAGCATTTTATAAAAGATAATAAATTTAAAGCTACTAATTTAATTAGTAGCTTTTTTAGTATTATATTATATGAATTATAGTCTTGTTTTATTGATACTTGAAAAAATAATAAATAAGAGTATAATAAAGATAAAATAAAAATTCAGAAAGGGTTGGTGTGAAATGCTAAGTAAGAGAATTATTCCATGTTTGGATGTTAAAGATGGAAGAGTAGTTAAGGGTATTAATTTTTTAAACTTGGTAGATGCAGGGAATCCCGTAGAAATAGCTAAATTATACAATGATGAAGGAGCAGATGAATTAGTTTTTTTGGATATAACAGCATCTTCAGATAAAAGAAAAACAGTAGTTGATATGGTAAAAAAAGTTGCAGAAACTATTTTCATTCCATTTACAGTAGGTGGAGGAATAAAGACAATAGAAGATATAAAATCTATTATAAGAGCTGGAGCAGACAAAGTAGCGATAAATACTTCTGCAGTAAAAACACCAGAATTAATAACTGAAGGAGCAAAAGTCTTTGGAAATCAGTGTATAGTAGTAGCAATAGATGCAAAGTATAATGGCGAATTTTGGGAAGTATATTTACATGGAGGAAGAACAGCTACAGGAATTAATGCAGTAGAATGGGCCAAAAAAGTTGAAAAATTAGGAGCAGGAGAAATATTACTTACTTCTATGGATAGAGATGGTAGCAAAATTGGATATGATTTAGAATTAACTAGAGCAGTTTCAGAAAGTTTAAATATACCTGTAATAGCTTCTGGAGGAGTAGGAAATCTAGAACATTTATATGAAGGTTTTACTAAAGGAAAAGCAGATGCCGCTTTGGCAGCTTCAATTTTTCATTTTAAAGAATATACAATAAAAGAAGCAAAAGAATATTTAGCCAAAAAAGGTGTAGAAATCAGAAAATAAATATATAAGTTCTTTTTAAAAACTCAAGTTGGAACTAGAAAAAAGATTAAATGATAAATAAAGTTGATAGCTTAAAAACATAGAAAACAGCAAAAAAAATATAAAAAATAAAAAAATATAAGAAGGAGTTGGAAATATGATTAAGGCAGAAGAACTAAAATTTGATGAAAAAGGGTTGATACCAGTAATTGTTCAAGATTATAAGGATAATGAAGTGTTAATGCTAGCTTATGCAAATGAAGAATCAGTAAATTTAACATTAGAAACAGGGATTGCACATTATTTTAGTAGAAGTAGACAAAAATTATGGAAAAAAGGAGAAACTTCAGGACATTTTCAAAATGTAAAAGAAATTTTATATGATTGTGATAAAGATACGTTATTATTAAAAGTTGAACAAGTTGGTAATATTGCCTGTCATACTGGAAAAAGATCTTGTTTTTATAGAAAAATGAAAGAATTTGAAAAAGTAGAAAAAATGGAAAATGTAGTTGATTCTTTATATGAATTAATAGCAGACAGAAAAGAAAATCCAATAGAAGGTTCATATACAAAATATTTATTTGAAGAAGGACTAGATAAAATCCTCAAAAAAGTTGGAGAAGAGTCATCAGAAGTAATTATTGGAGCTAAAAATGAAGATAGATCGGAAATTGTTTATGAAACATCAGATTTAACATATCATGTTTTAGTTTTATTAGCTCATTTTGGAATAAAGCCAGATGAAATAAGAGCAGAATTATTAAAAAGAAAAAAGTAAGTTGAAAAATTAAGAATTTTATTATGAAGTAGGATTAAATTGTTATTTCAGTTCATAAAGATTTATAATTGAGAAATATCAGTAAATAATTAAAAGATGGGAGGCTCAAAGTGAAAATATCAATAATTGGGGCATCTGGGTATACTGGAGGAGAACTTTTAAGAATATTATATAAACATAAAAATGTAGAAATAGACAAAGTTATTTCAAATAGTTATAAAGGACAAAAGATAGCAGAGCTTTTTCCAAATTTTAGAAATGTATTGGACATTGAATTTACTGGAACAGAAAATTTAAAAGAAGATTTAAAGGAAAGTGAAGCAGTGTTTTTAGCTGTACCACATAAAGCGGCAATGCAATATATACCAGATTTAATGAAGTGGAATAAAAAAATTGTAGATTTGAGTGCAGATTTTAGATTGGATGATAAAGAAATATATGAAAAATGGTATAAAGTAGAGCATACAGCAGAAAATTTGTTTAAGGAAGCTGTTTATGGATTGCCTGAATTAAATAGAGAAAAAATCAAAAAAGGGAAATTAATAGCAAATCCGGGATGTTATCCAACTACAGCAATTTTAGGATTAGCTCCAATAATTACCAAAAAAGCAATTAAAATGAGTTCAATAATAATAGATTCAAAATCAGGAGTTTCTGGAGCAGGAAAAAAATGTAATAAAAATACTCATTATTCAGAAACAAATGAAAATTTTAAAGCTTATGCAATAGCAAGTCATAGACATATTCCAGAAATTGAACAAGAATTATCAAAATTAGCAGAAGAAAAAATAGTTATAACTTTTACACCTCATTTAGTTCCAATGACCAGAGGAATGTTAAGTACGATATACGTGGATTTAAAAGAAGAATTAACAGAAGAAGAAATAATAAATATCTACAAAGAATTTTACAAAAATGAAAAATTTGTAAGAATAATGGAAGATAGTATAGTTGAAACTAAAAACGTAAGAGGAAGTAATTTTATAGATATTGGAATCAAAAAAGATGAAAGAACAAATAGAATAATTATAACTTCAGCAATTGATAATTTATTAAAAGGTGCATCTACTCAAGCTGTTCAAAATTTAAATTTGATATGTGGTTTTAATGAAGGAGAAGGAATTGATTTTATAGGGTATTTACCTTAAAAAAACAAATAAGATTACATAGATAAAAAATAAAAAAGGAGGTAAATAATGAAAGTATATGAAGGAAATTTAATAGGAAAAGGATTAAAAATAGGAATTGTTGTAGCAAGATTTAATTCATTTATAACATCTAAATTATTAGAAGGAGCATTAGATGTATTAAGAAGACATGGAACAGAAGAAAAAAATGTAGAAGTAGTATGGGTGCCGGGTGCATTTGAAATACCATTGGTATCAAAAAAGATGGCAGAATCTACAAAATATCATGCTGTAATAGCATTAGGAGCAGTAATAAGAGGAGCTACTCCACATTTTGACTATGTTTCATCTGAAGTATCAAAAGGAGTAGCAAGTGTTTCATTAGAAACAGGAGTACCTGTGATTTTTGGAGTATTAACAACTGATACTATAGAGCAAGCAATAGAAAGAGCAGGAACAAAAGCTGGAAATAAAGGAGCAGATGCAGGTCTTTCAGCAATTGAATTAGTTAATTTATTAAAAGAGATATAAATGAAACTTGCTTCTATTGAACTTTATAGAAGCTTAGTTGAATTTATCGAACGAGTGCGATTGAAACTTGGTTCTATAGAACCTTAGTTGAATTTATCGAACGCTAGTGCGATAAAAAAGATTATACGTCTAAATTATAGTATCATAAAATTATATATAATTAAAATGGGGGCGAAATGAGAAATTATTTAAGAATATATAAAGCGGATAAATTTTATAAAGAAGTTTCATTAGAAGTAGGTCAAAATGATATTTATACTTATAAATGGCATAAAATAGAAGAAGAAGGAACTTACAGCTTTAAGATAACAAAAAAAATAAAAAATGAAGAAAATGGAAAAAACATAACTTTTTCCCATACAGCTCCTTTTTCAAAAAAGTTTGAATCTTATGTTTCAGAAGAAGAAAGCATGAAGCCAATTGGTGGATTTAAAAAAAATGATGATGTTTTAATTATTTATAATAAAAGAGAAGAAACATTTACTTTGAAAAAAATGGAATTTACAAGTTTTATATTAGATGCTGCTGATTATGGATACAAGGAAGTAAAAAAAATAGAAATGCCTGGAAATTTTAATAATTGGCATATTTATTCAGAAAAGTTTAAAAAGATTGGGCCTACAAAATTCCAGACATATTTAGCTTTAGAAAAAGGTGTCTATGAATATAAATTGGTAATTGATGGAAATTGGATTCCAGAGCAAAATAAAAAATTAATAATAGGAGATATGGGAGAATTATTTCCAGAAGGAATAATAGGAAATGAAAAATTTGTATATGATGCAAAAGATAAATTAGATAATAGAAAAGCAATTAAACATAATGAATTAGAATTGAAATATTTAAATCGAGTAAGCAAATATGAAGTTGAAATAAGTATAAGAACTCAAAAAAATGATATACAGAATGTTAGAATTTATTTACAAGAAGAAAATGGAATAGAAGAAATATATGAATTAAATCGAGTAGAAGATAAAAGGTATGAATTTGATTATTTTAAAAAAATTATAAAATTAAGAATTAATAATGAAAAATTTAAATATTTTTTTGAGTTGGAAGACGGCAACAAAAAAGCATATTTTACGACTGATAGATTGATATATGATAAAGAAGAAGTAAAATATTTTGAAATAGATTATAGAAGCAATGAATATAAAACATTTGATGTGCCGAATTGGGCAAAGGAAGCAATTTGGTATAATATATTTCCAGATAGATTTTATAATGGGGATAAAGAGAACGATCCTATTTATAATGAATTTGGACCAGAACACTTTAAGAAGCCTCAAAAAAGAGCTGAATTAATAGAGGATTACAAATGGGGAATAAACACAACCAAATATGGAGAATTTGAATTAAATGATTGGACTTCTGATTTTGAAGAGCAAAAGGACTGGGAAAAACTTAATGAATTAGAAATAGATTATTCATTAAAGTATGCAAGAATGTATGGAGGAGATTTAGTAGGAATAAAAAATAAAATTCCATATTTAAAAAACTTAGGAATAACAGCAATTTGGCTTAACCCAGTATTTTTTTCAACATCTAATCATAAATATGGAGCAGCAGATTTTAGACATGTTTCACCAGATTTTGGAACTATAAAGATGACTGGAAAAGATTACGGAGTAAAAGTTGCAAAAGATAATAAGTATGGAAATAAAACTTATTTAGATGTAATTGATGGAGAATATGAAAAAAAAAGTGAATTGAAAGAATTAGGTGTTAATTTAGTTGGACCCAAAAAAGGTAAAAATGGATATTTGGAAACAGAAGATCCATCTACTTGGGTATGGACTGAATCAGATTTAATTGTGGTAGATTTAATAAAAGAATTACATAAAAATAAAATAAGAGTTATATTTGATGGAGTATTTAACCATAGTGGAACTAATCATTGGGCGTTTGAATTAGCAATGGCTGAAGGTGAAAAATCAAAGTATACTAAATGGTATAAATTTCATGACTTTTTAAAATATAAAGAAATAAAAGAAGATATGACAAAAGAAGAAGCATATAAAATATTAGTAGAAAATAAAAAGAATGTACATTATTCAGGTTGGGCAGGATTTGAAGGATTACCAGAATTCAATAGTTATCATGATGAGTTTAAAGAATATATATTTAATATTACAAAAAAGTGGATGTTAGGTCCAGATGGAAAAGAATCTGAAAATTGGATGGAAGATGATGGAATAGATGGATTTAGATTAGATGTACCAAATTGTTTAGAAAATCAAGAATTTTGGCATGAATGGAGAAAAGTAGTAAAAGGAGCCAAAAAAGATGGCTATATTACAGCAGAACTTTGGGGAGATGCAAGTGATGAGATTAATGCAGGAATAAAATATGATACAGTAATGAATTATGAATGGCTAAAAAGTACAATAGGCTTTTTTGTAAATCAAGGAGAAGAATTCGATAGATCATATAAATTAAATGCAACTGAATTTTTTGCTCAATTAAGAGAAAAAAGATATTGGTATCCATTGCAAGCATTACAAGTATCTCAAAATTTAAATGGTTCACATGATACAGATAGATTGTTGTCTAGAATAATAAATGATAAATTAGGAGTTGATTTAGAAGAAGGGAAACAATTAAGCAAGGGCTATAATACAATAAGACCAGATTTAGCAGTAAATACACATAAAAATACTACTTTAGATTGGCTAAATTTAGATGTGAAGCCGAAAGATATTCTAAAAATAATTTCTATTTTTCAAATGACATATATAGGAGCTCCAATGTTATATTATGGAGATGAAGTTGGAATGTGGGGAGCTACAGACCCATATGACAGAAAACCAATGTTATGGGAAGAATTTAAATATCAAGATGAGACAGATGGAACTCTAGAAACAGAAGAGAAAAGAAAATATGAAGTTAAACCAGATTTTGAATTATTTGATTGGTATAAGAAAATAATAAAAATAAGAAAAGAAAATAAAACGTTAATTTATGGTGAATTCGGAGAGGTTTTTATTGACGATGAAAAAGAAATAATAGCTTATGAAAGATTTGATGATGATGATAGTTATGTTATTATTATAAATAATAGTTTTTCTAACTATGAAGATATTAAAATAGGAATTGATTCAAAAAAAAGTGGTTTTGAAGATTTATTAACAGCTAAAAGACACAAAACAGAATCACAAGGAATAATAAATATAAATATTAATAAAAAAATGGGCATGATTTTAAAAAAAATAAAAGAGGTGTAAAATGTCATTAAATGAATTATTAACAGAGGAAGCAGTTGTATTTTTAAAAACAAATGAGATGAAAGATACAATAAAAAGTTTAGCCAAAAAAGCATATGAATTAGGAAAAATAAAAGATCTAAATGAATTTGAAGAAGCTGTACTGGATAGAGAGAAAATTGTTAGTACGGGGATTGGATTAGGAATAGCTATTCCACATGCAAAATTAAAAAGTATAGATGATTTTTTTATTATAGTTGGTAAAGCCAAAAAAGGATTAGACTGGGATGCAATAGATAGAAAACCTGTAAGTACAGTTTTTTTAATAGGTGGTCCTGATGGGTATCAAAAAAAATATTTAAAATTATTAGCAAAGTTGACTCTTTTAATAAAAAATGATAATAGAAGAAAAATATTATTTGAATCTGAAAATGCAAAAGAAATAATAACTCTATTTGAAAAGTTTTAGGAGGAGTATAAAGTGGAAATTAATTTATTTATATATTTAGGTTTGATATTTGGAATATCTTTTTTGAATAGAAGGTTTGCTTTAAAATTTAAAATACCAGAAGTTACAGGATATGTTCTTTTAGGAGTGGTGTTAGGAAAATCATTATTAAATATATTAGATATAGAAACAGTAGAACAATTTCATTATTTATCTTCAATAGCGTTAGGTATAATAGCTTTTTCAATAGGAATTGAGTTAAAATGGAAGATTATAAAAAAATTAGGAAAGTCGATTATATATATTGTTATTTTAGAAAGTATGGGAGCATTTATAATTGTATTTATAAGTTTAGAACTAATATTTAAAATGGATATATATATGGCAATATTATTAGGGTCTGTAGCATCTGCAACAGCACCAGCAGCAACAGTAGCGGTAATAAGGCAATACAAAGCCAAAGGTTCATTAACATCAACAATATTGGCTGTAGTTGGAATAGATGATGCAGCAGCATTAATAATATATGTAATAGCTTCAAATTTTTCAAAATCATTAATATTAGGAAATAAAGTGGATATAGCAAAAATCATTCAAACTGCAGTTATTGCAATAATTTTTTCAATTATAATTGGGATTATATTTGCGTTGATTTATATATTATTGTTAAAAAAAATAAGAGATAGTATATCCATCCAAATTTTATTAGTAGGATTCATAATTTTATTATTGGGAATATGTGAGTATTTTCAAATATCAGAATTATTAGCAATAATGGTTTTTGGAGCAACAATTACTAATCTATCGCCAGTTATAACTAAAAAAAGTGAAGCTATAACAGAATTTTTTACTCCAATTTTTTTAGCGGTATTTTTTATTTTAGGAGGAGCACATTTAGATATATCGGTTGTAAATAAAATAGGTCTTATGGGATTGGTGTATTTTATAGCTAGAAGTATTGGAAAAATAGGAGGAGCTTCTTTAGGAGCAAAGTTAGGGAAAGCACCAGAAAAAATCCAAAAATATATTGGATTTGCATTGTTGCCTCAAGTTGGAGTTGCATTAGCATTGGCGTTATCTATTAAAAAAGATTTCTCACTTCCTATATATGGACAAAAAGGTAAAGAAGTTGCAATTATAGTTATAAATATATTATTATTTACAACTATAATAACAGAAGTAATAGGACCATTTTTAACTAAATATGTATTACAAAAAAGTGGAGAAATAAAAAAGGAGGTTAAATAATGCATTTTTTATTTATAAAAGTAATAGACATTGATTATAAAGATGACATTTTTTTAGGACTTGAAAGTGTTGAAATAAATAAGGCTTCTTATATGGAAGGATATAATTTAGATAAAGTCCTATCAGATGAATTGCCATTATTCAAAGGTTTATTTCAGACAGAAGAAGACAAAGCAAAAAATGTAATAATAATAACTGCGTTGGTTAAAGAAAAAAAACAAGTAGAAGAATTTTTAGAAATATTGAAAGAGTCAGGGCTAGATATAGAAAATCAAGAAATATTAAGACTAATGACTTGGCCTTTAGACATGGTATTTGCTCCAAAGGAAGAAAAAAAATAATAAAATAATCAAAAAAGCGGAATTTATTCTGCTTTTTTTTATTGTTTTAAGAAAAATCACAATATTTTTATTTATCCACAAAGAAAAGATATAGTGTTGGCAATGTTGAAGTTAATATGTGGATAAAAAGTGGAATGTCTGAGGATATGTGTGAAGAGGAAAAAAGATATAAAAAACATTTGACAAAGGCATAATAATGTGGTAATATTGTTCTTGTCTTCGAGAGAAGTCAAAGGACATTGACAATAGAATAGAGAGAAGAAAGAAAGCAAAAGCAAATAATTAAGAAATAAAACA
>Ga0307991_1002506_pt1 | contig 12380 bp, 7 predicted proteins | sample EllFjometagen131_FD_203146 | JGI IMG/M metagenome (GOLD analysis project Ga0307991, IMG submission 203146) | Marine microbial communities from Ellis Fjord, Antarctic Ocean - #131 | ecosystem: Environmental > Aquatic > Marine > Unclassified | place: Southern Ocean | collected 2014-10-08 | reverse complement strand
CAGATGGTCACCAGGTTAGCAAAAGGTAATTATAGTGCTGGCGAACATGTGGTTCGCTGGGACGGAAAAGATAGTAGTGGTCGTGCAGTATCGAGCGGAATTTATTTCTGCCGATTTAGTGCCCGAGGAGAATCTGGTAGACCAGATGCAAATCAAAGTATGCCGGAAGACTACACGACCGTAACCAAGATCGCCCTGATGAAATAATTCGGGGTTGTTACCAGCACCCGGGCAGCCCCGCCCGGGCCTCCTCCTCTAAAAAGAGACCCCCTCTCCGGGGGTCTTCTTTTTTTGTTCACAAATGTTAATATTTGACAATATGACTACAATTGAGATAATCAAATCTGAAAAAAACAGGAGAGAAATAGATTATGTTGAAAGTAAAAATTACAGTGATATTGATTTTTTTATCAGTTCTGACCTTGATGGGTTCTATTGAAAAAGGCAGCTCATCGACCGGACAATTAAATTTATCCTATACAAGCGAAGATTATGGATTGATTGAGATCAATCACAACGGAAATGAATTTACAAAAATTATTACCCCAGGGATAGAAAGTCTGCAACCAGGAGCACCTGATCTGCCCACACAAGCGGTATGGATAGCTATACCGGCAGGCAAACAGGCTGTACTCAATGTAATGAGCCTGGACACTGAGAAAGTACAGATAAGCAACCTGGCTCCCGTTCCTCAGCCTGCTGCTGAAACTAAAGAATCACCAGAACCTCAATACATAATTGATAATACTATTTATGAAAGGGGAGAAATATTTCCCGCTGAACTGGCAGCATTAGAAAAGGAAAGTGACTATCGGGGACAAAGTTGTGCTGTAGTTCGCTTTTACCCCTATCAATATAATCCTGTAAGTGGTGAATTACTGATCCATCACAAGATCAAACTGGAAATCACATTTACCAGTAGCGGAACAGGGATTATGTCTAACATGTATAATCCCCACATGGCAGATTTCATTTCCAATAATATGATCAATGGTGCAGAAGTATTTTCGGAAACAGAAATAATTGAAAATAGAGATTGGCGAAATGAAGGATGTGATTTACTGGTGATCTGTCCTGAGATATTCATTGACCAGGCAAATGAGCTTGCTGACTGGAAAGCCCAAAAAGGAATAGCTACTGAAGTGGTAAGTACTGCTGTGACGGGAGAAACCTGTTTTAATATTGGAGCTTACATCAATCAATATTGCGAAACAAGTGATATTTGTCCGCAATCGATCATGCTATTTGGTGATGCAGAATTTATTCCTCCATGGTATATACATGAATTTCCTGATGAAGGTATGGTGGGAACTGATATATATTATGCTGACCTGGAAATGGAATTTGACTATCTGCTGGATTTCAGTTTTGGCAGACTGCCCGTTGATACTGTGGAAGATGCTCAGCGTGCAGTAGATAGAATAATTGCTTATGAACAATCCCCGCCAGCAGATCCGCAATATTACCAGACAGCATTGATAGCCGGTGCATTTCAGGATGGTGCTTCTGAACCACCAGACACGTATGCGAACCGCAGATTTGCCAAAACTTCTGAAGATATCAGAAATTTCCTGGACCAGGAAGGGTACGCTCCCCAGAGGGTTTATACAGAATATAATGGCTATAATAACAGCGAGATATTCCCTACCTATTGGAATCAAAACACATATATTTTTGAGAATGACACACCTGGTGGAGAATTACCACTTGAATTACAGAAACCACAATTCCCCTGGAATGGAACTGATGATGATGTGCAGACTATTTTGAATAATGGTTGTTTTCTGCTTATGCACCGTGATCATGGAGGAAGAAATGGCTGGGGAGAACCAAATTACAACAGTAATGATGTTATGCAGCTTGTCAATGGTGAGGAATTACCAATAATATGGTCAATTAATTGTCTTACCGGCTATTTTGATAATGAAACTGATGATAACAGCGGAACAGGGGTCACTGATGAGTGTTTTGTAGAGTACTGGTTTCGCAATCCTGATGGTGGAGCAGTAGGGGCAGTGGGTTCCACTCGCATTAGTTATTCTGGCAATAATGACCGTTTTATCTGGGGTATGATGGATGCCATATGGCCCTCTTTCCTGGAATGGTGCGGTGCTGATTATCCCACCAATAATGCTATCTATCAGATGGGTGAGGTAGTGAATTACGGCAAGACTTATTTGTGCCTGAACTACACATTTGAAGATTACCTGTTTATCTCATTTGAGGAATTTGAATGGTTTGGTGATCCCACAATGGAAATCTGGGTACAGCAGCCCCAGCAGATAATTGCCACCCATGATGCTTCACTGGGATATGGAACACAGGAATTTACAGTGAATGCTGGTATGGCAGGAGCTGTGTGCACTTTGTGGGATGGAACACGAGTGATAGCAGAAGCATTCAGTGGACTGGATAATATAGCAACATTATCTCTGGTTGATTATGATTTTGTTGATCAACTTACCTTAACGGTTTCGGCAAGCCAATACATACCATATTCTGTTGATATAGAGCTTTTGTCTCCCCAGTCAGGATTTCTGGAATTATCAAGTTTGATCATTGATGATGCAGCCGGAAATGGTGATGGCATGGCAGATTATAGCGAAACAATATCATTAGGAATGAATTTGAATAATATTGGCAATGAAGCTTTGAGTAACTTTGATATGAATCTAAACTGTGAAAGCGAATATATCAATATTATAGATGATAATTATGAATTTGAGGGTACAATTGATCCGCAACAGGATCAGCAAATATTGGATGTATTTGCGATAAGTATCGCTGATTATTGTCCTGATGGTGAAATAGTTACACTGCAATTCAGCACTGATAATAACTCATTTAGTGATGAATTGGTGCTGCACGCCCCTCAATTGCTGTCAGGATATTTCAGGATTGATGATATTGATGGAAATGATAATCATGTAATTGACCCTGGAGAAGAATTGATCCTGAATTTGAATATTCGGAATACAGGCAGCTCAGCAATTGAAAACGTATCTGTCTTATTACTTAGCTATAACCCGAATCTGACAATCTCTCCCGCTGCGATCATGATCGATAACCTGTCTGAAGAACAGATAGTAGAATTCAATGGAACTGTATCAGAAACTGCTCCTTTGGGAACTGAATATCAATTGCAGGTATTTATCTATAGCGGAGAATATAATTATGACCTGATGATGAGCGGTGTGTTTGGCTATGCTGTAGAAGATTTTGAATCAGGAGATTTTTACCTTTTTAACTGGGAGATAAGTGGTGATGTTAACTGGGTAATTGACACTGAAACTGCTAGTGGTAATTATTCAGCAAGAACTGATCTAATGGGTGTGAATAGCTTCGCTAAATTGAGCATTTCAGGATTTTTATCAGAAGATGGAGTAATTGGTTTTTATCGTAAATTATACGCCAACCTTGAAATCCCCAATAATAATGGTGGAGTATTGACTTTTTATATTGATGATGAACAAGTAGCTGCCTGGGGTGGTAATTCTGACTGGCAGTTTGTTCAGTATGAAGTAGATGCCGGTCCGCATGAATTTAGCTGGGAGTTTGAAAAAGATAATGATCCCACTGATGGTACTGATGGTGCTTGGCTGGACAGGATCGAATTCCCTTCCATGATCGACCCTCCTCCTCCTGAATTAACTCTTGATCAGCAGGAAATAGTGCTGGAAATCCCCGCTAATACGGTTCAGGAAAGCTATTTCAATATTTCAAATACCGGGGCTGGTCAACTTGAATATTTAATATTTTATGAGAATACTGAACGTGAGCTTACTGGTTCACACTTAAGCTTAAGTTATTATAGTTATACCCCTGGTCAAACCCTTGGCTGGTTATTGACCCTGGAAAATAATGGTGCTGAAATGGAGGGGATCACTGACTTATATATCAGTTTTCCCGAACAGATACATGTAAATATTGCCACTCCACTAAATGGTGGTTCAGGTGGCAGTATGGTGCCAGATGGCTCCAATGGCAGCGGGATCACTCTTAACTGGCATGGTGAAACTGAAGATGGATATGGGGTTCTATTGCCCGGAGAAAATGGCGTGGGTGCAGTGAATGTAACTCTCGATGAGGATGCCCAGCTTTCTCTTATCCTGAATGCACAGATAGTTGGTGACCAGGGCTCAGAGATCAATCAGCAGATTGAAGTGGGTAGTCTTACTAATGGCTGGCTTACGCTGGATCACAATCAGGGTGTGCTGGGCTATCAGGAAACCGCTCAAATTGGTTTAATGATCGATACTGCTGATATGGATGAGGGTGATTATACAGAGAATCTGAGGATCATAGATAATATGGGAACAGAAACCTTTCTACCCGTATCATTGACGGTGACTGCCTCAGATGAAGAACCTGATGCTATCACCAATATAACAGCACTACAGAATATCTATCCTAATCCCTTCAACCCCGTGACCACGATCAGTTTCAGCCTGAAAGAGGAACAAAATGTCAATATTTCGGTTTATAACATCAAGGGTCAAAAAGTAGCGGTTCTTCTGAATGATACATGCGAGCCAGGCAAACACGCTATTCAATGGGATGCTGATAAATATTCTTCAGGAATATATTTCCTCCAAATGAAAACGGCAGACTACCAGGAAATTTCCAAACTTCTCCTGCTTAAATAGTACAACAGAGAAATAATAAAATTAACCGCTCTTAATGGGCGGTTCTTTCATTTTTATTTGACAGAAATAATAAATATTCTGAAACTCAATCCAAATTCTGGAGGTGGGTATGAGGAAGATTACTGTAATTATATTGATAATGCTATTTTCACTGAGCGCTTACGCATTTGATAAAGGTACAAGAAACGTTGGCTGCTCATTCAGTTTCACCAGTTTAAAAGCTGATTATGGAGTTGAGGCTGTTGAGTACTTTGACTTTCAAGGGTTTTTAGGATACTTTGCCACTAAAAACCTTAGTATTGACTTTGCCGCAAATATGGTCATTCAACCAACATATAATAATTATAGCTATGATCGAGATTTCAGAAGCAGTACTACTACGTTTAGACTGGGAATCGGTAGCAGAGTTTTTATTCATGAAAGGCTTTATTTTGGTTACCACCTCTACCAGCAATTTTATGCCAGAGGGGATGCAAATATTACCAGTTCTTATCTTGATTTTGATGCCGGGATAATTGCTCCGGTTACCGAAAATGTCTACATTGATATGGGTGCTCAATATAATACAGGTATTGGAAGTTATTCTGGTGAAGATTATAGTGAAAATAACAAAAATGAAGAATCAAGCTTCAGTATAAAAGCCGGTTTAGCACTATACCTGAAAAAGAAATAATCTGAAAATTAATTCTCCCACCTATTAATAAATCCGTTAGAGTAGCAACAATTTTTGTCTATAAAGCCACAATTTTACCATAATATCATGTTTTTACCTGTTTTGCGTGCATCTTAAGACTGAGAATACTTACCTACGGGCGCAAGATAGACTGTCATTTCATTCTCTCCATCTACTCCGATGAATTCATCTATGGGTTTCTGGTCATAGGCAGCTATACCACAGGTTCCGGCATTAATTGATTCGCAGGCAAGGTAAAGATTTTGGCAGATATGTCCTGCTTCGATAAGGATATCCTTTTTGGCATGCAGGTTGTAGCGCCATTCCATGCGGTAAGGAATAGCAGTCCAGATGAAGCAGACTGCACAGTGTCCCACAAATTTCTGACCGTGAGCATATTTGGTCATTTTATCTTTGAGATCAGGTTCTGATTTGATATAAAGCAGTTTATGGTCAAGTGGCAGATAGCGGTAAATACCGGGCTCAAGAGATTCTACATGATTAATTGCCAGATAAGTTTCAAAGGGATGGCGTGCTCCTCCTGAGGGGACAGTTCGCAAGGATACAGTATCACGAACAACTTTGTGAACACCCTGTGTTGACCATAACAGCCAGGCAAGTTCAGTAAGAGTAAGGGGCTCTTCCGTGAATTTTCTGTGGCTTTTACGGTTATTAATGCAATCAAGGATATCTGGATTTGCAATAGCAGCCTTATAGTCAGTGGGCAATTCAATTAAAATGGGGTATGGAGGAAATGGTTTTTGCATGGGAGGAGGAGGTATTTTCAAGTCCTGGTCAGAGATGCTGTATTCGCTGCCAGCCTTAAGGAGTTCTCTGTATTTGCGGATGCGAGCCTGGTCTTTTTCTCTCTGGATTTTCATTTTTTCCACACCGGCAGGATTATCTGCGAGGATTTTCTTTATAATATTCTGAGCTTCAACATAATCACTCTGCTCATAGGGTTCAAGGCTTTTTAGCTGTTCAGAAAAATACTGTTTATAATGCGCAGGGTAGGCAGTATAAAACTCTTTCAGGTCTTCTTCAGAAAGCTCATTAAGCAGGATCAGAAATTCCCGCTCATAAATATCATCTTCACCGAATACATCACCGTAAAACACCTTTTCAGCAAAACCTTTCAGCTTAATTATCTCAGCAAATAAATCATTCATAATATCCTCCATTGCCATAATGACCGGAAGTGAGAACGGATGTCAAACGAAAATATTTAATAAAAAAGTTGAGTATTTGACAAAGCAGATTAAGCAATCTGGAAGATTGCTCTACATGTAGCTTAATCCTCTGGATTAAGTATGTCTTCTATTTCTTCCGATAATATATTATCTGACTCGCTACGTTGTGATGTGGTGGGTAGGTGTCAGGATTTTTGCCATAATTACGATAAGTCATTGGCACGTAATCAAGCCGGAGAGTATCCTGTTCAGATATATAGGGAGTTAGGTCTATTTCCCAAGGCGTAACGACGCTACCGGGTGCCCAGCCGGCACGACTGAATTTCCAGGTGCCTGCCTGAGGACGGCAGGGATTCAAGTAGCAGTCGTCTTTCCAGAGGGTGTTTTCAAATTCATGTCCATTTATTGCAAAGGTGCGGCTTGCGGGCATAAATTCTGCGGCAATACCTGTATTGGGACTCATGCCGTGACCAGTTACCATCAGCTTCACTTTTGCCTGATCGCAATCTGCTGGAAGGTTTTTATAAAGTACAGGAAAGTCAAGCTCCATAGGGTTTTCGGGGTCACCGTATTCAAAATTACCAGTCCAGAGATTTTCTATTTTATAGGGTATGTATTCCAGCTTTCCGGGATAAAAATCCAGCCAGGCAGAAATGTTCCAGCCAGCTTGTTCTTCTGGATTTTCTTTAGTTTCCATCCAGGTATCCACGTGCAATTTACCAGTGACGCTTTCCTTGAATAAAGGTAGGAAATCTGTTATATCAACTTTCCATTGATAAGCCTTGAGGTATGGTGTGATAAAACGGCAAATTTCATAAGTTCCTGTTTCATTGGTCAGTGTGATACCGGCTCCTTCATCCCAGGGATCCAGTCCACCAGGTGCAGAAGCTATGTCCAGAGTAAGAATTACCCGCCCGATATCCTCAGGGATTGAGGAAAAATCAGCAGTAAATTCAGAATCTCGATTACCAGCATGCATAATTTCTCCGGCAAAAAGCGGGACATTTGCTGGTGGTTTGGGGAGTTTTATTTTATTATCAGCTTTGATTTCCATTTTACCTATATAAACAGGCGAAGTCTGATCTCCATTATAAGCCCCGATCAGGGGAGTGAACTTATACGGCAGCATTTCTGGGATAAAGTAGTTTTCGTAGATATAATGATCATCGATACTTAAACTCACTTGAGCACCTCCGCAGACATAATCAATTTGCAGATGCCAGAGGTAACTGTCTTCATTATCACCGATCTGCCGGAATTCAAAATCTGAGAGTTTTTTAATATATTCCACGCCATTCCAGTGCAGAGATATTTCGCGTTCAGGATTACCATAATAGTTACCAAATTCATCAAACCAGTTGCTGGTAGGTGGATCATAGATATCAATTCCAACAGCAAAAACATCTATAAAACTGGGATTTTCCCAATGGATAGAATCATTAATGGCTAAAGTGTCAGGCAGCAGCAATATTCCAGCGCCATTTCCACCCTGACGGATACCTATTTCTACCTCAAGTTCAATATGACTATATAATTTGGGAGACTCGATATTCCATTGCATGCTGTTATTCTGCTGACGACCATACCAGCCATTCACAAGCATACAATATCCGTCACTAAGCTCTGGAGCAGGCTTGCCACCATGCTGCCTCAGAATAATATCCTCTTTCTCCTGATCACTCAGCAGATTATTTTCATACTGCCAGTCTTTGCCAGCTATCAAAAGATTTACTGATATTATAAGCAAAATAAGGCTGATAATTTTCATAATACACTCCTGAAGAACTTATAAAATTTAGGAAATTTATGTCAAATTAAAGAAAAGGTCAGCGTAGGTTAAGGCGTTCTCCCAGCAGTCCTGTTTATCTTCCAGGCACCAGCAGGCAGATAACACAGATTGGCAGTAAGCCATCATTGCTATCTGCTGAGGATGATAACCCAGGATTTGAGAGAATATTGCCAATCGGGCTTCTATTATTTTATTCAGGTCAGAATATTTCAGGAATTGCGAGGGATTATACATGAAACAGGCTGTTTCATAGAGTGGATTTCCGATCACACCTTTGGGGTCAATGATCCGCCATGCATCTCCATCGCTGAGGATATTATAATGATGCAGATCTCCGTGTAACAAAACATCATAGTCCTTTGAGCTTTCCAATTCCTGGAACATTGAGCTTGCATTGTTAATATAACTGGGTGGGATCAAAGAGTCCGGAGATGAATGAAAATCTACTAATTTACTGAACCAGCCTTTCAGGGTAGGGAAATTATATTGAAATTTCTGGGGACTATTCAGATCACTGATAAGCCTGGCAGCTATAATGTTCTGCTGTTCTTCATCTTCAATAGAATGCAGAGGTTTGCCTGGCAATAGTCTGGGAAGCAGAATAGCCCCTTTTTGTATATCAACCGCCAGGGGTTTCAGCAGATGATCACTTTTTATCTCATTCAGGGCAGCGATTTCAGAATCGATACCAGACCAGGGACAGCCAATTTTAAGAAAAGCAGGTTGGGAACCATCTATCTGGCAAAAAGCAGTAAAATTATAATTAGAATCTGAAAGTGGAATAATATCACGCAATTCCCATAATTCAGCCAGTTCAGAAATTATCTCCGGCAGTTCATCCAGCCATTTTTTACCCTTTTCACCAAAACGATTTATTACCCACCTGGCAAAAACAGCCTGATCAATATTTGTTTTATCCATTACCAAGATATTTTGTTGTATTGCGTCTTTCTTTATCAGAGAAGATGATAATACCGGCAATGATAACAGTGACACCAATAATTTCTAATTTCCCCGGCAGATAATCTGGAAGTATGATCATCTGGATTAAAATGGGCATGGCAATGAAAGTGGCATTATAATGTGGAATAAACTGTGACGCATTGACTCTGCGACTGTAGGCATGCTGAGTGATAAGCAGCGATGTGGTGGATGCAACAAAGCTTAATATAAATAGGACCCAGCCGACTGGATGAGTGGGAAACACACTACTATGAAATGAGAAATTCAACCCGGCAGCTTTCAAAATGGGATCAAGGCAGGCGATCAGACCCGCAATCAGACCTGAGATCACGGCATCAATGAAGATATGTTTACTTCTGACAGCTATTTTTAATAAGATCGGAGTAAGGATAATTATCCCCAGCAGTAGATAGATTAGATTTGTCAGATTCACCATTTCCATTACAGCCGGTGTTGAATCACGGGCAGCAATTCCCAGTAGTAAACTGCCGATTATGATAATAATGATCCCCAGCCAGTTATGAAAAGAGGTTTTTTCATGCATCACATATCGCGTGAAAACCAGCATGGGAAGCATGCCAATACCATACATGGCAGTAAAATAGGAAATTGTACCATATCGGGCTGCTAAAATTACAAAAACTACACAGACATTGGATAACACCATTCCCAGGATATAGATAAAATCATTCCTGGATAGTCTTTCATGCGGGGTTTTACCAGAAATATTCGCCAGCAGACGATCATAGGAGTGAATACCTAATCTTTGCAGACTCCGGGCAAAATGGAGAATAATAGAAAATATTATTCCCAGACTGATAACTATTAAGTTATTACTCAATAAAACACCTCTCACAAAATAACTTAGAGAAATTTATGATTTACTAAAACCAATGATTTTCTACTAAAAACACTAAACAAATACAAGAGATCGTATTAGTACGTCAAGGATTTTGGGAGTTTAATTAATTATGATGGTTTAATACTAATAAGTGTGCGGTGCTGAACGTGCAGGTGTCCGCAGGCGTACAGTATTAATTAGGGGTAAAAACCTAAGCTGCTACTTGTCAGTAAGTTATGGTTTGGCACGGTTATTGCATTAAGATATAGTATAATGTGATGGAGGCAAAAAGATGAAAAAGATGAAAAAGAGTATTTTAGTTAGATGGAATGAAAGAAAAGCAAGATTTGGAGGTACACGATGAAGCACACTAAACTAGTAAGCAAGTGGAATGAGCGTCGTAATCGTTATGCTGGAAAGCGGTAATGAAACGGCTCAGACAATTCTATAATCCGGTAAAAATTCTAATTTTTACCGGTTTTTTTATAGTAATATTCGGAGAATACGACTGCTAATTTTCTGGCAGAATTGGTGCAAACCAATGCCAGTTTAGATAACTCAATAGTTAAGTTTGACACATTTTGTCTGCCTCTGATGAAGATATTCAATATCAATTTTGATTATTTCAATAAAATAATATATTTTGATAAAAGACCAGAAAAATAAACAAATTTAAAATATTTACACCCATCATCATACCTTTTAATATACTCTTACGCAATTAACTGAGATGTTAAGATCACTCACTGAAACAAGTAGGAAATTTTCAGCCGGAACAACTTAGCACATAGTGACATTAAAATGTGAGTACGTGCCTTGTTGTTCTGGCTCAATGCTGGCATAAGTCTGGTATGATGTTATAACTTATTATATATGAAGTAATTGTCTATATTTTGATAAGCCGATGAAGCTAATTTTATTATCTTATAAGATAATTATACCACTTTATTAACTGTTTAGATAAACTTTTTCTTGACTGGTTGGTTAATTATAATATTTATTGTCCCAGATAAATTTAGGAGGTAAACATGGAAGTATTCAGTAAAGTAAGCAAAGCAAAATTACCAGAGATGAAAGTTGTATCTTCTCGCAGAGTGAGTGAGAATCCAGAAGAAGAGGTAATAGAATTTTTATGCAGCTGGATGCAATCAAAGGGATTTGATCTGGAAAAGCAGCGAGGTTTTGGTTATGATATTCCAGTATCGGATGAGGATTTATCATCTGGGAAACGTGGTTATGAATATTTGATAACTATTGATGGGGAAGTGGAGTGTGATGAAGGTATTGATGTTAAGACTATAGCAGCAGATAATTATGCTCTGATGCGGATAGCCGAGCCATTTGCGGCACCTTTTGAAAGAATCGGCAATGGCTGGCGGATACTTGTGGGAGAAGCAATAAAACTGAGATCCGATGAAGAATGCTGTGATTTTGATGGCAGGTATTGTCTGGAAGAGGTGATCATAGAGGGTGAAGCAACATATATGGATCTGTATTTGCCAATATAAGAAGTTGCAGATAAATTTATTTTAAATTGACCTGAGTAAAACCTTGCAAATGGTGCTTGCACCTTTGCAATGGTTGACCGATTTGAGCTCGTAATTACATCACTAAATAGGTATTTGTATAGATATATAAATTTCTATTCTCTGTTCAACCATTGCGAAGGTAATGATACCATTCGCAAGGTTTTAGCTGAGAGGTAACTGTTCAGCTATTGCGAAGGTAAAAAATACCATTCGCAAGGTTTTTTCTTACACCCTTTTAGACATTCTCCTACAAATTTAAATAAGATACTGGAAAACAGTCCTTGACTTTTCATTTAGCAGTTTGAAATAGAGCTTAATGAAAAAGTTTGCAAATTATATAGCGCTGAGGTATTTGAAAGGACACGGCAGGTTCGTGTTAAGCTTTTCAAATTTGTTGAGCTTGATAGGGATCAGTTTAGGGGTTTTTTCATTACTTACTGTGCTGAGCGTAATGAATGGTTTTGACAGTGATATCCGTCAGCGGATCATTGCTTTCAGGAGTGATGTGAAAATCAGTCGCATCGGTGGAGAACCTCTATCAAACTATAATGAACTGGCAAAAGAAGTAGAGCAATATGATTATATTCGACATGCTACTCCAATTATCAGTAACGAACTCCTCATTCAGAGCGAAGATGGTATTTATGGTGGAGTGTGCATGGGGATAGATTTTGAGAGCTATTCTGCGGGAACTAATCTGAAAGACCGGATAATGATAGGTAATCCAGACAGCGAAAGTCTGAAAGATA
>Ga0307991_1002504_pt1 | contig 12386 bp, 10 predicted proteins | sample EllFjometagen131_FD_203146 | JGI IMG/M metagenome (GOLD analysis project Ga0307991, IMG submission 203146) | Marine microbial communities from Ellis Fjord, Antarctic Ocean - #131 | ecosystem: Environmental > Aquatic > Marine > Unclassified | place: Southern Ocean | collected 2014-10-08 | reverse complement strand
TGACTTTTTACGAGACTATCAAGATTCAACCATTATTTTTACCAGAGTATTTATTATTCAAACAAGTTTAAAAAACGCTCATATTTTTTTTCGGTAAGATTCTTTTTTTGGATGAACCGTAAGGATGCCGAATTAATACAATATCTCAATTTCGTGGGTGCCGGCCCGTCATCAAACAGGTGCCCGAGGTGCGAATCCGCATTTTTGCTTCGGACTTCAATGCGGCTCATAAACAGACCGTTATCTGGTTTTTCGATCAAAGCCTGTTCTGAAATCGGCCGGGTGAAGCTCGGCCAGCCAGTGCCGGAATCAAATTTTTCTGTGGACGCAAAAAGCGGTTCACCGGACACAATATCCACATAAATACCTTCTTGTTTATTGTCCCAGTATTTGTTGTCAAATGGGGGCTCGGTTTTGTCATTTTGCGTGACCGCATACTGCAGCGGGGTCAGGCGTTCTTTAAGTACCGCGTCTTTAGGCCTTGAATAGTCGGCATTTTTTTCAGCGCCTTTGGTTTCCTCTTCTTTTTTCCAGATTTTTTCCAAATATTTATCCCGGCCGGAGCCATGACGGTAATACTTATATCGTATGGGGTTTTTCTCGTAATAGTCCTGATGATATTCTTCTGCCGGGTAGAATTTATTATATTGAATGATTTCAGTGGCAATTGGGCCATTATACCGGCCGGATGCGCCAATGTCTGCTTTTGATTTTTCAGCTATCAATTTCTGCTCTTTGGTATTATAAAAAATGGCGGATCGATACTGCGGCCCCCGGTCAACAAATGAGCCGCCGCCATCTGTCGGATCAATCTGTTTCCAGAATAGTTCCAGTAATTGTTTATATGCAATTTTTGCCGGATCATAAGAAATTTGGATGGCTTCCAGATGACCGGATGTACCGGAAGACACCTGTTCATAGGTGGGATTTTCCATTTTCCCGCCGGTATAACCGGAGACAACGTCAATCACCCCGTCAATTTTTTCAAACGGCGCTTCCATGCACCAGAAGCATCCTCCGGCAAAAGTGGCGGTTTCAGTGTTTATTGGCTGCCTGTCATTTATCTCATCCGCGTTTGCGGAAATATTATTATTACATCCTAATAGGCTCATGATTATAATTCCTGATATTAATAGTTGGATAGGCTTGTTCATAGCGATCATCCTTTTTAAACATTAATATTAATAAAAAGATAATACAGTTCTAAAAAGTCGCAACAATTGGCTGATTTATTTGTCATCACATAGCTACCTTGCTTATTTTTTTAATTTGGCATTAAGTGCTTATATTGATATAAAAAATATAATGGGTTTTCCTGTTGATGGCCATTTTCCCGAAAACCAGGAATGTCGATAAGGAGTCAATATATGAAAGAAAATTCAATCGCTTCTTCCCATGAACCCAAAACCCTACTTGGCAGCAAACCTGTTTCCCGCCGGGAGTTTATCAGCAGGCTGGCACTGGGCGGCAGTTCACTGGTGTTGCTTACTGGATGCAGCCGATGGGTCTTTCCCGAGCCTGGCGCAACGGCGCGCGAAAAAATTTATGAATACATTGCCGTGGATTACACCAAATGCACGGGATGCCGTACCTGTGAAGCGGTCTGCTCGGCATTTAACAATCCTGTTTCTGTTGATGGAACGATGATCCCCGGTCCTGGAAACCCGGCTCTGGCCAATATTTTTGTGCATTCTTTTAATCCGGATGTCAGTGCGCCAGCTGTCTGTGCCCGTTGTGCGGATACCCCCTGCGTAAATGCCTGCCCGGTAGACCCGGACCCGGCAACCGGCCGCCGGGCGATTTATCAGGATAAGAAATATGGCACCATCATCAATGATCCTGATCGCTGTATCAGTTGCGGCAACTGTGTCGCGGCCTGCAGTGCGGACAGTGTGGGTATCCTGGCGCAACACCCGGAGACGGGTCGACCCATGCGCATGTGTACCCTTTGTGATGGGGAGCCCGAATGTGTCAGGCATTGCCCCTATGAGGCGTTGTCCATGATACGTGTCACGGATGATCACTCATTTTACAGGATGTCGCCGGAAGAAATCGCCGAAAAACTCAGCGCCCGCTGGTATGACTTTTCTGCCTAAGGAAGATCCTATGAATAACGCACAACCCTGTGGATATTATAAAGTATTGTTGGATATTAACCTGACCACCGGAGAAATTAAAAAAATTCCCATTCCCCGAAAAGATATTGAAAATTTTGTCGGTGGGCGGGGCCTGGGTATGAAAATACTTTGGGATCGTTTGAAAAAACCGGGCATTGACGCTCTTTCCCCGGAAAATCCGTTGATGTTTATGCCCGGACCGTTTTCCGGATTTCCCATTCCATCAGCCTCACGGACAGTGGTCGTGACCAAATCGCCGGCCACGTCTCCAGAAACATCGCCATATCCGCATGCCTCAACGGTCAGTTATTCCAACATGGGCGGGTTTTTGGGCCCGGAAATCCGGTTTGCCGGCTATGACGGCATCGTGATTACTGGAAAAGCATCGACCCCCGCCTATATTTTCATTGAAGACGATCGGGTGGAAATCCGGGATGCCAAACCCTTTTGGGGCATGAAAACCGATGCATTTGATAAAACCCTGATCAAAGAATTGAATAACCAAAGATTCCAGACCTGCTATATCGGCCCGGCCGGAGAAAATCTGGTGTCTTATGCCTGTATCCTGCACACCACTGCCAGAGCGGCTGGCCGGGGTGTCGGTGCGGTCATGGGTTCCAAGAACTTAAAAGCCATTGCCATCAAAGGCACCGGCATGCCTAATGTGGCGGACCTTCCGGCATTCAATAAAAGCTTGAATGATGTCCGGGGCGTTTTTAAAGGGATTACCGGCGGACTGCTCACCGATTTTTGGAGAAAGTCCGGCACCGCCGCTGCTTTACAGGTGATGAGTGATGACGGATTGATGGCGGTTAAGAATTATCGGGAAGGGACCTTTGATGCGATTGAAAAAATTAATGCCAAAACAGCACGGGAAAAAGCCTGGGTGCGTGATTTCGCCTGCTACTGTTGCTGCCTGGCCTGCAAGAAAAGTGGTGTGATCAAAGAAGGCCCCTATAAAACCATTGTGCATGACGGTCCGGAATATGAAACCGGCGTGATGTTCGGTGCCAACCTGATGATTTCCGATTTCAATGGCCTGATGAAGGCGATCTATGATGGGGATGATCTGGGCATGGATATCATCTCCGCCGGAAATGTTATCGGATTTTTAATGGAAGCTTACGAAAAAGGCTATGTCACAAAATCTGATCTGGACGGGATTGACCTGATCTGGGGCAATGTGGATGCCGTGCTGATGATGATCGACAAGATCAACCGCCGGGATGGCATCGGCGATCTGGCGGCCCAAGGTGTCAAAGCGATATCGAAACAGGTGGGCCGCAATAGTGAAAAATTTGCCATTCATGTCAAAGGGCTTGAACTGGCGGCCCATAACATTCATGCCAATCCGCCCCGGGCACTTTGCTACGCCACATCCAACCGGGGGGCCTGCCATCTGAGCGGCGACAATATCGCGCACCAGAATTTCGTGGCAGCCGTGGATTCCCTTGGGTTGTGCCTGTTTGCCTCGGATCATAACAAATGGATGCTGCCGGGTATTTCAAAAAGTAAAATGGCAAACCTGCTTACCGCCATCACCGGGATTGAGTGGGATGCGGACAAATTGATGGAAACCGGTGAACGGGTCTTTAATCTGGAAAAGATGTTTAACCTGCGCGAAGGATTTACACGAAAAGATGATAGCCTGCCGGACCGGTTCTTTACAGAACCGTTTACTATGGGGCCGGAAAAAGGCGCAAAACTCGACAGGGGCGAATTTTCAGAAATGATGGATACTTTTTATAAAGACCGCCTTTGGGACCCTAAAACAACACGGCCGTCTATTGAAAAACTCGAACAACTGGGGCTTGAATTTACTATTTGAGTTTTTCGGGAAAGTGCCTGTCTGTAATTATAACATAACAGCCAAATGATATGATAAATTTAAAAACAAATGCTTAATGCAATAGAAAGGATGCATAATGAAGCATTTATATAGTCCTGATATTGAAAGTTTTGATGCCCTGGCTCTGGGATTGGAAGGTGCTGAAAAAATGAAACTGAGGCTTCTGTCAGAAGACGCTGTATGGATTGAACTGGAACCGGGCGGGCATACGCCGGATCATCAACATGATGACAAAGAGCGGCTGGTTGTCATGTCCGGCAGGGGCGCAATTAAACTTAAAGATGTTCGAAAAGCGTTGCAGGCAAATGATTTTGTTGAATTTTATGCCAATGAACAGCACCAGGTGACCAATACCGGCGACGGGCCATTGGTTCTCATGTGCTTTCGAAATCAACCCTGAATTGGGGCGTCCTGCGTCACACGTTCACATTTTCAGATTCACATTGAAGATTAAGTAACCTGCCTTAAAAATACCGCGCCGGTGACTCCCATTGCAACACAGAAGTGGGACTTTTTCCGAAGCCATCAAGGAAACGGACCAAAAGAAAGTATGCCCTGTCACTTGTCCCTCCTTTGCCAATACTGCCGAGATTATGAAAACTCACTGTGCTCAAACAGTTTATAATCCTATCTGGTAACTTTTCTGTGCCCGGCTGCGTGACAATGGGAGGATGAGGCGCCACCTGTTTTCCGATAAATTCTGTTTTTATGAGCCAAGAGCAGACTTGATTATAAAGCCAGGAAAATGTAAGATCTTAACATCATATCAAAATTGAAAGAAAGGGCTCTATGGAAAAGAAAAACAATGCCGGCCAATACCTGAAAGTAACGATAATTACTGTTGTTGCCGCCCTATTCATTCTGGGCGGTGTTTTGGGGGTGATTTATGATAAGGATCAACTCGATCGCGATATTCAAAAATTGAAAACAATCTTGACAAACTCGTAAAAAGTCGATTTCTGATGGCAAAGAAAAAAGCTCCAAATCCGAGGCGCGCAAATCCTGAGTGATGATTTGTACTTAGCGTACCATGAAGAAGCGAAGGATGCAGCGCAACAAAGAATTTGGACTTTTTACGAAGCCATCAACCTTTAAGCATTGCCAATGACTTTAATATGAAGGTAGCCTGCGAAGAGGGCTTCGTTGTGATGATCAGCAAGATAAAGCCTGCCGGTCAGAAAATCGAAATCGCCACCCTGAAAAACGTGACGATGAAGGAGAAAACCATTCAGATTAATTTTAAATCATTGTTTTTCAGTGATTTGATTGAAATTAACAAAACCGATGCGCTGAACGTTTTTGGAAGAATCGATTCCAATACAGATTAACAGACGATAAAATTTTCACTGATGAATCCGGAGTTTCTCCCATTTTTAAAATTAATAAAATATGAATACAAGCAATTTAAACGATCAGCTGAAACAGATTGAGAAACTATTGCCGGATGCCATGCATGCCCCCCGCCATGCCGTGCTGCGGGAGATGCGTCAGATCCGTCAGCGGAAAAATATATCATCCAATGATAAAAAATTATTATTTAAGATTAATAATTTTAAAAAAAGGCTCCGGGTTTCCATTGAACAAAAAAAACACCGGCTGCGCCATCGCCCGAAAACCGCCTATGATGAAAATCTGCCGATTGTGGACCGGCGAAAAGACATCATAGAAGCGATTCAAAAATATCAGGTGGTGATTGTATCCGGAGAAACCGGTTCCGGAAAAACCACACAGCTGCCCAAATTTTGCATTGAGGCCGGTCGGGGTATTGACGGGTTGATCGGATGCACTCAGCCACGGCGGATTGCTGCTATGACTGTGGCCCAGCGGATTTCAGATGAACTCAATGAGCCACTGGGGCAGTCGGTGGGGTACAAGATACGATTCCAGGATCGGACCAGCAAGGAGAAAGCTTATATCAAAATGATGACCGACGGCATCCTCCTGGCCGAAGCCCAGTCGGACCGGTATTTAAATGCGTATGATACCCTGATTATTGATGAGGCCCATGAGAGAAGCTTAAACATCGATTTTATCCTCGGTATTTTGCGAACGCTGTTGGAAAAAAGAAAAGATTTAAAACTCATTATCACATCCGCCACCATAGATACGGAAAAGTTTTCAAAAGCGTTTGACAATGCGCCGGTGATAGAAGTTTCCGGCCGGATGTTTCCAGTGGCGGTGCGGTACTGGAATTCGGCAGCGGCCGGCAATGATGATTCGGAAGATCAGACGATTGTGGATCGTGTGGTGGCTGCGGTAGACAGCATTGCCGATCATAATCATACCGGTGATATTCTTATTTTTATGCCCACCGAACATGATATTCGGGAAACCTGTGAGACTCTTGAAAGCCGGAAATATCGGCATACGATCGTTTTGCCGCTGTATGGAAGGTTGTCTGCGGCGGATCAGATGAAGGTGTTTGCATCCCATGCGGGCCGTAAAATCGTTGTTGCCACAAATGTTGCGGAAACCTCAATCACTGTTCCGGGAATCCGCTATGTGGTGGATACAGGGGTGGCCAGAATATCCAGTTATGATCCGAGAACCCGGACCATGTCATTGCCTATTTTGCCTGTTTCCAAAAGCAGCGCGGACCAGCGGATGGGACGATGTGGCCGGGTGGAAAACGGGATCTGTATCCGGCTTTTTTCTGAAGAGGACTATAATAACCGGCCGCAGTTTACCCCTCCGGAAATTTTGCGCGCCAATCTGGCTGAAGTCATTTTACGAATGATTTCACTAAAGCTGGGTAATATTCAATCTTTTCCGTTTGTGGATCTGCCGCCGACCCGGCAGATCAAGGATGGAACGGATCTGCTGGTGGAACTCGGCGCCGTTATTGCCAACACCAGCTGGAAAAAGGACCGGAAAAAAGATCAGGCACCATTTAAACTGACCGAACAGGGGCGTCTGATGGCCCGAATCCCGTTGGGCCCGCGTTTGTCCCGGATGCTGATTGAGGGATGGGAGAATGGGTGTATTCAGGAAGTGGCGGTGATTGTGTCTGCCTTGACCATTCCGGATCCCAAGGAAAAACCAAGGGAATCATTTACTAAGGCGGAAGCTGCCCATACAAAGTTTACGGACAAGGCTTCGGACTTTATTTCGCTGTATAATATATGGAAAGCGTGTTTTAAAAATTCGGATATCAGCAAGCCGTTTATTCGGGCCCGGGACCTGAAAAAATTCTGCAGTATCAACTATATGTCTTTTAAACGCATGCGGGAATGGCAGGATGTTCACGAACAGATTGTCGATATCCTGGAAGAATCCGGATTTGATTTTAAAAATCAGCTGGCGGTCGCAAAACCGGAAAATCCCGATGATGTGTTTTCAGCGCATTATATCGCCATTCACAAATCTATTTTAAGCGGTTTTTTGAGCAATATTGCGGTTAAAAAGGAAAAGAATATCTATCTGGCCACCAAGCAGCGCCAGGCCATGATTTTTCCCGGTTCCGGCTTATTCAACAAGGCCGGGCAATGGATTGTTGCCGCAGAAATGGTGGAGACTTCCCGTTTATTTGCCCGCCGGGTGGCTATGATCAGCAATAACTGGCTGGAGGCTGTGGGCGGGATGCAGTGCAAGTATTCCTATACAAATCCGAGATGGCAGCGGAAGCGGGGATCCGTGGTGGCCGATGAGCAGGTGAGCTTATACGGTCTGGTGATTGTTTCGGGCCGACCGGTTCAATTCGGCCCGAAAGATCCGGATGTTGCATCGGAAATCTTTTTTCAAAACGCCCTGGTTGAAGGCGATGTGAAACATGTACTTCCGTTTATGACCCATAATTGGTCATTAATTGAAGATGTTCGTGATGTTGAAAACCGTATCCGGCGCCGGGATTTACTGGTCAGTGAAGCCGAGCTACTTGAATTTTATCGGAAACGCTTGTCCGGTGTGTATGATATGCCCGCTTTAAAAAAGCGGATCAGGGAAAACGGATCTGATGATTTTTTGAAAATGACACGATCAGACGTGCTTTCCATTTTACCGGACGATGAACAGCTGGCCTTGTTTCCGGATATGGTTTTTGTCGGGCAGGAAACCTATGATTGCTCCTATGAATTTGATCCCGGCCAGGAACATGACGGTGTCACCGTGAAAATGCCGGTGGCTGTTGCTTCGGCTATTCCCATGGAATCCACCGACTGGGTGGTCCCGGGATTGCTGGCGGAAAAGATTACCGAACTGATCAAAGGATTGCCGAAATCCTATCGCAAGCAGCTGGTGCCGGTGGCGGAAACCGTTTCCGTGATTATGGCAGAGATGCCGAAATTTAACGGGGCGCTGGTTAATTCTTTAAGCCGGTTTTTATATGATCGATTAAATGTGGATATCCCGGCCAGTATATGGAATGAAAAAGACCTTCCAAACCATCTGAAAATGCGTATTACTTTGACCGATGCCTCTGGAAAGGAAATTTGCACCAGCCGGGACAAGGGCATTCTGCTGCAATCAACGCCCCGGAATGCTGGTGGGGAAGGGTTTGAGACCGAACGCCGGAAATGGGAAAAAACAGGATTGACCACTTGGGATTTTGAGGATTTTCCCGAGATGATGACGATCACGGCGAAAAGTGGCCAAGCCTTTCAGGTGTACCCGGGTCTGGAAAAAGACGATGCCGACGTTGGCCTGCGTTTGTTCAGAAATAAAGAGGCAGCAGAAAATGCCCACAAGGCAGGTGTCGCTCAACTGTATTATCTCTATTTTATGAAAGATATTAAGTTTTTAAAAAAAACGCTGGTTCTGCCGTCACAGGTCGGGGAAATGGCCCGGTATTTTGGCGGCAAAAAGCAGATTGAACAGCAGATGCTTGACCGGGTGATTCAGGAACTGTTTTGTAAAAATATCCGGACCAGAGCGGATTTTTTTGATTATGCCCAACAGCAGGTGAATCGTCTTGTTCCCGCCGGCCAGGCATTGTTCAAGTCAATTGTGCCGGTGATGACGGTGTATAAAGAGGCCCGCTTTTTGTTTTATGCCATTGAGACTTCTGCTATGAAGAATTCGGTAGTAATGGCGTTTATCGGTGAACTGCGTAAATCTCTTGCCGGCCTGATGCCGGATAATTTTATTGCACTCTACAGCATGGATCGGATGTCGGGTATTGTCCGGTATATCAAGGCCCTCATTGTCCGGGCGGAAAGAGGGCGCGCAGATATGGATAAAGACAGAAAGAAAGCGGCAAATATCCAATTGTTTAGCGACAGTCTGAATGAAATGATCACGACCCTGGCGCCGACCACCTCTTCGCAAAAAAGGGAGGCCATTGAGGCGTTTTATTGGATGCTCGAAGAATTTAAAGTCTCTCAGTTTGCCCAGGAGCTGAAAACACCGTATCCGGTTTCAATCAAAAAATTACAGCATCAGGTCAGCCAGATCCACCGGATGATTTAGTCTTTTTTCAGGAGGGTCGTCATCAAGTGGAGTTGGGGTTACCTGTGTTTTAGAGAGTCGATTAATTGAAAATCGAGGATTGTCTTTTCAAAGGTGCGGAATTCGCGTGACGCCACAATACTGTTGCGGATATCCATTTTTATCGACCTGCTTCACAGGTGAAAGATTTCATATTCCTGCCGTTTTGGCCACGTATTCAAGCAATGACAGGAAAGTGACAATTAAGGCACTTTCCTGTCAAGAACAAAAATCAAGGTCCGGCACCCGTATTCTCATGTGAGCTGTCTTGGGTTTGATCAATCAAGGCCAGGCGCTGATGGCTTTGGACCGTGGTATGGATTTAAACAGTGTTCTATTTCAAAATATTTAAATGATATTGACTCTGCTGAATCATTATTTCTTGAAAAAGCAAATTTCTTAACCTCATCCCATGCATATATTGTTAAAAAATCAGATACAACGCCATTTGAATACATGAGGAATAAACTCAATAAAAACCAATGGATCGTTGATCAAGATTTAAAAACCCTAAACTCTCACATGGGCCTTGAAGAGAAAGTTAATGAATTACTTAAAAGAGATCTGTTTTTTCCAAAAGTGAAAATGAAAGGATTTCTATTTGAAATATATTCTTTTTGGGAATCGTGGATTATTCGGCATCATATTGAACGAAATGAATCCATTCAGTGACACTATGCATTCAAAAAACAACCTTGTTGACATTAGGCACACATTTTATTATTTTTTAATTCATGGACTATTATAAATGGAGTCAAGAAAAGAATGAAAAGCTGAAAGCAGAACGCGGGGTTAGTTTTGAGCAATAGCCATGCATATTGAGAAAGGTGATCTGCTTGATATCGTGGCTCATCCCAACCAGGGAAAATATCCCAATCAACAATTGCTCGTTGTTGAAATTAATCATTATGTCTTTCTTGTTCCGTTTATTGAAAACAAAACCGGTAAATTTTTAAAGACAATAATCCCAAGCCGTAAGGCTACTCGGGATTATTTAGGAGGCAAGAATGAGCAAGATTAAACTCGATAAAGACGAACAAGAGATTCTTGATTCCTTTGAGCGAGGCGAATGGAAATCAGTTCGAAATGTTAAGTCAGAAAAAACAAAACACCAGAGCTACGCTCGCAAAACACTGAAAAAGGATAAAAGAATAAATATCAGAATATCTTCGAAAGACTTAGAGGAGATTCAAACGCTTGCTGTTGAAAATGGAATTCCATATCAAACGCTTATATCTAGCGTTCTTCGCCGGTATATTTCCGGGCGGCTTACCGACAAACCAAGGCCAAACAAGCGATTTGAGCCTGAGGCGCAATAAGGGCTTAATCACCCAGACCGGCCGGTTTAGCTCACTACGGACATTCATGCGTAAATACCTCTAAGGATTTTTAAAGCTCAATTAATTCCTGATTCAGTAGATACTCATCATACAGACGAATCGCAGGTTTTTCACCTCAATAGAAAAGCTGATATATTTTCAGGATATCAGGTGTTTTTCGAAAAAGGATCATACCTCAAGATCTTGATATTGCCTTTCAGGTTAAAGGACAGGCATAGCTATTGAATTATGCAGTGGGATTCAGATTTTTGCGCCGAGTATTGTTGTCTGATGTTTTTTAATTCACAATTCAAGGCCCGGTACCAATTTCTTTAATTTGGATTTCGAAAACACATTTTTATGGAATCAACAGCCACCATCCTTAATCGGCCAGTTTTTGCATGAAAATTGATCGATTAAGACCTAAATACTGGTGTTATTAGGTGTCTTTTCTAAATTTTCAATATATTACTGTGGCCCGACCCCAAGCCCCAATTCATTAAAGGGAAAAAACGTATTCATGCTTTCCGCAAACGCCTTCATGGTAAAGGCTATTTTGTTTTCAATGTAATCAAAAAATTCGGAAATGGTTCGCCCCAGCCTTTTGATCTCCTTAACCTGCTGCTATGATGGGTTTTAGAATGCCAGAAATGGTGACCTGATCCTTTTTCCCAATTAACTCACAATTCAAGATGTGACACCGATTCCGGTTTTACCGATTCCGGTTTTACCGATTCCGGTTTTAAATTCCCTGCATAATATTTTTTAAATATCAGCTTGTCAGCAAACCCCTACAAAAAAATCAGTTAAATCCCTTCCCACCAGTTCAGCTTTCAATAGCAATCCGAAGTTTTTTCAAAAAACCGGCAAAAAACCTTAATCAACATATGGTATGTCAAAAAAGTAGAGAATGTTAAGGATCGTTATCGATAATCCGCGCCTTCAAGGGCACCTGCAATAGAGAGGAATAATAGACACATGTTTAACTTTTGTGGCTGACACTTTACTACATCATCATAGACATTATGTTTTCAAAGTGACCAATCATTCCAGACTTCTTAAAATCAAAGTTGTCCATTAGTGGGATCATCTGATTGGATGGCCCCATTAATTTTAAGGCCGCCATCAATCTGATTCAAATCCCTGTTGTCGATGTGAAAGGACGTGCTGAAGATTATTTTTTCTGATTTTATTGAAAAATTTGGCGTTAAGTTTCAATTCAGACTGTTATCGCATGCCGAATTTTTTCATTCTGGCCAGCAGTGTGGTCCTTTTTAAGCCCAGAACTTCACAGGCCCCGCCCGGGCCACTGATTTTGCCACCTGTTTTATCAAGTATATGATCAATATATTTTTTTTGGAGTTCATCAATGGTGGGGTTGTCAGAAAAGGGATCATTGCTTTGTCCTTTTCCTGTTGCTGATAAGTCTATTTCAAGGTGAGTGCCGGATGACAGCAGAACTGCCCGTTCAATAATATTTTCAAGCTCCCGTATATTGCCCGGCCAGTTGTATTTTTTTAGCAATGCTTCTGTCAAAGGGTCAATCATGAGATTATCACGATGATATTTCCGTGAATACTTTGTCAAAAAATGGTTTGCCAGCAATGGGATATCTTCCGCTCTCTCCTTGAGGGAAGGGACCCTGAAGGGAACAACGTTTAACCGGTAATACAGATCTTC
>Ga0307991_1002503_pt1 | contig 12389 bp, 12 predicted proteins | sample EllFjometagen131_FD_203146 | JGI IMG/M metagenome (GOLD analysis project Ga0307991, IMG submission 203146) | Marine microbial communities from Ellis Fjord, Antarctic Ocean - #131 | ecosystem: Environmental > Aquatic > Marine > Unclassified | place: Southern Ocean | collected 2014-10-08 | reverse complement strand
GCGACGGATCGACACCCGTTACACTGCACCCTTTACCCCTGAAGAAGCGGAGATAATCGCCTTCTCGGCACCTTACGTCGAGCAGCCGTTCGCCATCTACAGGTTTCAGGAGCCGCTGAATCAGATCCTTCTCGCGTTTGTCTATGTAATATCTTGCTGGAGAACGCAATCCGATCGCCATACAATTACCCCGCGCTTTTACCCACACATACCGTTGACAGGCTCTTCTCCTACCCGCCGATTGAAAACATGTTCGTTGCGCACTTTCTTCTGTGTCCTTGATGACAATCTATCTTGTAACTGTCGGGTTTCTTGCTGATAAGGTCTCTTATGAGGACCTCCAGTTCGGAATCGGTGCACCCGGAGCGCATGGGTGTCTTGAGATCAACCGTCGGTTCATCGGCGAGGAGGCACGCTCTCAGGTGTCCGTCGGCCGTCAGGCGGAGCCTGTTGCAGGAACTACAGAACCCGTGGCTCATGGCACTGATGAATCCAATTTCTCCCTGTGCGCCCTTCAGGGTGTACAGACGTGCCGGACCGCTCATTTTGTCTCGACGATTCGGGACTATCGGTTCCAGGGGCGCGAAGCCGCTGATACGCCGCATAACCTCGTCATTGGAGAGGTACCCCAGATCGTTTTCCAGGGCCGAATTGCCTATAGGCATGAATTCGATGAAGCGTACCTGATAGGGTTTGTCTATGGTAAGTCTTGCAAAATCAAGTATTTCGTCGTCGTTGAATCCCTTGATCGCTACCACGTTGATCTTGATAGGTGAGAATCCTATTGCGTGTGCCTTCCGTATTCCCTTGATCACGCTGCCCAGGTCCCCCCCCCTGGTTATATCCTCGTATCTTTCGGGAACAAGGGAGTCGAGGCTTATATTGATCCTCTGTATACCAGCATCGAATATCCGCTCGGCGTGGTCTTCAAGGAGAACACCGTTTGTCGTCAGACTGATGTCCCTCAGACCCTCCACCTTCTTGAGGGAGGAGAGAAATTCTGTGACTCCCCGCCGTACAAGGGGTTCTCCTCCGGTCACGCGGACCTTTGTGATGCCAGTCTTGACAGCAACGCCCACAATTCTCAACATCTCTTCATACCTGAGGATGTCCTCATGACCGATAAAAGACATGCCTTCCTTCGGCATGCAGTACACACAGCGCAGGTTGCACCGGTCAGTGATCGATATTCTCAGGTAATTGATCTCTCTGTTATGCTTATCTATCATATACGATATCCTTGGTAACCTCCATCGCCGGGGAAAGGGAAGCCCTTTTCCTGACGGAGAAAAGGCTACATGATCGTCGAGCGTGAAATGTGAAGGCCTTTTCTAACACAATCGGGTATGCATAACAAGATATCCGCACGCTCAACCCGATCCGGGGCCCTGCAAGGTATACCGATTGCCCCCATCAACTTACAGCGCCGATTCGAGGGAGAGTAAGGAAGTGCAATTACCCTTTCCCTTTTACCATATTTTTGTGGGACAGCGCGATTTCTTTTGACCCTGTTATATGGTAGAAGATTTTTGCGGATTGTACCTTTTGGCCTGATGAACACTCTGTGATGGACGGCCGGCTCAGAGGATATTAAATATAATGGTTCGAACAATAACGATACTGTTTATCGGTATAGTCTCGATATCCTTTGCGGCTATATTTGTCAGGTTCTGTGACGATGTGCCGGCGATTATGATAGCCGCGTACCGGCTGGGTTTTGCGTCTCTTATCCTGCTCGTATTCTCCGGGATACGAGGTGTCTCCTTGAGGATATCCAGGAAAGACCTGCTCCTTTCGATCGCCGGGGGTGTATTTCTGGGTCTGCATTTCATATTCTGGATAACGTCACTGAAGTACACGTCGGTTGCGAGCAGCGTGGTCCTTGTCACCACCAATCCCATCTTTGTCGGCATCTTCTCCTATTTCCTTTTGAAAGAGAGGCAGCACGGAGAGATTATTGCCGGGACGATTCTGTGCCTCATCGGCAGTGTCGTGATCGCGGCGGGAGACAGCGGGATTCATTCCCTGATCCTGCTTGATGAAAAGGCGCTGGTGGGTGATGCCCTTGCTCTGGTGGGGGCGGTGATGGCGAGCGCCTATCTGCTCACGGGGAGCAAGGTGAGGGAGCGTCTCGACATACTGACCTATATAACCATCGTGTACACGACGGGGGCCCTCTTTCTGGTCGTGGCATCCCTTTTTGCGGGTACCTCTTTCACCGGGTACCGATCTTCTTCCTATATGTACATGGTTCTGCTGGCTGTCATACCGCAACTCGTGGGACACACAGCCATCAACTGGGCGCTGAAACACCTGAGAGCCGGTATGATCGCGATATCAATCCTCGGGGAGGCGATCGGGGCTACGATCCTCGCCTATCTCTTCTTCACCGAGACGGTCAGTACCTTCCAGCTTATCGGCATGGTACTCATCTTTACCGCCATCATCATAGCGTCGAGGAAGGGTAGAAAGGACGAGATTGATTGAGCCAGCTCATCCGACCGGGGCCATACATGTCTGAAATGAGCTTTCTCCTTTACTCAGTAATGAGCAAAGCACGGTAGAGGCGCTCCCTTATAAATCAAGGGCTCCTCCGGTCTAGATTTATTATCGAGAGTCTGGCGATCAGCCTCACCAAGGGCAGCAGTTTGACCGTCGATATCAAGAATGATTACTTTGCAGAATAGGTGCGTGCTGTTGTGCTGCGTATAAAAAGGGCTTTTTGGCTGCAGGTCTAGAAAATGATCGTTGTGAATTTGCTTTGACAGGCATTTCCCGCAAGGGGTATAAGGAATAAAAAAGACAGAAGAAAGGAGTTGTAATATGCGATGGCTTGGTAAGCGTATTTTTGTTTTTGCGTTGGCGTTCTTGTTTTTTTCTTTGTTGATGGGGATTCCAGTCGATTCACCGGCCGCCAAAGCAGATCATTGGGCAAAGCCCAATGCCTCGATGGATCTTAGCAAATTTCCGGACATGTCGGATTTCGATCCCAATAACCCCGTTGTGCCGCATGGCGATACCATCAAGATCGCTCTGGTGGCGCCATTTTCGGGTCCGGCCGCCATTAACGGGAATCTTTACTTCGTGTCGATACAGTGGGTCGCTCAAGGGATCAACAAGAACGGCGGCATCTGGGTTGACGGTAAAAAAAAGATGGTTGAAATCATCAAGGCTGATACCAAGTCTAGTCCGGATGCTACTAAAAAGATTTGTGAGCGTATGGTCCTTCAGGAGAAAGTGCACATGCTTATGGGTACCCCGGGCAGCCACTTGATGAAGATCGTCAACCAGGTGGCCCAGAAGTATAATGTCATCTCCGTTTGCTTCTCATCAAATTCCGAGACACTGCAGGATGCTACGAATTTCAGCCGTAACGCTTTCATGACCACGTTTTCCACATCTCAGGCGGGCAAGGGGCTTGCCTATTACTATGGAAAGATACGTAAAAAAGAAAAGAAATTCTATATCCTTTGCCAGGATTATTCCTTTGGTCGCGAACTGGCCGCTGGATTTAAACAGGGTTTAAAGGAGTACTACCCTGAGGCGGAGATTGTCGGTGAGGATTATCATAGGTTGTTTCTGACCGATTTTGCGCCGTTTCTGACAAAGATCAAAGCTTCCGGCGCCGAAGTTATCTTCACGGGCGACTGGCTGCCCGACGGCGGCACTCTTTTGAAGCAGTCCCGCCATATGGGGGTCAATCTGCCTTTTGCCAATATTTTCATTACGGATCCTGTCGGGCTCACCGAACTGGGCGTCGAGGGGTCGGAGGGACTGGTTAATTTCTGTCAATCTGGAGCTAAAAATCCGGCCTTCAAAAACGAAGTTGACATAAAATACAGTACAATGTGGCATGACTTATGGAAGAACAAATGGCAGGCGCCCTATAATTCCATTATATACGAATGGCCGCTGGGAGACATCGCCTTCTGGATAGAGCAAACTTTCTGGACTTTATCTGTAATTGAACGGGCCAAAAGCATGGATCCCGAGAAGATCATCAACGTCTGGGAAGGGGATACCTACAAGTATAACAGTGGTAAAGTTGTTAAGATGCGGGCCTGCGACCACAAAGTGATTCAGAGTTTTCATGTTTACGAGTATGTGCGGCCGGACAAGCAAAAAGTCTGCATGAACATTCCGCCCTATTACTGGTCCAAAGACCGCTCGGCAGCAGGCCCCGTGCATGTAATTCCCGCCGAAGCCGTGTTACCCTGGATGGATCCGAAGCTGGACCGTTGCAAGGGAAAGAACAATTGGGGCGAATAGGTAAACGTCATATCCATCAGCATCCGGGGTACGGAATTTTTATGCAGCCGTGCCCTGAGTTTAATCTTGACGTGACCATTTTTACAGGATATTTCGGCGGTATTAGGGTGGTTGAATTTGTTGGCGGGTGCGGTCCATATTGGATACTTTTAGAAAGGGACTGCAAAATGTCATAACGTTGCCATTGGGCGGCATCTTTATGAGGAATGTAATTAAAAAATAAAAAAGAGAAGGAGGTACCGTTGTAAGTCTAAGTCTAAGTTTATGGTTTTGGTTATTGTAGTATTGTTCGTGGCATTTTCGGCGGTTTCTACGATGGCGGCGGAATATGGAAATTCAGATATTGGTTTTACCATTAACTATCCTGATGCCTGGCAGGTCAAGCCTTCTGAGAAGCCGGTCTTACTCTATGCATCTCCAGCAGCCAAGATTCCCTGGATAACCGTTGCTACATCCGAGAAAATTGAATTTACGGATGCTCTTAATGAAACGGCATCCACTTCTGGCTTTTCATGGCTCGAAGCCAAGCCTGCCATAGAAACGACGACAGATGATGGAGTAAAGGCTCTTAAAACGACAACGACGTTTACGACTGATACCGGATATCCAGGCGAAGGGTTCGTCATGGGAGTTAAAAAGGGTAGCCAGTGGCTCGTTGTCACGGTGGGGACAGTTCCTATGGGAGCACCTTATGATGAGGATGTTTTTTCGAAGATTGCCAAATCGCTAAAATTCAACAAATGATTAAAACAAGCTTTATGAGCGGTTCTCATTCCCTGCCCCTTCGCTTTTTTGGTGAAGGGGTTGGGTTTTTAATGTTTGCGAAAGATGGTTACGGAAAGAAATGTTGACATAGCGGATGCTCGCGCAGGAAGCCGCGGTGGATAGTCTGGAAAATAACGATACGCTTGTCGCAGGCAATGACAATCTGGGTAAGGCCAGCGGCATCATCTATGAGTACATTGTTGTGGTGATACTGTCGAAAGGACCAACAAAGAGTAAAAACATGCAGAAGAAAGGATATTTCACATGAAATGGTTGAACAAGCGTATTTTTGTAATTGGCTTGGGTCTTTTGGTTTTGTCATTGTTGATGGGGATTTCGGTCGATTCACAGGCAGCCCCAAAAAGTGACTGGGCAAAGCCCAACGCTGTGATGGATGTTAATGACATTCCGGACATGTCGGATTTCGATCCAAATCACCCCGCTGTGCTGCAGGGTGACACCATCAAGATTGCGGTGGTGGCGCCCTTTTCCGGTCCGGCTTCTATAAGCGGACAAATTGACTACATTTCCATCCAGTGGGCTGCTCATGTAATCAATAAAAAAGGCGGCCTTTTCGTTGACGGCAAAAAGAAGATGGTGGAAATCATCAAAGCCGATAACCAGTCCAGTCCGGACGGCACTAAAAAAGTATGTGAGCGCATGGTACTTCGGGAAAAAGTTCATGTTCTGATGGGGACCCAGGGCAGCCACCTGATGAAAATCATCAACCAGACGGCCGAGAAGTATAATGTCATCGCCGCGAATTTCGGGGCAAACTCTGACGAACTGCAGGACGCTACAAATTTTAACCGCAATGCTTTCCAGATGACGCAGTCCGTAAGCCAGCTTGGCCGGGGGCTGGCCTATTACTATGGAAAGATCCGCAAAAAGGAAAAGAAATTCTACATCATTTGCCAGGATTATTCTTTTGGTCGCGGTCTGGCCGCCGCATTTAAGCAGGGTTTAAAGGAGTACTACCCTGAGGCGGAGATTGTCGGAGAAGATTATCATAGGTTGTTTCTGACGGATTTTGCACCGTTTCTGATAAAGATCAAGGCTTCCGGCGCCGAGGTTATCTACACAGGCGACTGGGTGCCAGACGCCAATAATCTTTTAAAACAGGCCCGTCAGCAGGGTATTACATTGCCGTTTGCCAACATTTACATGGATGAACCGGTCGGGCTCAATGAAGTTGGCGTTGAAGGGACAGAAGGACTGGTTAACATCACCCAGTATGGCGCGGAAAATCCGGCTTTCAAGACAAAAACAGACATAAAAAATAATAAATTGTGGAATGACATGTGGAAAAATAAATGGAAGGCACCCTATAATTCAGCCTTGTATGAATGGCCGCTGGGAACCATCGGCTCAGTTATTGAGCAGACCTACTGGCTTTTATCCGTCATTGAACGGGCTAAAAGCATAGATCCCGAAAAAATCATCAAAGTCTGGGAAGGGGATGTCTTCAAATTTGGTAACGGTAAAACCGTGAAGATGAGGGCTTGCGACCACAAAGTGATTCAGGATTTTCATGTTTACGAGTCTGTGCGGCCGGACAAACAGAAAATCTGCATGAACATTCCGCCCTATTACTGGTCCAAGGAACGCTCGGCATCAGGACCCGTGCATAAAATTCCCGCTGAAGTCGTGTTGCCCTGGATGGATCCGAAACTGGACCGCTGCAAGGGCAAGAACTGCTGGGGTGAGTAAATAAGCTCTGTGTTGAGTGAGAAAAATGGGGTGCGGCTGCTATTCATGTCACCGCACCCCGCATATTATCGTGAATAGTGAAAGGAAGTAAGAATGGATCCGACCACAGTAATGTATGTATCCCAGGGGTTGCAAGGACTAGCGTATGGGATGATTTTATTTTTGATCGCGTCGGGGTTGAATATCATCTTCGGGATGATGGGGATATTGAACATGGCCCATGCCGCGTTTTTTATGCTGGGGGCATATATTTGCTATCAGATCGTGGCCATGACGGGGAATTTCTGGCTGGGGTTTTTATTTGCCCCAATAGTGACGGCAGCGCTGGGTGTTTTGGTGCAGCAGCTGTTTTTAAGAAAAGCTCATTTGCTGGGGAATTTTGGCGAACTGATCTTAACGATGGGTATTGCGAGCGTCATCGTCGCTGCGATTAAGAAGTTCTGGGGGACGCAGAATCTGCCGCTCTCGATGCCTGATAGCCTGAATGGGATGGTGTCGGTCGTGGGGATAAGTTATCCGGCGTACCGGTTGTTTGTGATCGGGCTGGCACTTGTGGTTTTGGTCCTCATGATGTTGCTTTTGTACCGGACGCGTTTGGGGAAGATCGTTCGTGCGGCAGTATCGGACCGGGAAATGGTGAATGCCCTAGGGATCAATATTAATCTCGTGTTCATGTTCGTCTTTGGGGGGGGTATATGGCTTGCGGGACTTGCGGGCGTGGCGATTGCGCCGATCCTGACGGTGTTTCCCGGATTGGCTGATCAGGTGGGGATGGATGCGTTCATCGTGGTGGTAACGGGCGGATTCGGGAGTTTAGTCGGCGCCTTCATTGTCTCCATCATATTCGGGCTGCTGAGCTCTTACGGGGTCCAGTTCTTATCTAACTTTGCACCAGTTCTGATGGTTTGTTTCATGGCTATCGTCTTGGTGATTCGTCCCAACGGGTTATTTGGTGTGAAGGAGTGAAGGGTTGAACATGATTAATAAGAAAGCAAATATTGTTTTATGGCTGGTGTTGATTGTCTTCCTGGCCTTTTTCCCAAAGCTGTTCGGCATTTACTACACGAATATGGTGGTGACCTTTGCGATTTTTTCGGTGTTTGCCACGTCTCTGAACATGCTGATGGGCTATACAGGCCTTTTGAGTTTTGGGCATGCCATGTTTTTTGGATTTGGCGGATACGGCACGGCGCTGGCATTGAAGCATATTGAAGGAATCGGGATCTTCCCGGCCATCGGGTTCGGCATGCTGGCAGCGGTTGCTCTGGCGTTGGTTTTGACCCCGATAATGGTGAGGGTGACCGGCACGGCGTTTGCGATGCTGAATATGGCGTTTGGCCAACTGATGTATGTTCTGGCGCTCAAGTTATATACCATTACGGGCGGCGAAGACGGGATTGCGAACTTTCCGATTCCGGGGATATTTACGGAGAGTTTGAGAAACTCCCCCGAACATTTTTATTATCTGGCGATGATGATTCTGGGTCTTTGCATGTGGTTGATGTGGTTTTTCACCAAGACGCCTTTCGGACAGATCCAGGTGGGAATCCGGGACAACGCCAAAAGAATCGACTATATGGGGCATAAAGTCTCGCAGTCGAAGGCGGTGATCTATATCCTATCCGCCGCTTTTGCTGGCGTAGCCGGTTCTTTTTACGGATTGTTCCACAACATGATTTCGGCGGACGGTTCTCTCGGTATGGGCATGTCCTTTACGCCGATCATAATGATCATGATCGGCGGTATCGGGAGCTTTTTGGGTCCCATGACGGGCGTGGCGATATTTCAGTTGGTTGACGAATTGATCCTGCGTTACACGGAAAGTACGGAGCTGGTGATGGGCGTTATTTTGATTTTGGTCGTCATGTTCTTGCCGATGGGATTTATGGGATTGTTCTCTATGCTGAAGTTCAAGTGGAAGGCCCGGTCCACCGGAAACGCTAAAATGGAGAAGGCGTCATGAATATACTGGAAACAAAAGATTTACATCACAGTTTTAGCGGGTTGAACGTGTTGTTCGGCATCGATCTGCAAGTCGCGGAAGGAGAGCGTCACGCTGTCATCGGGCCTAACGGTGCGGGAAAGACGACACTCTTCAATACGATTACGGGAACCTATCATCCGACGAAAGGGAAGGTGTTTTTCAAGGGGAAGGACATTACCGGATTTCCGCCGCACAAGCTGGCGCGGATCGGGGTGGGGCGGTCATTTCAGATCACCAGCACATTTACCTATCTAACTGCGTTCCAGAATATCCGGCTGGCGATATTGTCCAAGCACGGCATCCATTTTAACTTATTTCGGTATGTCGGTAGCATGAAGGAGATTACCCGGGAGACGGAAGAGATGCTGAAACGGGTGAATCTGATCAATGAGCGCGATGTTCTCGCCAGTATGCTGTCGTACGGCAAATCCCGCGCCCTGGAGATCAGCATGGCCATGGCGACGGATCCGGAATTGATTTTGCTGGATGAATTTGCGGCGGGCATGTCGCGGGATGAGACCCATAATGCCGTGGAACTGGTCCGGAAGATGACGGAAGGAAAAACGGTGGTCATCATCGAGCATGATATGGACGTCGTCTTTTCGCTGGCGGACCGGATTACCGTTTTACACTACGGCAAGATATTGGCGACGGGGACGCCGGAGGAGATACGAAACAACCAGGATGTGAAGGATGCCTATTTAGGGGATCTGGAAGTATGAGTATTCCGACGTCACACAGAAAGCGAAGAGGTGGGAGCATATGTTATTAGAAATCAGAGATTTGAATACCCACTATGGGCCGAGCCACGTCTTGCAGGGTATTAGCATAGATATAGCCAAGGGAGAATTGGTGGCGCTTTTGGGACGCAACGGGATGGGCAAGAGCACCACGCTGAAGAGCATCATGGGGATGGTGAAGCTGACCTCGGGATCGGTGAAGTTTGAAGGAAGGGAGATGGCGGGCCTTTCGGCCTACAAGGTGGCGCGGGCGGGGATTGGATATGTTCCCGAGGACCGGCGGATTTTCCCCGAGCTATCTGTTTTGGATAACCTGCTGTTGGGCATCAAAGGGGGGAAGATAAAAGACACCAGTGATCCCAATGTCTGGACTGTGGAACGGATCTTCAGACATTTTCCCAAACTGGCGGAGAGAACAACCCAACAGGGACGATTTCTATCCGGCGGCGAGCAACAGATGCTGTCCATTGGCCGTTCGCTGATGGGGAATCCCCAATTGCTGCTGGTGGATGAACCTTCGGAAGGTTTAGCGCCGATCATGGTCCAGGAGGTTCGAAACGTTCTGGCGGAGATCAACAAGGCGGGGGTTTCGGTTTTGCTTGTGGAGCATAACCTGAAGGTGGCTCTGTCTCTGGCCAGCCGGGTCTATCTGATGAAGAAAGCCTGTATCGGTTGCCAGATTACCCCTGAAGAGCTCAAAAACAGCCCCGAGGTCCGCGCTGAATATCTGGAAGTGTGAGATCAGCGCCGGTAAATATATTGGAAGGAGAAGAAGGAAATGGTTGAAAATGAAGACAAGCGGATGAGCGCTCAAGATGCCGTGGCGGCGAATGTGCGCGACGGCGATATGCTCATTATGGGAAATTACACAATCGGCATAGCCTTTGGTCTTGTCTATGAAATTGCGCGACAGAGGAAGAAAGGTCTGACGTTTTGTTCACAGTCCGGTCATATTTGTGATGAACTATTAATGGCCGCCGGATGTATTGATCGCCTTATTACAGCCTTTGTTCTTAATGCAGGCACTATGGGAGGAGACTTTCCGATCGAGCGTGCCTTGAAGCAGGGAAAGCTGCAGGTCGAGGATTACACGAATTTTCAGTACAATGCCCGTCTGGTGGCCGGGATGAACGGTTACAGTTTCATGCCGGTATTGGAAGGGATTCTGCACTCGGATGTTTTTACGAAGCGGGGTTTTATGGGAGACGACAAGTTTCGAGTCATCACCTGCCCGTTTACCGGGGAAGACACCGTGCTGGTTCCCGCCTTGAATCCGGATGTCTGCATTATCCACGTGCAGCGGGCGGACAAGCATGGCAACGCACAGTACTGGGGTGCGATGGGGAGTGTCCAGGCGGCGGCCCTCGCAAGCAAACGGATCATCGTTTCGTGCGAAGAGATTGTGGAACACGACGTGATAATCTCAAGTCCGCATTTTACAATTATACCGGCCTATCGGGTCAATGCCGTGGTGGAGATGCCCTGGGGAGCGCATCCGGCAGACGTTGTGGGTTACTACAACATTGACAAGGTCGGTCAGGGGATTCTGGGTGCCGGTCTTCTGACGGAAGAAGGCGGCAAGGCTTGGCTCGACGAGTGGATCTATGGATGTTCGGATCATAACGCCTATATGAAGCATTATATCGGATTATTCGGACCGGAAATGCTCAATGCGATCAAAGCTAGGGCGTATTATTCGGCGCCGGCGAATTACGGATCGGCATTTTCTACGGTGTGGGATGAGCAGAAACGGGAACGGACGATGGGCGTGACGCTGGAAGAACTGGAGCAAATCATGAAAGAGAAGGGGGTGCTGTATGAGTAAACCCTATACACTCAATGAACTGTTAATCATTGCTATCGCCAAGGAGATCCACGATCATGAGAATGTGGTGCTGGGCGTGGGTATTCCGATGACATCGGGGGCTTTGGCGAAAGCGTTGTTTGCCCCCCATTCAAACCTCATCATGGAGTCGGGCATTATCGATTTCCAGCCGATAGTACCGATGAACCATGTGGCCGACTGTATGTCGTGCCGGGGGTTTTCGTGTTCGACGGATTTGTTTTCCACGTTTACGATGACGTACCGGGGTTTTGTGGACGTCTGTTTTCTGGGAGTCGCCCAGGTGGACAAGTACGGGAACCTGAACACAACCGTGATCGGGGATTATGAAAATCCCACGATCCGCTTGCCAGGTTCCGGCGGCGCCGCGGATTTTATTTCCTATGCGAAGAGAACGATTCTGACCATGCGGGGCGGTGAGTTTGTAGAGAAGCTTTCATACGTGACCTCTCCGGGATACCTGGACGGAGGCGACAGCCGCGAGAAATCGGGTCATTTCACGCCGGGGAGCGGGCCGACCAAACTGATCAGCACGCAGGGGGTTTTCGAGTTTGATCCCGAGACGAAGGAGATGTTTCTCTCCCAGCTTCACCCTGGCGTGACTGTCGAAGCGGTGAAAAAGAAAATTCCCTGGGACCTGAAAGTTTCTCCTGATTTGAAACAAACGGAACGCCCGAAGGATGAAGAGATCGATTTTATCCGGAATAATTTCCCGACGGAGTCGGTGGGAAAGAATCTGATGTGGGAGATTGCGACGGCCAGTTTTTTGAAAAGGTTCAACGCAGCAGAACCGACAATTGAAAAATGATCATGGTGACAACGGAATGGATCGCTAAAGAAAAAACTGTTTTGTATTACGGACGGGCGAAGGGAAAAATGAAAGGGGAGCAGCCTGATGAATAAGTGACGGTTGTGAGCCTTTAAATAAGGAAATATTTAACAATCAATCAGGAGGATTGAAAGATGTAGGTGGTCGTGATAAACTGAGCCAAAAATGGTCGTTTAAAAGTGAGCCACTTCGGTGGAGTTCTTGGGAGAAAAGGTTATAGTATATAGTTTTTAATCTCAAGATAAGAGA
>Ga0307991_1002502_pt1 | contig 12390 bp, 8 predicted proteins | sample EllFjometagen131_FD_203146 | JGI IMG/M metagenome (GOLD analysis project Ga0307991, IMG submission 203146) | Marine microbial communities from Ellis Fjord, Antarctic Ocean - #131 | ecosystem: Environmental > Aquatic > Marine > Unclassified | place: Southern Ocean | collected 2014-10-08 | reverse complement strand
ACCCTGCCTGAACATTGCCGAGAAACCACCCGGCGATGTGTTTTCTGCCAAGTTTGCCCAGCTCGAAGCTGATCGAAAAGTGCGCCAAGAACAATTACACACTCTGGAACAGCACGAAGTCGCAGCCATTAAGGCGCGGGATCAGGTTCAGGCGCTCGATGTCCAGCGCACAGCCCTTGACGATCAGGCGCGCCAGCTTGTTGTGCGTAGCAAGGAGTTGCAGGGGCACTCGACGGATCTGGCGGCATCGCAAAAGGAGCTGGTTATGTTGCAGCAGCGACTGGCCGCCAAACAAGACGAACTCCAGCCTTTTAAAACACTCAGTGCCACCATAGATAGCGCCGAAGCTGAAGTAAAATACCATCAAGTTGCGCGGGATCTTTACGTGGCCCATCTGGAACAGGCAGCCAAGGTGAACGGGTTGCAGGTTGATCTGACAAAGTTTGAGGCGTTGTTAGAGCAGCTTCAGGGGGAGCTGACCGCTAGGCAGAATGAGCAGCAGGCGCTCGCCGCGCAATACGCTGTTCGTCAGCACCAGGCTATTCGTGACGATAAGGATGCTCTGGGGCGCGAAGTTGGTTCATTAGAGATGAAGCTCAAAAATCTTGCCCAGGACGTGGAACGCTTGGTTGTTGAGATCGCTAAGCTCAAACAGATTGCCAAAGAGATTGCAGATAAACAGACCCAGATCAAAGTTTACGCCGAGAAAGAGCGGCTGATTAAATTTTTGCGCAACCAGGTGTTCAATAAGGTGTCCGCGTCGCTGTCGGAGCGTTTTCGCGAGGAGATCAGCCAGCGCGCCAATCAGATCTACCGTATAATTGCCGAGGTGGATGAGGAGCTGGCCTGGGGGGACAATTATCAGATTGTACTGCGCGACATGGTGGACGGAGAATTGCGGGAGCGTGCCGACGATCAGTTGTCCGGTGGCCAGACCATGAGCGCCGTGGTTGCCCTGCGCTTGGCCATGCTGCAGACCATTGGCGCGCGCATCGCCTTCTTTGACGAACCGACCTCCAATCTTGATGCCACCCGCCGTGAAAATCTGGCTCATGCTTTCCGCGCTATTGATGTTGGCAAAGAGGAAGTGACGGAGCATTGGTATGATCAGTTGTTCCTCATCAGCCACGATGTGGCGTTTACCGAAGTGACGGATCAAATTTTAACCCTGGATAATCTGGATAAGCATATTGTATAAGTTGTAATGCTTATAGTGATTAATGCCTTTATAGAAGGTAACACTTTGGTTGATGAATATTATGCTGACTGAAAAAAAAACGCACCTGCACTCACTGATTACCATGTGTGTGTTGTTGCTGTTGTTACTGGTTGCCCAGTTGATGAGTGGTGGCCTGAGTTTATCCTCCTTTAAAAAACTGCATACCGACAGCCTGATTGCCAGCCATGATGCGGTGGGTGCGGAGATTGCGGGAAAAATAAACCGTTCCTTGCGACTGGGTAAGCCGCTGGGTAATTTTATCGGCATGGATAAGCTGCTGCAACAGGGGCAGCGTGACGGATCTAATATAAGCGACTTAGCCGTTGTTGATAGTAACGGTACGCTGTTGTATTCCATCAAACAGCTTGCTGTCCCAACTCCCAACCATATTGAGCAAGCCACGGCAGTTAACTTAGATACCCCAGCTTTAGTGCGTAATAATTACTTTTTGCACGGTCAAGATTTAAATTACCTTTTGTTCCCGTTAGTTAACAGAGCTGCTAGCGTGCAGGGATATTTGTGTTTGAGTTTCGCCAATGATCAAATGGATGATAAGCAGGGGCAGATTCTCTATGCCAGTTTACAAACCTTGGGTTGGACGACATTGCTTGCGGCATTGTTGCTGACGGGAGGTTTTTATTTTATTTTTAATCGTAAATCTTTGCAGCGTCGTTGGATAATTTATCTGTTTTTGTTTGTGGTTTTAGGTGGGGCACAGCTGGGCTACAGCGTGTTCAATATAACTCTTTTTCAAAAACATTATTTGGAAATAACCCAAACTAAAGCTACCAATATGGCGGCATTGCTCAAGCGTGATGTCAACTTTTTGCTTGAGCGTGGTTTATCATTTGATGCTCTGTATAATATTGATAAACGGATGGAACAGACGGTTGAGCGGGTTCCAGAGATTGCTGCCATTGATATTGTCGATGGTCGTGGGGTGTCAATGTATCATGCAGGCAGTGATGCTGCTGCGGCAGCTGAGCTGACGAGTTATCTGCCGCTGACTCAACGTGGGACAGTGGTGGGACAAGTAAAGGTTATGCTTGCCGCTGAGGTGCTCGCAGCTACTACTAAAGAGATAGCGTTGAACTCATTAACGGTAGTTGCATTATCGTTTTTGTTTATTATGGAATTGATGGTGTTTTTGTTTGCTACTCTGCTAGCACCATTACTCCAGGATAGTAGTGCTGAAATATCCTGTGTCTCACAGGATGCTCTGATCCGACCCACGACCTTCGTGTATATCTTTGCCGCCGCGCTGTGCTATTCCTTTATCCCTCTGTATATGGGGCAACTCTATCGGCCTATAAGTGGTTTTTCCCGTGAACTGATTCTAGGGTTACCCTTAACTGTTGAAATGTTGGGTGGTGGTTTGGTGCTGGTTCCTGTCGGGCGCTGGATAGATCGTAAAGGGTGGCATCAGGCATTTCTGTACGGTAGCGTTGTCAGTATCGCTGGTGCAGTTATGTCTGGTTTTGCCGGTGATCAATTCACCTTTATTGCGGCGCGTACTTTAATGGGGGTAGGTTATGCCATGGTGTGGATGTCAGCTCAGGGATTTGTGCTGCTCAATGCCAATCCCGGTCAACGTGCCAGCGGCATCTCAAATGTGGTGGCAGGTATCTTCTCCGGTATAATTTGTGGTAATGCCGTCGGTGCCATGGTGGCGCAGCAGTTAGGCTTTCGCCCGGTATTTATACTGGCGGCAGGTTTGATAGTGTTGTCTTTGTTGTTTGCCCTTATTTTTATGCGCCATAGCTTTCATCCCCCGGCTAGTGCTCCACCCGAGTCAATGCTACAGCAGCCAATTGGCTTGCGCCATCTGGTAACTGATCCGCAAGCATTGTTGCTGTTTATCTGTAGCCTGTTTCCATATTCGGTGGTTATGGTTGGCTTACTGTATTATGTCACGCCGCTGTATCTTAAACAGATTGGCACCAGTCAGTCGACCATAGGTCGAGTTATCATGTTGTTCGGGCTGTGCATGATTTTCGTTGCCCCCAAAGTCAGCAAGTTTGCTGATCGGCTGAGCGATAAAAGGGTGCTGGTTTTTGGTGGCGGGGTGCTGGGTGGGTTCAGCATGCTGGTTTTTCTGCTGACAAAATCTTTTTGGGTGGTGCCCATTGCTGTTGTATTGCTCGGACTCTCGGTCAGTGTCAGCGGTGCTGCGCGCAATTTGTTAACGATTGGCTTACCTATTACCCACCAACTTGGAACTACACGGGTTATGGGGGCGTATCGCAGCATTGACAAGATAGGACAAGCTCTTGGTCCGTTGTTGTTGGCGCTGTTGCTGGGGTGGTTGCCTTTAGCCTCAGCTATGGCAACTTTGGGTGGGGTCTATTTATTCTTGACTATAATGCTGATGGTGGGCTTGAAACGCCAAAGCAGTTGAGAAACAATTGGTATTCTGGATAGAGTGAGAGACAGCAGTGAAGGATCTCGGGGGCTTTTTTCTGCTTACTCTTTTGTAGCATGACAAAAGAGTAAGGCGGCGAGCGGGGTCGCAACCCCGCGACCTTGTCTAATTGACAAGAAAATCCTTATTTTTAGCTAATACCGTGCTAATTGCTTGCTGAAACTCACTTAGCTGTGCCCAGGCAATATGGCAGCCAGCATGTTTTGCCTCGTGCAGTACACCACATTGGTGTAGATATTCCAGGCGCCGCTGCTGATTGTAGGGTGGAAAGACCGTGCCGTTGCTATCCACAGCTCGCAGATAGGCCAGATAGTCAATGGCGGTCCAGTCGCTGTGTTGTTGCTGAATATGACCAGCCACGTGCTCTAAGTGGCGATAATTTACCCCGGCATCAAGCTCTAATTGATGGATAGGGGTAGCATAAAATCCCGGCATGTCGATGTTGATGATGATGGTATCAGTCTGATAAAGATGCCCGAACAGGGTGTCGGCACCAAAAGTGGCATCGTAGCGCAAGCCTTGCGGTAAATTCCCTAGGATGTCTAGCATGCTGTACATGGGATCGCTGGTGCGATAAAAACCCTGCTGGCGCAAATCCTCGGAAAAGCGCCCCACCTCGGAGTGGCTTAGCTCGCTCTGAAAAATTCGCCCGAACAGAAAGCTGTAAATGGTGTAGCACGGGACGAGCAACAGTGATGGGTTGCATTGCCTGAGCTGGTGCAGAAGCTGGGTGCTGAGCTCAGTATATCCCGTGCCGGTGTGCTGGTGTAGACCACGCAAGCGGGCGTGCACTAGTATCGCTTTATTGCCGGGTATGCCTGCTTGGCGAAACAGTTGTTGCAACACGGTGGTGGTCATGGTGGTTATTCCGCTGCCGTTTTTATTTCTGTAAAAATTTCATCGGCGGCACCGAGAATATCCACGGAAGGATCGTAGCCAATGATTTGCGCAGTTTTTAAGTTGAGCGCTATCTTGGGTGGATTTTGGAAATGTTGTTTCAGCTGGCGCGGTTTGGCACCGTTGAAAATCTGCGCCAGTGTTTGCGCGTAAAAATCGCCAATATAACTAAAGTCGGCCAGAGAAATACTCATTAAAACGCCATGCGCCACTTCGTCTGACATCCCTTGCGAAAAAGTTGGTTTCTTGGCCGCGAGCGCCGGAGCCAATATCTGGGGCAGGCTGTCGATGGTTACTCCGGGATGGCGGGTGATGTATATGGCATCTACTTTATTGACCAGACTGCTGTAGCACTTGACTACATTTTCTATCGCCTGTTTCTGACTGACATCGTTGAATAGGGCATTGCAGCTCTCAATTTTAAAGCCCAACTCCTGCGCGACTGCCTCCACACTGTCTATAGCGGCAAAACCCCGCCCTTCCAAGCTGTTTTCGTAGACAATACCGAGGGTGTTAAAATCGAAGACATCTTTGAACAGGCGTACCTGACGTTTATGCCGCTCTGGATCAACTTTGGTATGAATATGTTCGTAACCGGAATCGCTCACCGATTTGATGATACCTGCGGCTATTGGGTCGGTTGTCGAGGCGACCAGCGTCGGAGTGTGGTGTTTATTGTTCGCTAATTCCTGCCCTGCCCAGGTTCCCAGTGCTAGCATCAGGTCAATATCCTGTTTATCGTTCAGGCGTTGAATTACCTGTTGGCTTATCTGCGTGCGCAGTTGCTTGTCCCAGTTGCAGTTATACCAGCCGTCGGCGACAAACTCTAAATAATCACTCTGCGCCTGAGTAGCCAGCCATAGCCACAGCATGTGCGTGTCCTTGTTGTCGGGCAGTTTCGGTAGTTCCGATGCTTCAATCCAGCCCAGCTTGGTTAATCCGTTGACAATTGCTACCAGGGAGCTCTGGTAGGAACCATAATCACCGCCTTGCAAATAACCAATGCGCCAACGCTGACCGTGGTTCAAGGTGGGGGTGGTAGCGAAAATCTGGGCAACGTTTACGCTTTCTGTAGCGCCAGCACAGGCAGGGGTAGGGACAGCTAATAACACGCCCAGACAGCATAAAAGTATTAACTGACATATTTTTTTCGACAACATATTAACTCCTGAAATATATAAAGCGTTATTTAGTCTTGTGGTTGGCAGACACCGCGCTGGGTGAGAAAATTGAGGGCACTACACATCCCCATATCGCATGCGGTATGGGCTTTGGTGCACAGTTGGTCAACGTCGTCCAGGCGTAACCACGCGCCATCCTGCTCAGGGTTATTGGTTTGCGGGGGTATTGCCGCAGCGCGGCGAAAATCGTCAAAAGCATTTTCGTAGTGCAACAACTTACGTTCTGCCATGCCGCGGTTCATTATGGCCTCAGCAAAATTGGGGTTCAGCTCAATGGCGCGGCTATATTCTGTGATGGCCTGGTGATATTGCTGTTGCTGAAAATATAAGCTGGCCAAGTTATTGTGCGCGTCGGCATAGTCTGGTCGCAAACTCAGAGCTTTATTCAAATCCGCTGCAGCTGCTGTATGTTGGTGCAAGCTGAGGTGGGCAACTGCGCGGCTGTTGTACAGGTGCTGGTTGTCAGGATCTAGTGCTAATGCGTGATTGAGAAACTCAATGGCTAGCTGTGCATCAGTGTAGTGTCCGTTGCTCCACAGTTTGATAGCTTTATCCTGCCACTGGGCAGCACTCAGGGCGGCACTGAGTTGGGCAAACTTGGTGCTGATGTGCTCCTGCATACCATCAACTTCGCTGTGCTGCTGATTCTGCTGTTCCAGTTGGTGGATGCGCGCTAACAGCTCCTGCTCGCGCTGTTGCATTTCATTGTATTTGCGCAACAGGCTGCGATCATTGAGCAACTTTTCTACTCGCTGGTCAAGTACACCGCTATCGACCTCAATTTTTGTTTGTAAAATTAAGCCAAAGGTTTTGGGTGTGGCATAGTTTTCCCGGCTAATTATCTCGGTTTTAAGAATGCCGGCAGCCAGCGCAATAGCTTCGTCGCTGGTCAGTATATAGTTTTCTACCACGCTCAGACTTTCGATGTAGGTGCCAGCCATGTCAAGAACTTCACTTTTGGCGCGGGTAACAGCAGCTATGTAAGCATCCTGTGGTGATTGATTGCCGGAAAAAGGTTGATCGACCTGATGCTCAAACACCTTGGTGTCGGCACAAAGAGGTGCTGCGTTAAGCATGATTATCGCTAGCATCAATCCTAGTGTTGTGAATACATATTTAGCCATCTATACCTCGATTATGTGATGAATTAATGAAGTAATTGTATCCTTTTGCTGCCAGAGAAGAACTATAGTAAAAAATATAACCTATCTTTAATGATTTAGATTTGCAAATTATATGCTTAGCATGGCTTGTGGTAAGTTTAGCTGAAAAACTGAAAAAATCACGGCTTGCTTTTGAGGTGAGTAATTTTTATTTAACCAGGAGAGGTCTATGGGTTCTATTATCCAGCAAGGTAGTCAATCTGCCTCAGATGTATTTACTCATCGTAGTGCTATTCTGCTGCGCAACTGACGCGGTTGCGCCCAGTTTCCTTAGATGCATACAGGGCACAGTCTGCCGCTTCGATAAGCTGCTTGGCGCTGGAGGCGTTACTAGGAATGATGCAAGCCACGCCGAGGCTCAAAGTTACATGATCGGCTACATTTGAGTCGCGGTGCTCGATGTTGAGTTGTTCAATGTTGGCGCGTGCTTGTTCTGCAACTTGTGCAGCTGTTGCAAATTCGGTGTTGGGTAATAAAAAGATGAACTCTTCGCCGCCGTAACGTGCCGCGAGTCCTGTTTCATCGGGTAGCGAATTGTATAAACTCTGGGCAATACTGATTAGACAGCTGTCGCCTTGTTGATGACCATAAGTGTCGTTGTATTTCTTGAAAAAATCTATATCACACAGGATAGCTGCTAGTGGCTGCTGGGTCTCGCCGAGCTGTTCCCAGTAGCGCGCTAGGGTTTCATCAAAGGTGCGCCGATTGGGTATCTGGGTAAGGCCGTCGATTTCAGCAATTCTTTTCAGTGCAGCGTGGGCTTGCTCCAAGTCTTGTTCTGCCTGTTTGCGCTCGGTAATATCTTTATATTGTACCAGAGTTCCAGGGCTACCATCGAGGGTTATCAGGCGGCTGGTGGTTATGATGTAATCAATGTTGGTGCCAGTACTACTGATGAGTTCAATATCGGTTTGTTTAGTCTTGCGGCTGGCTTTGATCAGGGCGCATTCAGGCGGGGTAAGTATCGTGGAACACTCCATGCCAATTATTTGTTCGGTTGTTTTATTTAATAGGGTCAACATTTGTAGGTTGGCACGGACAACTATGCCATCGTCAAGGCGCACTACTATCATTGGGTCAGCGCAGGCGGAAAATATCTGTTCCATCTCAATGTCGAGCATTTCTGCGCTAAGAAGCTGGGCGCTCATGCGGGAGATGAACTCCTCCATGGCCTGGTTCATCTCTGCTATCTCAACGCAGTTTGAACATGTTTCTTGCTCTGGATTATGGTTCAGATCGTCCTGTGGTGGTTGTGAAGATTCTGACACGGAAACGCCTCTCCGGTATAAATATGCTTAATTATTGCATTGTTTACCACGCTTAGAGTTTGCATGAAGTATAAAGCGGGTACTATAATACAAAAAAGTTGTCAAATGTAGTAGTTAATCAATTTTTTTAAAAATTCACCATGTTTTAAGTAACTGGAGCCATTTGATGAAACTGTTGCTATATGTACATGAGTCTGCACCAGAAACTGTCTACTTAGATCTTGTCTCATCCCTGAATGTTGAGTGTGAGGTGGTTCACAGCTTCGTCTCTTTTTATCAGCAGGCAATAGGTGTTACTACATATAATGGTTTTCTGGTGGACATTGTCAGCAGTATTAAGGCTCCCCCTTTTGATCGTGTCGTAATTAAAGAATTGATGGATGTTTATCCATCATTGCGTTTGCGTTGGGACCCTAAAAGTGGCGAAGTGCGCACCTTGATGACCGGTGCCGGGGTAGGGCAAAAAATCTCCATAGCTTATTTTGTCACCACCTATTGTGGAGCCTTTACGGACCGGGCTCTGCGTTTGCGCCCTCGGCAGAATATTAATTGCAGTGTTGCCTGGTCAGCTCATGCACAGATGTCGGACGAGGAAAGCAGTCGCACCGTTACCGTGGATATATCGGTAGGGGGGTGTTTTCTCTACTCAGCCGATACCATCGAAGTCGGAAGTACTATATGGTTGCGCTTTGTTGACCTTGTCGACAATTCTCCGATCAAGTTTCAGGTGCTGTGGCTTATAGAGTGGGGTCAGTCAAATAAAATGCCGGGCTGGGGGGGCAAGTTCTTATGCATCAGTGATGCTCAGCTTGCTGAGATTGGTGCGTTGATAGAGGGAGGTAGTGGTGACTGATAGTAGTTTGAGCAATATCCGTGAAATGATAGAACAACGCGAGCATAATACTTTGTGCGCTCAGGCCAGTTTTAGTGATGCCAGCTGGGGGCGCAAATCGGCGGAATCGGAGTGCTCGTTACGCACCTGCTTTCAACATGATCGAGATCGGATTCTGCACTGCAAATCCTTTCGTCGTTTGACACACAAAACGCAGGTGTTTCTTGCCCCAGAAGGTGATCATTATCGCACCCGCCTGACGCACACACTTGAGGTGTCGCAAATTGCGCGCACGGTGGCACGTGCTTTACTCCTGAATGAAGATCTTACCGAAGCGATAACTCTTGGACACGATTTAGGTCACACGCCTTTTGGTCATGCTGGGGAGCGGGTGTTGAATAGTTTGTGTAGTGATGGGTTTCATCATGTGCGACAAAGCTTGCGGGTAGTAGAAAAACTGGAAAAGGATGGTCAGGGGCTTAATCTGACCGCTGAGGTGCGTGATGGCATTTTGTGCCATTCCAAAGGGAATGGCCCGTTGCGGGGGGTTGGTGTTGTTCAAGCTAGTACTCTGGAAGGACAGATAGTGCGCTTTGCAGATATTATTGCCTACGTGAACCATGATTTAGATGATGCTTTGCGCTCCGGTATTGTGCAACAGGAAGATATCCCCGCTGATTTTCTGCAACTAATTGGTGCCACCCATTCACAGCGCATCAATGCTCTGGTGTGGGATTTGATTGATCAATCTCAGCAGGGGCAACACTTGGCTATTTCCCTGTCGCCTGACATGTCAGTCTTGATAACTGACTTGCGCACCTGGTTGTATGACCATGTCTATTGCGTACCTCAGGTGCAGGATGATTTTGATAAAGCTGGGCACGTTTTAAGTGAACTGTATGGATTTTTTAGTGAAAAACCGGAACGATTAAATAAATATGCCGCACTGTGCTTGGTGGGAGATGCGGCTGAAGTGTGGGTGACAGATTTTATTGCCGGCATGACAGATCGTTACGCTATGAAACTCTACCGGGATATCTTTTTGCCCAGCCCTTGGGCTATTCTGTAGTTGTGCATAAGCTGGTCAATACACAATAAGATGGTTGGGCTTTGGCACCAGAGCACCCTTCTTGACACTGCTTAAGGTGTATGATAGTTTTTTGTACTTGTAAATGAGAGAATACTGAGCTAAATGATATGAGACAGTAGTTTACTGGTTGTTGATAAACAATAAAAGTTGCTGATCAGCCATTCATGAGCTGACTTTGCCATTGATCGCTATTTATCGTTAGGGCCTAGGAGGCAAGAATGAGTAGAAGGTTGTTGCTAGCAGACGACAGTGTCACTATTCAAAAAGTCATTGAGATTATTCTTTCTGACAAAGATTATATTCTGCGGGTAGCCAGCGATGGCGATGAAGCTATGCGAATGGCAAACAATGAAACGCCTGATTTAATCATGGCAGACGTTTTTATGCCGGGGAAAAATGGCTATGAAGTGTGTGAAGCTGTCCGCAGCAATCCCACGTTACAGGCAGTGCCGGTTTTATTGTTGGCGGGGTCTTTTGAGCCATTTGATCAGGACAAAGCGCAGGCAGTTGGTGCTAATGGCTGGATAGTTAAACCATTCAGTTCACAGGTCTTGGTTGATAAGGTCGAGGAACTGCTGGCTCTGGTGCCAGTTGAAGAACAGTGGCAGGGCACACCCTCTGTTGCCCCTGGTGATCAAGATATCTTGCAGGCATTGGATGAGGTAATTGCAATTCAGCCCACCGTGGCACCATCCTCTTCGGTCGTTGAGCCAGTGTTTGAACAGCCCGTTGACTTTGAACCCGAGCAATTCGAGCCATCCGTAGAGGTCGAACCAGTTGCTCCGGCAGTTGCATTGGAGCCATTTAATTTTACCGCAGAGGAAGAGGTAAGTAAGCCGGCAGTTAGTGTCGATCCTTTTGCTGCTACTGCGCAACCAATAGTGCCAGCCGAACAGGCAACAAGCGAAGAGGTGCAGGAATTAGAGCCTTTTGTCGGATTTGATGTGCCTGATGAAGCTGAGTCCGCTGCCCAGGTAGAATCTGAGTTACTTGGTGAGCCGGAGCCATTTACTGTTGCTGAACCCATTTTTACGGCACCTGCTAGCTCTGAAAGCGTTAGCTTTGTGGCTGAAGAGAAGCTTGCCCCCACCGAGCTTGGTGAGCACTTCGCAGACTTCTCTTTTAATGAAGAACCCGAGCTTGCTCCGATGCCAGAGCCTACTGCTGCTGAACCTGAAGCGGACTTCAGTACTTTCTCGTTTGATACTGAACCGGAACCTGCTGTGGTAGCTGAGGTTCCCGCTGTTGCTGAACCATTAACTGATTTGCCACCACTGGAAGAATTTCAGGCTGTCGAGCTTGTTACCGAGCCTGCTACCGAGCTTTCCGCCGTACCTGAGGCTGCTGTTGCACCGGAATTTACCGATAACGTTCTTGAGCTGCGTGAAGAGGATATTGTCGCTGAAGGTGCCTATGCCTCAGAACCAGCGCGTGTTGAGACAAGGGTGGCCTTCCTCAGTGATGAGCAGTTGACCGAGATAGTAGAGCGCGTTGCCGGAGCGGTTATCGAGCGCCTGGCTACACCATTGCTGGAACAGGTGATTTGGGAAGTGGTTCCCGACCTGGCGGAAAGCATGGTGCGTGAGGAGATGGTCAAGATTAAGTCTGACGCCTAATAATAAAACACCACATAACATTGACGTATAAAAAGGGGATTGCTAAAATCCCCTTTTTTCGTGTTTATAATTCGCTTTTTACCCGTAATATTTATCCCGAAACTCCACCTGTGCTGTGGCGGTTTCGTTACAAGGAACGGCAACATCATGGCAGATGAGTTGGCAAAGGGCTACGAGCCTCATGAGTTTGAAACAAAATGGTATCAGCATTGGGAACAACAGGGTTATTTTCATGCCGATGAAAACTCCACTAAACCACCATATTCTATTGTAATTCCGCCCCCTAATGTTACTGGCGTGCTGCACATGGGGCATGCGCTGAATAATACCCTGCAAGATATCCTCGCCCGCTGGAAACGGATGACCGGTCACGAAGTGTTGTGGATGCCCGGCACCGACCACGCCGGTATCGCTACCCAGAACGTGGTGGAAAAACAGCTCGCTGCCGAAGGGAAGGATCGCCACGATGTCGGTCGTGAAGCTTTTATTGAGCGGGTATGGAAGTGGCGTGAGGAGTCCGGTGGGCAGATCATTAACCAGCTCAAGCGCCTCGGTGCATCCTGTGATTGGGAGCGTGAGCGTTTCACTATGGACGCAGGGTTGAGCACCGCAGTGCGCGAGGTGTTCGTCAGCCTTTACGAAGATGGTCTGATTTACCGCGACAATCGCCTGATCAACTGGTGCCCACGCTGTCATACCGCG
>Ga0307991_1002501_pt1 | contig 12393 bp, 14 predicted proteins | sample EllFjometagen131_FD_203146 | JGI IMG/M metagenome (GOLD analysis project Ga0307991, IMG submission 203146) | Marine microbial communities from Ellis Fjord, Antarctic Ocean - #131 | ecosystem: Environmental > Aquatic > Marine > Unclassified | place: Southern Ocean | collected 2014-10-08 | reverse complement strand
TGGCTATATGACGGGGATGAACTATGATTATCTCAGGCAACTGGCCCGCCGTACCCTGGGTGAAGTGCCCGCGGTCTCGGCTGCCGACATCGAGATGCGCTACCGCTATAATCAGGATTTTAAAAGTATTTATGCCATGGTGCCGGCGGTCATCCCGCTATTGCTGGTCTTTATTCCCTCAATCCTGACAGCTTTGGGCGTCGTCCGTGAAAAAGAGCTTGGTTCGATTACCAATCTCTATGCGACCCCGGTCACCAGACTTGAGTTTCTGCTGGGCAAGCAACTGCCCTATATCATTATCAGTATGATCAATTTTTTCGGTCTTGTCGCCCTGGCGGTTTTTGTCTTTGGTGTACCTCTGAAGGGCAGCTTCCTGATCCTGAGCCTGGCCGCGCTCATTTTTGTGACAGCCACCACCGGTATGGGTCTGCTAATGTCGGTCTTTACAAACACCCAAATCGCGGCCCTTGCCGGGACTGCCATTTTAACCCTGCTTCCGACCATCAACTTTTCCGGACTGAAAGTTCCAGTATCGTCGCTTGAAGGTGTCGGGGCGGTGGTAGGAACAGTGTTTCCGGTCACCTATTTTATCAACATCAGCCGGGGCATTTTCAGCAAAGCCCTGGAATTTGGCGATCTCTATAGCGATTTCGCGGCTCTGGCCGCAGCTGTTCCAGTGCTGATATTGCTCAGTCTGGTTTTGCTGAAAAAGCAGGAGAAGTGACCATGAAACCTCTGCTTAATATTTTTCGTTTGGGGATCAAGGAACTGCGCAGCCTCTGGCATGACAAGATACTGTTTTTTTTAATCATTTACATATTTTCCGCCGGTATCTATATCGGCGCGACATCTGCATCAGTACAACTGCGCAAGGCTCCCATCGCTTTTGTCGATGAAGATCAGTCGATACTCTCCAGCCGACTGGTCAACGCCTTCTATGGACCTTATTTCAAGCTGCCGGAGTTGATTGCCTCGGATGATGTGGATCCGGGTCTGGACGCGGGGATTTACACTTTTGTGGTGGATATCCCGCCGGATTTTGAGAGAGATCTTATTGCCGGAAAACAACCGGAGATCCAAGTCAACATCGATGCCACCCGGATGACCCAGGCCGGTATCGGCGCAGGTTACATTCAAAATATCATCAATCGGGAACTTGCCAACTACATCCAGAGCTTTAGAGGAGATCCCGGACTGCCCATCGACCTTGCCGTACGGATGAAATACAATCCCAACCTGACCGACACCTGGTTTGGCAGTGTAATGGAGCTTATTAATAATATCACCTTGTTATCCATTATCCTCTCCGGCGCGGCGCTGATTCGCGAACGGGAACATGGCACCCTGGAGCATCTGCTGGTGATGCCGCTTGGGGCGGCGGAGATTATGCTTTCGAAGATCTGGTCCATGGGTCTGGTGGTTTTGCTGGCGGCTGGTCTTTCTCTGCAGTTTGTCGTCCAGGGGATGTTGAAGGTCCCCATTGCCGGCTCGGTGCCGCTGTTTCTGTTCGGCGCCATGTTGCTTCTGTTTGCCACCACATCAATGGGAATTTTCATGGGTACCGTAGCGCGCACCATGCCTCAGCTTGGCTTGATGATGATTCTGATTATCCTGCCCTTGGAGCTGCTCTCCGGCGGCGTTACCCCGTACGAAAGCATGCCTGATATCATTCAGAACATCATGCAGGCGGCGCCTACTACCCATTTTGTCAACCTGGCCCAGGCGGTTCTCTACCGGGGTGCGGGAATAAATGTGGTGTGGCCCCGTCTGCTTGCCATTGCGGTTATCGGCATGGTCTTTTTTCTGCTTTCACTTTCGTTGTTTCGCAAGAGCCTGGCAGCGGCACAGTAATGTTACATTAACCCAAGTTGAATGATTTTATTTGATTGTGAATATGCAAATGCCAAAACCCAACCAACCACAGTCCGGAAGCAAGATGTCATCCTCCACTGATTTATTTTGGCAGCAGGCAAAGACTGCTTTAAGCGGCTTGCCCAATGGGGGGCTCAATATTGCCCATGAGGCCGTCGATCGGCATGCCGTTGGTGGCTATCGCCATCAGGTGGCGATCCGCTGTCTTGACGCGAGCGATACACCTCGTGACTTTACCTATCTTGACTTATGGAAACTGACCAATCAATTTGCCAATGTATTACAACAATTGCAGGTGGCCGACGGTGACAGGGTCTTCACCCTGTTGGGACGTGTCCCTGAACTCTACATCACAGTGCTTGGCACCCTGAAGAAAGGTTCTGTCGTTTGTCCTTTATTCACGGTGTATGGCCCCGAGCCGATTCGCACCCGCCTGATTTCAGGCAACGCCAAGGTCCTGGTGACATCGAAATGGCTCTATGAAAATAAAATTGAACCCTTGCGCCAATCGCTGCCGGGCCTGAAATATATTCTTATTGTTGATCAGGATCAACATATTCCTCCCTCTTGTGATAATTTTTGGCAATTGCTCAATCGGGCTAGCGACCACTTTACAATTTCACCCACCAAGCCCGAAACCCCGGCACTCTTGCATTTCACCAGTGGCACTACGGGAAAACCTAAAGGTGTTATGCACGTGCATAACGCGGTCGTGGCTCATTGTGCCAGTGCCAGATATGCACTCGACCTGCAACCGGGTGACATATTCTGGTGTACAGCCGACCCCGGTTGGGTGACGGGAACTTCGTATGGAATCATTGCCCCACTTGTCATCGGGGCAACTTTACTGGTTGACGAAGCAGAGTTCGACCCCGTGCGTTGGTGTCAAGTCCTACAAAACTATCGGGTAAATGTTTGGTATACCGCCCCCACCGCTATCCGTATGATGATGCGTCTCGGAAATAATTTGATTTGTCGCTATGATTTTTCAAGTCTACGTTTTGCAGCCAGTGTCGGTGAGCCCCTCAACGCGGAGCTCGTTTTGTGGGGAAAAGAGGTTTTTGGAACCCCGTTTCATGATAGCTGGTGGCAAACCGAGACCGGAGCCATCATGATTGCTAACCACGCAAGAATGGAGATCAAACCAGGTTCAATGGGGAAACCTCTGCCCGGTGTTGAGAGCGCTGTTATCCAACACCTTTCTGAGTCTGAAATAAAGGTGATTGATGTCCCTGAGCAAAACGGGGAATTGGCTTTGCGCAGGGGTTGGCCATCGATGTTTGTGGGCTATCTTGATGACGAAGAACGCTACCACCGTTGCTTTATCAATGACTGGTATCTGACCGGAGATATCGTACGACGGGATATTGATGGATACTTCTGGTTCATTGGACGGGTAGACGATGCTATAAAGTCAGCGGGCCATTTGATTGGCCCTTATGAAATTGAACGCGTACTTCTTGCCCAGGATGCGGTAGCTGATGCGGGGGTAATTGGAATTCCAGATCCCATCATTAATGAAACCGTCAAGGCTTATGTCGTACTGAACGCGGGTTATAACGCAAGTAACGAGTTGAAGTGCTATCTGCATGCGCAAACGCGTAAAGCTCTGGGCCCGGCTGTAGCTCCTCGCGAGATTGAGTTCTGTGATAAGCTGCCCCGGACATATTCCGGCAAGATCATGAGAAAACTGCTGCGCGCCAGGGCGTTGGGGTTGCCGGAACGTGACTTGCCGACGCTCGATTTAAATTTGTAAGAGGTCATTATGAACCAGAAACAGCTCAAGAAAGAAATCCTTGCCGCATTGCTGGAAGTTGCACCAGAGATCAACGCAAAAACATTGGATCACGAGAAAAATTTTCGCGACCAATATCCGCTGGATTCAATTGATTTTCTCCACTTCGTTTTGAATATCGAAAAGCGGCTGGGCGTCAAGATCTCGGAAATCGACTACCCCAAGTTGTCATCGTTAAACGGGTCTCTAAAGTACTTAGGACTCGCTCAAAAATAACTCCACATTTAGGCGTCTGCAGGTAAATATGCTGGCAAACATTCACCTATCGTCTATTACCGGCCTCGGCCTTCTGCTTTTTTGCGGTTATTTCTGTGGCCAACTGGCCCGCTATCTGAAACTGCCGGCTCTGATCGGCTATCTGACTGCCGGGGTTCTGCTGGGGCCGTCGATCCTGGGTGTGTTGAACAAGACCCAACTCCACCAGCTTGAATTCATAACCTCTATTTCACTGGGCTGTATCGCCTTTATTATTGGCTCGGAACTACAGCTTGCTGCATTAAAAAAAATGGGTCGAGGGATTGTCATTATTATTCTGGCGGAGTCACTGATGGCCTTTTTGGTGGTGACAGGGGCGATCTTCTGGTTAACAAAAGACCCTGTATTGTCCCTGCTTTTCGGGGCCATGGCCCCGGCCAGTGCTCCGGCCGGTACCGTAGCGGTAATTCAGGAATACAATGCCAAAGGATCACTGACCAAGGCCCTTTATACCGTGGTTGGCTTTGATGATGGACTTGCCGTTATTATCTTTGGTTTCGCTTTGGCCGCGGCCAAAGTATTCCTAGCTGCATCTTCGGGTACGGCTTCATTTGCTATTTCAGTCGCATTGTGGCAACCATTACGAGAAATCGGTTTCAGTATCGCCTTAGGCGGGTTGCTTGGCGGGGTTTTTTCCTTGATCATTTGCAAAGTCACCCACTCAACTGACCGGTTGATTATTATTTTTTGGGCCATCTTGACCGGTGCCGGATTGGCTGAGCGCTGGCATCTCTCCCCGATCCTGGTCTGTATGATGGTCGGTTTTCTTTTTGTTAATGTCAGTGAAACGTATCTTACCAGAGACACCCGGGCACCACTTCAACAAGTGATGGGAATGATTTTTGTCCTCTTTTTCGGTTTGGCAGGATTACACCTTAATCTGTCTACCCTACCCGCTCTTGGTCTGCTTGGCCTAATCTATATTGTTGCCAGGGTTGGCGGCAAATTTGTGGGGGTCTGGCTGGGAGCAAGTTGTTGCAAAATAGAAGAAAAAATTCGCCGCTATCTCGGCTTTGGTATCCTCTCTCAAGCTGGGGTTGCCATTGGCCTGGCCCTGTTGGTCAAACAGGAACTTGATCAAATTCCGGGAGCGGAGGTACTCGGGGTACAGATTCTCTCGACCATCACCGCGACTTCCATTATCTTTGAGATTATTGGCCCCTTGGCAGCCAAATATGCCCTGCAGAAGGCAGGTGAAATTCTAAAGGAATAAGCATGACAAAAATTCAACAAAAAAATCTCTCCGCCACGGTTGCGGAACTTATTGAAGCTGTCGGTCAACGGCAAATTGCTCACGTCTTCCCCCTGACCGGAGTAAAAGAGATCATTACCGCTTTTGCCGGGTCTGAACATGCACGTCAGGTTTATGTGGTGGATGATGAGAAACACCTTTGCGGTGTAATATCCCTAGGTAATCTGGCGAAACATCTGCTCTTTCACCACATTGACAAAGCCGTCGACAACCTCCATCTGATAAGCATGGCGACCTCGGAAACGGCCACGGATTTTATCGATCGACCAGTTATTACAGCCCATCTTTCTGAAACCATCAAACCTGTCCTTGAACGGATGCTTTCGGCAAATATTAAAGAGATACCCGTCTTGGATGACCAAGAGTGCTTAATCGGCGATCTTACCCTTGTCGATATTCTATATCTCTGTGCTGAGGATTTCTTAAACCATGATAGCTAATGAACCTGAAAAATACCGAGGCCGGGTTGTGGCCGTGAACGGCTCTATTGTCGACGTCTGCTTTACGCCGCCCCTGCCCCCCATGCAGGCCCTCCTTAAGATTGAGTTAAAGGACAAGAAGGCTATAATGCTGGAGGTCGCCGGTCATCTCTCAGAGACGCTGGTGCGCAGCATTGCCCTGACCCCGGTGGCCGGTTTGCAACGTGAACAGGCGGTGTTCAGTTATGGGGAATCTCTTTCTATGCCGGTTGGTACAGCGTTACTTGGTCGAATGCTCAATGTTTTTGGCGAGGTCATTGATCAGGGGGAGCCGCTGGCAAAGGTTGAGCAACGTTCCATCTACGCTACCCCGCCACCACTTAGTCAGCGTACCGTGACCCCGGAAATTGTTGAAACCGGGATCAAGATTATTGATCTCCTGGCGCCATTAGAAAAAGGTGGCAAAACCGGGATGTTCGGCGGGGCCGGGGTTGGCAAGACCGTTATTATTACCGAACTTATCAATAATATTGCCGGTCGTCATGAAGGCATTAGTCTTTTCTGCGGCATTGGCGAGCGTTGCCGGGAAGCGGAAGAGCTTTATCGGGAAATGGCTGCGGCCGGGGTACTGGATAAGACAATCATGGTCTTTGCCCAGATGAATGAGCCCTCCGGAGCCCGCTTTAAGGTCGGTCACGCGGCCCTCACCCTGGCCGAGTATTTTCGCGATTCGCAAAAAAAGGATGTTCTCCTCCTGATTGACAATATTTTCCGTTTCATTCAAGCCGGCAGCGAAGTTTCCGGTCTGATGGGATATATCCCCTCTCATGTCGGCTACCAACCGACCCTGGCAACTGAGCTGGCTGAACTGGAAGAGCGTATCTGCTCGACCAAAAAGGGTTCTATTACCTCGGTTCAGGCCGTTTATGTTCCGGCTGACGACTTCACCGATCCGGCTGCATCTCACACCTTTTCTCATCTTTCCGCCTCGGTAGTGCTGTCGCGCAAGCGGGCCAGCCAGGGCTTGTATCCGGCTATGGATCCTCTGGTCTCCTTTTCAAATATGCTGACCCCGGAGATTGTTTCAGAGAACCATTACCGAATCAATCATCAGGTGCGAAAGGTTTTTGCCGAATATGAGGATCTCAAAGATATTATTGCGATGCTCGGCCTCGAGGAGCTCTCGGAAAGTGATCGTCAAACCGTGGCCATTGCCCGCCGCCTTGAACGTTTTCTGACCCAGCCATTTTTTACCACCTCCCGGTTTACCGGTAAAAAAGGTCGTTTGGTCAAGCTGAGTGACACCCTGGATGGCTGCCGGCGTATCTTAGATGGTGAGTTTTTGCAGGTTCCGGAAAGAAGTCTTTATATGATCGGGGCCATTGACGAGGTCAAAAAAGCATGATGGAGGTTTCTTTGATTCTGCCCCATAAAATATACTGTCAACACCGCAAGGTTGAAAAGCTTAAGGCCGAAGGTCTGGAGGGACATTTTACCCTGTTGCCGGCTCATATCGATTATGTCGCGGTATTGGTTCCGGGAATTATGCAACTGACTAGCGGAAAACAAGAACATATTTTTGCCGTGGATCACGGCACTTTGGTAAAAATTGGTTCATCAGTACGAATTTCCTGTCGTAACGCGGTTGAGGGTGATGATCTAACCCAATTGCACCGAGTCGTAGAAGAGAAGTTTAAGGAAATTGACGATCTCGAAAAAAAGGCCCGCAGTGCTCTGCTTGGTTTAGAATATGGCGTTATCCGGCGTTTTGCCGAACTCGGAAAGGAGTAAAGGGCGATGCCAAAAAAACACCAGGAACATCTGCCTGAAATTATCCGTCACAAAGTCGACCAACGCCTCAAGGCCGACAAAGAAAAGCATGGCTCGTTGTTTTTTGGACTCGGGATGTTCGGCACTGTGGGTTGGACGATTGCCATTCCCACCGTGATCGGCACCCTTCTGGGACGCGGACTCGACAATTTGTATCATGGTCAAATATCCTGGACGCTTAGCGGCCTTCTCATCGGCATGGCCGGCGGCTGTTTGGTGGCCTGGCGCTGGATTACCAGAGAAGGAGGAAAAAAATAATGCGTATACCGATATTGATAGGTATGGTGGGTGCTGGCATAATCATTGGCGCACTCTATTTTGGCGGCCTCTGGCTGACCTTAAACAGGCTGACGAAAACCAAATCATGGAGCCTCTGGCTGGGATTCAGCTTTCTCGTGCGCAGTTCCATAGCGGTAGCCGGTTTTTGGTTGCTTGGAAATGGAGACTGGCAGCGGATAGTGGCCCTGTTAACCGGTTTTATGATAGTCCGTTTTCTCTCCATAAAACAGATCCGGCCCGAATCTTTGCAAACATCATGAAATATTCACCAGATCTCTATATCCTGATCGATTGGGGCTGGGGACAGATCAATGCCACCCTTCTCTTTACCTGGTTCATTATGCTGTTCATGGTCGGGGGCAGCTGGTGGATTACCCGGCGTCTAAGCAGTTCCACAACCATTTCAGCCGGACAGAATTTGTTGGAAGTTCTGGTCCAGGGCATGGTTGACCATATTGAAGAGATCACCCATCGACCGGCCCACCGCTTATTGCCCATGGTCGGAACCCTGTTTCTCTTTATTCTGGTTTCAAATGTTCTGGGACTTGTCCCATTTTTCCAACCGCCGACCGGTTCTCTATCAACCACCTGCGCCTTTGCCCTCCTGGTGTTTGTCGCCGTCCCGGCTTACGGCCTGACGACCAGAACTTTAGGAAACTATCTTGGCGAATATATCAAACCCACTGTAATGATGCTGCCATTTAACATCCTGGGTGAAATATCCAGAACCTTTGCTCTGGCCGTCAGACTCTACGGCAATGTCATGAGCGGCACTGTAATCGGCATAGTCCTCTTGATTATCACCCCGCTTTTTGTACCGGTAATCATGCAGGTCTTAAGCCTCTTGACCGGAGTTATTCAGGCCTATATTTTTGCGTTGTTGGCTCTGGTCTATATTGCTTCGGCTATGGAAGGAGAAGAAAAGAATGAAGGATAAAACTGACCATTGGAAACTAAAAAATAGAGGAGGAATGAAATGACGGAAATTGCTTTGATTGGTATGGCTTCGGCCCTGGGGGCTGGGCTCTGTATTGCCATTGGATCCATTGGCTCCGCCATTGGTGAGGGTCTGGCGGCGGCCGCCGCCCTACGCGCCATTGCTCAACAGCCGGATCATACGGCGACCATAACCCGAACTTTGTTTGTCTCCATGGCCATGATTGAGTCCACCGCGATCTATGCCTTTGTCATCTCTATGATCCTGATCTTTGCCAACCCCTTCTGGAACTACCTTATTGCGCAGGGAGCCGGATGAGTGTCAACTGGTTTACGGTAGCCGCCCAGATTGTCAATTTCTTAATCCTGGTTTGGCTCCTGAAAAAATTTCTTTACAAGCCGGTTCTGAACACCATGAACAAACGGCAGCAAAAGGTTCAAGATGAGTTGGAAGAGGCGGCAAAGCTTACAAAAACGGCGGAAAAAGAAAAACAACAGTATCTAGCCTTGCAGGAAGAAGCTAGAAACCGGGGAAAAGAGGAGTTGCGCCAAGCCCGCCGGGAGGCCGATGATTTGCGCAAAAAACTTTTTCAGGAGGTTGAGGCCGAAGCCGAAACGGCCCGGATGCACTGGCAAGATGAATTAGCCCGCGAAAAAGCTCTCTTTTTAAAGCAGGCTAGCGTCCAGATTGCCGGACAGTTTCACCGCCTGGCGCAAAGTGCTTTTCGGGACTTGGCCGAGACCGATCTTGAAGAGAACATGATCTCGCGTTTTTGTGCTCTGATCACAGAACATGAGAGTGAAGCGGATTTTTTCCGGCAATTACAAAATCCTGAACGGTTGCAGGTTTCCACCGCCTTCTCTCTTACGAAGAGCTCACAGGATGCGATCCGGGAAGTATTGTGGTTGCGCCTTGGCGGGCAACCGAAAATCTGTTTCCAGACTGAGCCGACTCTTATAGCCGGCATTCTGGTTTCGTCCGATGACCATAAAATGGAGTGGAATATTCACCAATATCTTGACGACTTTCAAAATGAACTAGGGAGGTTTCTCTCTTAATGCTGGAAAAATCATTGCACAAAAATCAGCAGGCCTTTGACCAGGCTATATCTTCCTTTTCCCCGGAAATCCAGGTTGAGGATGTGGGCCGGATAATTTCGCTGCTCGGTCCCATTGCCCGAGCTTCCGGTCTCGCTTCTATCGGCTTTGAAGAACTTGTCCAATGTGAAGATGGAACCTTAGGCATGGTTGCCTCCCTGGGGGATGAAACTACCGGGATCATCCTTTTTGGGCAGGCCAAAGGGGTGCGGGCCGGAATGGAGGTGAAAGGGCTGAAACGGGTGGTTGATGTGGAAGTTGGATCTTCTCTCATTGGCCGGGTCTTTACCGCGGCCGGGGTGCCGCTTGATGACAAAGGGCCGCTGGGCGGAGATCGACGGCGCCCGATTGAACATCCGGCCCCGGCCATCATGATGCGGGATCCGGTGATTACCCCTCTGGAAACCGGCATTAAAGTGGTGGACACCATGATTCCCATTGGCAAAGGTCAGCGTGAACTGATCCTTGGCGACCGCCAGACCGGCAAGACCGCCATCGCTCTGGATACTATTTGCAATCAGCGTGGTAAAGATATGATCTGTATCTATGCTGCCATCGGCCAACGTGAATCGGCCACTGCACGAGTGCTCCATGAATTACAGGAAAACGGAGCTTTTGATTATACATTGGTTCTGGTGGCCGGAGGTGAGGATGGTCCCGGGCTCCAGTTTATTACCCCTTATGCGGCCACCACCATTGGTGAATACTTTATGGAGCAAGGGCGTGATGTTCTCATCGTCTATGATGATCTTACCCGTCATGCCCGCAGTTACCGCGAATTATCACTTCTCCTGGAACGGCCTCCCGGCCGCGAAGCCTATCCCGGAGACATCTTTTATATTCATTCACGACTGCTGGAGCGCTCCACTCACCTACGCCAAGAGTTTGGGGGTGGATCCCTAACCGCTTTGCCGATTATTGAAACGGAAGCGCAAAATCTCTCATCCTATATTCCAACCAATCTTATCTCGATTACAGACGGCCAGATATATCTGTCGCCACAACTTTTTGCCAAGAGCATGCTGCCGGCGGTTGATGTCGGAAAATCCGTTTCCCGGGTAGGTGGTAAAGCCCAGAAACAGGCTTTTCGTGATCTGGTTGGTGAACTTAAACTCTCCTACTCCCAGTTTGAAGAGTTGGAGACCTTTGCCCGTTTTGCCACCCGCCTGGACGAAGAGACCAGAAAATCTCTGGAAAGGGGTCGCCGTTTGCGCGAACTGTTACGCCAGAAACGCTATCACCCCCTCCAGGATTTTGAACAGATCATGGTTATGCTGGCCTTGGTAAATGGTCTTTTTGATCCCCTCCAACCGGATCAGGTGGCCCAGGCCGAAAAAAAAATATGCGAAATGGCAACCCGCCGTTTACCCCAAATATGTGCGGATATTACGGTCGGGAAAAAATTAAGTGAGGCCATGCAGAAAGAGATCCTGGCCGAGTGCCGTAACCTCCTGACCGAAGATAAAAAGGCGGAATAATGGAGAGTCTCCACGCCTTACAAAAACATATCGAAACCAGTGGCAAACTGCAGTCCATTGTCAAGAGCATGAAAACCCTGTCAGCCGTAAATATCCGCCAGTATGAGCAAGCAGCTCACTCCCTTGATGCCTATCAGGAGACCATTGACTCCGGCCTGCAAGCCGTAATCAGGGAAACCGGCCTGCCGAATAGCGGCAGCGAAGCAGGAACGCTGCAAGGTTTGGTTGTTTTCGGATCAGATCAAGGACTGTGTGGTCGTTTTAACGAGAAACTGGTAGAATTTTTACAAAAAAACCAGGCAAGTACCAAAACTCAGCAACCACCTTGTGTACTTGTCTCAGGTGCCCGGATTGCGGCCCGTTTAGAGGCCGCAGGCCATAAGCTGACAAAAACGCTCTGGTCACCCGGTTCGCTGGCTGGGGTAAACCGCCATGTCTATGAGATAATCCTGATTCTCCATCGTTGGCGGCAAAAACCGGGAATGAAACGAATCGATCTTTTTTTTAACCACTATGAGTCAGGTAGTGGTGGTTTGCCCAGCCAGATTCCGTTACTGCCGTTGGATAACCAGCGACTGCGCGAACTTATGCAAAAAAAGTGGCCCGGCAGAAGCCTGCCCTACAATGCTGCCCCGCCGAATAAACTTTTTTCCGCCCTGATCCAGCAATATCTCTTTGTCACCATCTATCGAGCTCAAGTCCAATCCCTGGCCAGTGAGCAGGCCAGCCGCTTGCTCTCTCTGCAGCAAGCGGAAAAAAACATCCAGGAACATTTAGAGGAGTTAACCGGTCGCTACCGTAATGTCCGTCAATCCGTCATCACTTCAGAACTGCTTGACCTGGTCGCGGGCTTTCGCACCGTGGCCGGCAATACACTTTCTTAAACTTGATAACATCGCACCCCAAGGGTACTTCCTGCGGGACGTAAAAAGCAATCAGAAAAAAAGGGGAAACCATAATGAACAAAAATCAAATCCGGGAAGCCTTGCAGACCGTTATGCATCCAAAGTTAAAAAAGAGTCTCATCGATACCGGCATGATTCGCAATATATCAGTTGATGATGATGTGCTTAAACTCACCTTGGCATTAAAAAGCGATCGATCTCCCCTTAAAGAGGTATTTATACGCGAAATTGAAAAAGTGGTGGATACATTGCCTGAGATTTCTTCCGTTCAAAT
>Ga0307991_1002500_pt1 | contig 12395 bp, 11 predicted proteins | sample EllFjometagen131_FD_203146 | JGI IMG/M metagenome (GOLD analysis project Ga0307991, IMG submission 203146) | Marine microbial communities from Ellis Fjord, Antarctic Ocean - #131 | ecosystem: Environmental > Aquatic > Marine > Unclassified | place: Southern Ocean | collected 2014-10-08 | reverse complement strand
GAAGCAGTTCAGATTTACAATGAAGAGCGGTTACACATGTCAATAGGATATGTAACACCGCAGCAAAAACACCTAAATTTTAATTAAAAAAGTGTCAACTATTGCAGGACAAGACAGGTCTATTGTCCATAGTCGATAGTAAAATAAAAAGCATAAAAAGGTTAGCGGTGGCGATGCCCGTATCGTCTAAAAAGGCTACGGTAGCGGCTAAGAAAACCAAAAACGGTCAATGGTCCATGGTCCATGGTCAATAGTCGATAGTAAAAAACTGAAGGATGATCCTCCTTCGCTAACCCTACTACGCCAAGGCTACGAAGGGCAATGGGGCTATGGAGGAGGGGGACGAACGCTTCGCTAGGATGAAGGACGAGAAAAGCAAAAGCAAAAGCAAAAGCAAAAGAATAGCTAATAGCTCATGGCTGATGGTCAATGGTCCATGGTCTATTGTCCATAGTCGATAGTAAAATAAAAAGCATAAAAAGGTTAGCGGTGGCGATGCCCGTATCGTCTAAAAAGGCTACGGTAGCGGCTAAGAAAACCAAAAACGGTCAATGGTCCATGGTCAATAGTCGATAGTAAAAAACTGAAGGACGATCCTCCTTCGCCAACCCTACTACGCCAAGGCTACGAAGGGCAATGGGCTATGGAGGACAGTAGGCACTATAATTAATTATATGTAGTAAGTTTTAAATGATTATATGATCATTCGACGTTGTCGAATATTATTTCATTAAAAAGTGCTAAAAAATAAAAATAAGTTTTTATTTTTCTATCTTTTTTAATGAAAATACGCGCTAATAATAGCGCTTAGAGCATATCATTATTTCTCTGTGGAACTCTGTGTGCTCGGTGGTGAAGTAAGAATAACGTATTATCTGTGTTAATCAGCGTTTATCGAGAGAAGATGGTTTATGAGCGGGCGGTTAATTGAATTATTTGTGTTTAAAAGTGTAAACTATTTTAGGACAAGACAGGGACGATCCTCCTTCGCCAACCCTACTACGCCAAGGCTACGAAGGGCAATGGGCTATGGAGGACAGGGGGACGAACGCCCGCCAGAAAACGGCGAGGCTAGGACGAAGGACGAGAAAAGCGAGTAGCGACATGTATGAGCTTATTTTGCCTTTATTGTTACCAGTTAAAGGAGTTTTACTTTAACTGGCTTTTTATTGTCTAACTTGTTTAAATAAAAACAATTGGAAATAATTTTCACTTTAAAAGAAAAATTTTTCTAATAAATATTATGTTTCATAAATTATGCACATTTTATCGATATTTATCGTCATTCGTAAACTATTAAACTACAATATGTTACAAGTAAATAAAAATTTATTTGAATTTTAATAATATTTGGCACACATATTGCTTTATTTATGATGGACTTTAACTATTTGTTAACGATTTTGAAATTGAGAAGGAGGTGTTAATTATGGGTCGCAAAGGTTTCACACTTGTTGAAATTATGATAGTTGTAGCGATTATCGCATTGCTTTCGGCGATTGCTATTCCTAACCTTTTACGTGCCAGACTTAACGCGAATGAGGCAGCAGCACAGTCTACTTTAAAAACAATATCTACAGTTTGTGAGAGCTTTAGGGCTGGACAAACTGTTCCAGCGTATCCAGTAGATGATGCTGCTATGCACACAACTGCAGCAACTGCAACTCCGCCATATATTGATTCTTCAGTTTTTGTAGGAACTCCAGGTAGGCAAGGATATGTATTTACTTATAATCGAGTATCGGCTAATGCTTATTTTGCTATCGCAACACCAGCAACAGTAGGTACTACTGGAAATAGATATTTTGGGATTAATGAAACTGGTGTGCTTAGAGCCAATACTACGGCGATTACGGATGCAGGGACTGTTGCCAGTGCCACTGCGGTGCAGTAATAAGTATTTTTAGGTTTGAGTTTGTCAAAAAGGAAGCAGGCATTCACCTGCTTCCTTTTTTTAATAGTTTAATAGCGTGTAAAATGAAATTTTATGTTGATATAATAAACATACTAATTTAATATTTAAAAATAAGGAACCTGTCATAGTTTGTCAGCGTTGGCTTTGAAATTAGAATAAGGGAAAATCAAATAGGAAACAAGGTGATGATACATAGGCAGGGAAATAAAGGTTTCACACTTGTTGAAATTATGATAGTTGTAGCGATTATCGCATTGCTTTCGGCGATTGCTATTCCTAACCTTTTACGTGCCAGACTTAACGCGAATGAGGCAGCAGCACAGTCTACTTTAAAAATAATATCTACAGCTTGTGAAAGCTATAGAGCAGTTCAAACTATTCCGTCTTATGATCCTGCAGCAGGGGGAACTAATATGACAGGTGCTACTCCGCCATATTTAGATGTAGGAGTTTTTGCTTTGGCTGGAAGGCAGGGCTATTTGTTTACTTATACGCCTGGAGCAGCTGTTGGCGGTATAATTCAAACTTATGATTGCGGGGCACAACCAGTTACCCTGAATGTTACTGGTATCAGAGGGTTTGTAATTGATGAAATTGGCGTAATGAGACAAGATGTTAATACAAATAATGTTGTAGATGCAGGAGATATAGCTATACAGTAACATTAATGATTGATGTTTTTTTAAAATAGGGAAACGTTTAGAGATAGACGTTTCCCTATTTTTATTTACTTTTTATTTTTATTTACTTTTTATTTTTATTAAAATGTGATATATTAATAATGATAAGTAAAGTTTAAATAATTATATCTAATTGTATGAATAAATATGCCAAAAATTAAAAAAAGCAAATTTAAAAAATTTAAATCATTTACATTAGTTGAAATAATGATTGTGGTGGCTATTATTGCGATGCTTGCGGCATTGGCTATCCCTAATCTTTTGTACAGCCGACTGCTTTCAAATGAGGCTGTTGCTCGGGGGACACTGAAAACAATCTCAAGTTCTTGCGAGTCTTTTCGCGTTGTAGATATTGTAAAGAGCTTTCCGCTAGACCTTTTAGCCCTAACCTCAGCTGTTCCTCCTTATATAAATGAAGCTGTGGATACTAATTCTACAGGTGTACCTAAGAATGGTTATTTTTATGATTATACTCGAATTAATCTGCAGCAGTTTGTCTGTGCGGCAAGGCCGTCTACTTATCGGGCAACTGGTATCAGAACTTTTGCGGTAAATGAAACAGGCCAATTGCGGGCAATTGATAATAACGCAGCGGTAATTAATACAGAGGCATTGTATAATTCAATGACCCCAGTGCAGTAATTTTTAGGCTGCTAATAGGGAGTGAATTTCTTTTTGATGAGTAAAGGGGCAACGGTTTAATTGGATATTGGCAATGAGCAGGCTCTGGTTGATAAATTGAATCGACAGGTTGGGGGGCTTCTATAAATCAAATTTGAACTATATGCAGCTCTATCACATTGCTATGGCATAAATTATATTAAAAAAAAGACATAATCTAGTTGACATCCTGCTGTGGAAAATGCTATTATATCAATGTATTTGAAGTTAATAAAATTTTAAGCCTTAAGGAAATGGAGTTTAGAAAATGACATGGAAGTGCTTTTCTAATCAAATTAGTAAATATTCTAATTTGTCTAACAGCGGCATTAATCTGCAGAAATCCACACAACAGCAACATTCAGAAATATATTTAACTACCTTTAGAAATAAGATCAATTATTCTATGCAAAAAAGCAAAAAATCTGACATTATTGTTTTTTGGGTGGGATCTCGTGGCAGAGGTAAAAGAGTCTAATATATGAACAAGTTGCTAATAATATTTCCCTGTATAGGGATACTGTTTTTAATAATCTTTTGGGTTGTTAATCCATTGGTCGGACCCAGTTTGTCAATGATTACGATTCCTTTTATGGCGCTGACGCTGGTAGCTATAAAAGATAGGAAAAAGGTGCTAAAGGAATCACAGGATGCAATGGTGATCTTTCAATCAGAAAAAGAAGAGATTACCAAAGAGATTCAGCGAAAAGAAAAAATGCGTGAAGATCAATACCGGGAGCTGCAGATTTTTAGCCTTAATCTATCTACAGCATTGAGTAAAGATCAGCTATTGAGAGTTATCGTATCTACTTTTTCAAAGTTAACGCGTTCACCCGCTGGAGACAGCCAATGCTTTTTATTGAGCCATGATGATATTACGCAAGAGTTTAAATATGAGGTTGGAGATAATTTTGATAGTAATACATTGAAATCAACAAGCTTTAGCGCGGAAGATGATCTGATAAAGACTATAACCAAAACAAAAAAACTACAGACCTTTATAAGTGATATTTTTAGTGGTGACTTGAATATTAGGTATTTTCTGAAAGAAGAACGTGTAACATATCTTTCTCAGTTGGGATCCTTAGCATTAGTGCCTTTAATATTGGAGAATGAAGTTTGGGGAATAGTGGTTATTTTCTGTCATGAAGGCTCTGCGGCAAGAATCAAGAACGAGGAGTCGTTTTATTTATTACTTGTTGCCCAGGCTTCAATTGCGCTGGGAAGTGCTATCCATCGCGGACTGGCAGCAGTCGACAGATTAACACAGCTTTATAACCGGACCTTTTTGCAGAAACGCATGAACGAAGAAATTGAATTTTGTAATAGACAATTACTTCCGATGAGTGTTATGATGATTGATATTGATAATTTTAAAAATATTAATGATACTTATGGCCATCAGGAAGGTGATATGGTCTTAAAGAAAATCGCTCAATTGATCAGTAATTGTGTTCGGTTGACCGATCTTTGCGCCAGGTACGGCGGTGAGGAGTTTGTAGTTGTTTTGCCGGGTATTGCTGAAAATTCGGATGATAAGTACTCAATATCTGAGAGGCTGAGAGCTTTAGTTGAAAATGCTGATTTTGTTATACTGGGTGAAAAACACCTTAAGGTTACGATAAGTGTGGGTGTTACTGTACGTAAATACCCTGAAGATAAAGAAACTGACATGGAAAAGCTTATGATCCGTGCGGACAAGTTGATGTATAAAGCAAAAAAAGAAGGAAAAAATTGTGTGCGTTATGACGCGCAATAAACAGGGGAAAAATGTTCCAAAAACATAGAAACGCCATAGGGCTTGAAATCGGGGACGGATTAGTAAAAGCAATGCATATTGCTTCTACGCCCAAAGAGAATAAGTTGATTGGTTTTGATTTAGTCAGCGTAAATTTTCGAGAGGGCCGCCAAGGGATAGTCAATGCCATGAAAGAAGTGCTGGGCAGGCTTGACTTAAATAAAAAAGATAAAATTAATATCTCCGTTTCAGGCGAATCTGTAATGGTGCGTGATATCCATTGGCCTCAGATGAATGATGAGGAGATAAGGAATGCGCTGAAGTTTGAAGTTGAGCGACAGGTGCATTATAAAACAGATGAGATTGTTTTTGATTATTATTCTGTTCTGGATAAATCTATTGCCGAAACAAAAACAAGAGTAATTCTTGTCGTGGCTAAAAAGGATCTTATTGAGAATTATTCCAGTTTGATTGAGTCGGCTGGTTATAAGTGCGGATTTGTTGAGGTAGATACCTTTAGCTTGCTGAACTGTTTCTATGTGAATGGTCCGAAAGTTGCGCCTGAAAAAACGATAGCAATTATCAATGTTGGTTTAGAAGTTACAAATATTGATATTATTAAAGGAAAGATAGTCGGACTTACAAAGGACGCGTTTGTGGCATGGAGCAATCTCGTGGATGCTTTGCCTGAGGAAATTGAGCTTGATTTTGATAATATTACTGCTTTAAAAGGGTTGATGGGCTCTGACGATGTCTATGAGCTGAGTTTGTTTATTATGAACGCGCTTTCAAACCAGGTGCGCAGAACAATTGAGTTTTACGAAAGTCAGGGGCGCGATACTGTTGAGGAAATATATCTCTGCGGAAAACTGTCGATGTATAAGAATCTGGATAAGTATCTGCAGAATATTCTGGGTTTAAAGGTAACGCTATGGAACCCTATGGCAAAAATAACCTATAATGCCAAGCTTTTTGAAGGCAAGAATATAAAGGAAAAGGCTCCCATGCTTGCTCTTTGCAGCGGGCTGGCTTGTAGAAGAGCTTTTGATATCGACCTTACTACGACAAAAAATGCAGAGCAAAGAAATAAGTTTGTGAGTGCCCTTATTCAGTATAAGACCTTAGTTTATACGGCATTGATTGTAGTATTTTTCATGATTGGCTTGTGGGTAATTCTGTTAAGCCAGATCAAGGTAAAAGAAAACAGAAAACAGGAGTTAATGCTTGAAAATCAAAAATTAAATGAGATCATTCAGGAAGTAGAAACCCTGAAAAATGGCAGAATAACTTTAGGCGAACACATGAGTACTGCCCAAGCTTTGCTTTCTCATCGATTACTCTGGAGCAGTAAACTTTTCCAAATAAGTAAAAGCGTATCAAAAGAGATGTGGTTGAATGAAATATCTATTAAAAAGCTAAACACGGTAAATGTGGCACGGGCAAACATTTCACAATTTGGGGTGCAAGCTGATACGGGAAGCGGATCTAATGGTGTTTCGAAACCTGTAAGTCCTCAGCTTCTTTTGATTATAAAAGGTATTGTTTATTCAGAGTCCAGCAAAAACCTGTTAGGTGAGATAAATCAGTTCATTAATAATTTAAATAATGATAAGGACTTTAGTCAGGACTTTAAAAAGATAGAACTTAAACGCTCTTATAGAGATAAATTCGGCGAAACGCCGGTAATGAACTTCAGAATAGAATGCACTTTAAAAAGGTAATTTTATGAAGAAAAAGTTGAGTCAAAAGGATCAAATTTTTATTTTTGGAATAATTTTGATCGGCATATTTGTATTGTTTTGTTTCATTTTTATATTCCAACCGATGCTAAAGACGATCATGGATTATTCAAAAGGAGAAGAGACCATAAAAGTGCAATTGAGGAATGCTGTTAATTATTCAGCGGATAAAGAACGGCTTTCATCTGAAGTCTCTAACATATCAAAGAAAATATCTTTTTTTGAGGAAAGGCTGCCGAAAGAAACTAATATTCCGCAAGTCCTTGATGAGCTGGTAAAGATAGGAGAGGCATCAAAGGTAACATTTATTTCTATTGAGCCGCAAGAAGTTAAAAAGATAAATGTTGGTCATGCCAGTAAAAGAAACTATATACAAATCCCCATAGAGTTAAGATTAAGGGCAGGGTATCACGAAGGTGCCTTATTTATTAATGGAGTGGAAAATTTTCCTCAGTTTATGAGAGTCGATAATGTGAAAATAATCGGGGATAGGTATGAAAATAAAATGCATGACATTAGTCTAACGGTAATTGCTTTTGCTTTAGAGAGTGAGTAAACATGGGACCAAAATTGAAGAAAATTTTATTTATTACAACGATTATTTTATTCTTTGCGGTGACCTTTATTATGGTAGCATTGCCTGATTTAAAGGCAAATGAATTAGCAGAGAGTACTGAAAAGTTCATATATACGGATGATGGGCGCTCTGATCCATTTATATCTTTACTTAGCTCAGAAGGGCTAATAAAGGAATCGGGACTATCCAGTAACGAAGAGATGAGTGACTATTTGAAGAATTTAAAGGTTAGCGGGATTATGTGGGATGAAACAATGCCTGTGATAATGATTAATAAAAAAATGCACAAGGTTGGTGATGTAGTGGAACATTTGACCATAAAAGAAATTAATGTCAATAGTGTAATTTTAGAATACAAAACTCTGACGCATGAAATAGTGTTGATTAAAAAAAAGAAAATTAATGATCAAGGAGGAATTCAATGAAAGCAATAATTAAGTTCTCAAGGAAGAGAATTACCTTGATGTTCTTTATGTGTGCCATGCTGGTTGGCGGTCTTATCATGTCGTGGGCTCAGATAAGCCTTGCGGGTGAGGCCGTTAAAGATGCGGATATAAATGCGGAAGCTTCTGATGCCGTAGCACAGGGCAATCATGGACAAAAATTGCTTTCAATCACTTTGAAAGATATTGATCTGAGAGAAGTCCTGAATATTCTTGCTTTTAAAGGAGGGGTAAACATAATTGCGGGTGAAGATGTAGACTCTAAAGTGAATGTGCAGCTTAAGGATGTTTATTGGGAACAGGCGCTTGATGTTATATTAAAAACCTATAATTATACTTATAAACGCGAGGATAATTTAATAAGAGTAATGAGTCTGGCCAGGTCACTTGAGGAAGAAAGTAAGCTGCCGCTTGAAACAAGGATCGTGCCGCTTAATTTTGCTAAGGTTGCTGAGCTTAAGGAGTCACTAAGTAAAATATTGAGTAAGCGTGGTACTATCGAGATTGATGGACGGACAAATTCTCTAATTATTACAGATGTTCCGGAAACTGTGCAAAAAGTAGAGATCGCGGCTATGGAGCTGGACACTAAAACTCCACAGGTGCTTATAGAAGCGATGATGGTTGATGTCAAGATTACTAATAATGAAGAATGGGGAACTATAATAACCAAACTTACAAACCTTAAATCTCAGAATAATGCAAATACACTGACGACAAATATGCCTGGTACTCAGACAAATAATCTTTCTTTCACGGCTGTGACTGATAATTTTGATATTTCAGCTATTATTGACCTTTGGGTAACTCAAAATAAAGCTGTAATACTGGCAAGCCCCAAGGTTTTAACCCTGGATAACCAAGAGGCAAAGATTGAAATTATTGAAAAAATTCCTTATGTCGAAACTGTTGACACTGGCGGAGGCGCAACTCAGAATATTAAATTTGAGGAGGCTGGGGTAAAATTGTCTGTAACGCCTCATATAACAAGTGGAAAATTTATTTCTATGAATGTAAAGCCTGAGCAGGCTTTTAGCTCTGGTTCTTTTGGTGGGCGTTTAATAATTGATGAGCGAAAGGCTGAAACAAATTTACTTGTAAGAGACGGTCAGACTATTGTTATTGGCGGTTTACGTCAGAGTAGTGATACTTATACATATGAGAAAGTACCTGTGCTTGGTGATATTCCTTATCTGGGAATGCTTTTTAAGAAAAAAGTAATGATTAAAGTTGAAACCGAACTGGTTCTTTTTGTCACTCCGCATATAATCGTGCAGTCAATGCTCTCGGACCGAGAGCTTGAGCTTTATGAGAAGCTCGACAGGTCGAACATGATAGAAAGTGACGATAGAACAGAGAGACAGAGGCTAAGTGATTTTACCAAAACAGTCAAACAGAAATTTAAGGCTAAAAAGATTGCCAAAGAAGAAGTTGCAATACGAGAAAGGAAATTAGATCAGCCTTTAGTTATTAGAAAAACAGACCTAGTCGATAAGAAAAAGAACAAAACTCTGATTGATGTAAAACCTAAGGATCAATCTACGGAAATAGACACGCTTGCTATCGAGGCTAGGAAATTCCGTGATTCTTTGGAAATGATGAAAACCAAATAAAGCTTACCTGGGACTTTGTGGGAATTAAATAAGGGAAGGACTTGACAATAGGTGATTTAAGGGTATAATAAACACAACTGCTACGGGGACAAATATGTAAAGTGGGAATTGCTTCCCGCTTTTTTTGTGGAGAAAACAGGTGGAATTGCAAGATGAACTAAAACAGGTATTAGAGAAAATAGCAATTAGACAGGGTTTATTTCTTGTTGAGAGTAGTTTTTTTAAACATAGCGGCATATATCAAATTAAAGCAGTAGTGGATAAAAATAGCGGAGTTTTACTTGCTGATTGTGTGAAACTTAGTAAAGCATTAAGTAAATATATTGAAGAGGCACAGATATTAGCTTATAATTTTAATATTGAAGTGTCTTCACCAGGGTTAGATCGTAAATTTGTCTCAATTGATGATTTTGTAAGGTGTATTGGTAAGAGAATTAAGATCTCCAGTAATAGATCAGTTGATGGAGAGTGCGAATTTTGCGGTAAAATAATTTCAGCTGCTAATGAGCAAATAAAAATATTATTAGACACTGATAAGGAATTAACAATTAATTTTAATGATATCAAAAAAGCTAAATTGGAAATTAGGTGGGAGAAATGAGTAACGAGTTACTATTAGTATTGGATTATATTGAGAGGGAAAAGGGCATTGAAAAGAGTGTCCTTATTTCAGCAATTGAATCAGCTTTGATGTCTGCTGCGCGCAAGCGTTTTGGTGAAGATAAAGAACTTAATGTTAATATCGACGAAAAAACCGGAAAAATTCAAGTAATGCGTGACAATCAAGAGATTAATTCAGGTGATTTCGGACGCATTGCGGCTCAAACAGCTAGACAGATAATCACACAGAAGATTAGAGAGGCTGAAAGAGAAGTAGTTTATCATGATTTCCAGGCTAAGATCGGAGATATTACCAATGGTATAGTGCACAGGTTTGAAAAAGGGAATATCATTGTTGACCTTGGTAAGACAGAAGGTGTATTGTCTTATAAGGAGATATTGCCTAATGAAGAATTTAAGCAAGGCCAGAGAGTCAGAGCCTTGATCCTGGCGGTCAAAAAAACCAATAAAGGTCCTCAGATTATTCTATCGAGAACAAATGCGGGATTTGTAAAACGATTATTTGAGCTTGAAGTTCCGGAAATATATGAGGGAATTGTTGATATAATATCAATTTCACGCATGGCCGGAGAACGCACAAAGGTCGCAGTGAGCTCTAAAGATGAAAAAATAGACTGTGTTGGAGCTTGTGTGGGGGTAAGAGGATCAAGAATAAAAAATATTGTCTTTGAGCTTCAGGGAGAAAAAGTTGATATAGTCAGATGGCATGAGGAAATAAAGCAATATGTCAAGTCGGCTATAAGCCCGGCAAAAGTAACTAAAATAGACTTGAATTTAGAAGAGCATAAAATGGATGTTGAGGTTGAGGATGATCAACTCTCTCTGGCAATTGGCAAAAAAGGACAGAACGTACGGCTGGCTTCAAAGCTTGTCGGCTGGTCGATAAATATAATGAGTGCTTCGCAGGCTAATAAAGTAATTGAAAAAGAAGAGGCTCCTGCGAAGCAGTCGGTACTTAGCAACATAGCTGGGATTGGGAAAAAGACGCTGGATGCGCTTATTGAGGCTGGTTTTGATGATTTGGAAGTGTTGTCCAAGGCCCAGGTTAGTGATTTGACTGCTGTTAAGGGTGTGGGTAAAAAGCGTGCAGAGCAGATTCTTACAGATATAAAAAAACTTGAGAAATAAGGTTCTTTCTTGTTTAAGGTTAACGAAAGAACCTGATAACTAGTAGATTAATAAGTTATAAAATACTACTCAAACTAATTAAAAATGACCTAAAATTAAGGGGTTCTATGAGCATAAGAGTTTATGAATTAGCAAAAGAGCTGGGTTGCACCAGTAAAGAGATGGTCAAAAGGCTCAATGCGCTTCATGTTAGTGTCAAGGGGCACATGAGTGCTATCGACGAGGAAACTGCTGAAATCGTGCGCCATGAACTTATGAACCAAGTAGAACCGGAAGTAAAAAAACAGAAAACTAATAAAAAGGTTAAAGAGCAAGTAAAGCCAAAACTAAAGACATTAAATCTGAAGGCTCCTGTTAGGGTGAAAGATTTTGCTGCAAAAATAAATAAAAGTGCTCAGGAGGTAATTAAGAAATTAATGTCAATGAAGGTCATGGCCACTGTTAATCAAAACCTTGATGAAGAAATTACCAGGCAAATAGCTAAAGCTTTCGGATTTAATCTTGAAAAAGAACTGACCAAAGAAGAGACGCTTTTGATTAAGCATACGCAGTCTGATGATAAGAAAGGCCTTGAACCAAGAGCTCCAGTTGTAACCCTTATGGGGCATGTTGATCATGGAAAAACATCTTTGCTTGATGTCCTTAGGGAATCAAATCTAACCGGCAAAGAAGCAGGTGGAATCACTCAGCATATAGGAGCTTATGAGGTTAAACTTCCTAAAGGAAAGATAACTTTTCTAGATACCCCTGGTCATCAGGCTTTTACAGCTATGCGTTCAAGAGGCGCTACAATTACGGATATTGTTATAATTGTTGTCGCGGCTGATGACGGATTAATGCCTCAGACAAATGAGGCGATTAATCATGCAAAAGCAGCTAATGTGCCCATGATTGTGGCAATTAACAAAATGGATTTACCTAGTGCTGATATTGATAAAGTAAAAAGACAGTTGGCTGATGTTGGTCTTACTAGTGAGGACTGGGGAGGCAGTACGATTACTGTTGAGGTCTCAGCAAAAAAGAAAACTGGGCTTGATAAGCTTTTGGAGATGATATTGCTGGAAGCGGAGATGCTTGAGCTTAAAGCTAATCCGAAGCGATTGGCAAAGGGTGTTATTATTGAAAGCAAACTCTCCCGGGGGAGCGGTCCAAGTGCGACAATGCTTGTCCAAAGCGGAACATTGAATTTGGGTGATGTTTTTGTCTGTGGATTGACTTATGGTAAGGTAAAATCACTTATTAATGACCAGGGCGTTAGGATTAAAAATGCAGGGCCTTCAG
>Ga0307991_1002497_pt1 | contig 12405 bp, 10 predicted proteins | sample EllFjometagen131_FD_203146 | JGI IMG/M metagenome (GOLD analysis project Ga0307991, IMG submission 203146) | Marine microbial communities from Ellis Fjord, Antarctic Ocean - #131 | ecosystem: Environmental > Aquatic > Marine > Unclassified | place: Southern Ocean | collected 2014-10-08 | reverse complement strand
AAAAAATATATTGAGCCATCCCAACAGTTTGACTCTGTTTCGTGTTGCTGCGGTACCGCTGATTGTGATTTTGCTTATGTTTCCGAGCAGAATATGCACATTTATCGCTGCACTGATTTTCACCGCGGCCGCCATTACCGATTTTTTGGACGGGTTTTTTGCAAGGCAAAGAGGATTGGTGTCTAACTTTGGGAAGGTTATGGATCCTGTTGCAGACAAGGTTCTGGTTTCTACGTCTTTTATTATGCTTACTTCTCTCGGGTGGATACCGGCATGGATTGTTTGTATAATAATAGGGCGGGAGATCGCAGTGACCGGCTTGAGAAGTATTATTGCCGATAAGGGGCAAGACATTTCCGCATCCAGTCTTGGAAAATACAAAACCGGATTTCAAATTGCCGCCATCATTCCGCTTTTAATACACTTTCAATATCTTACCATCGATTTCCATTCAATAGGGGGCATTTTTTTATGGCTGGCTTTGATATTGACTGTCTGGTCAGGTGCGGACTATTTTATAAAGTCCAGAAGTCTTCTTAAGAAATAATTTTTTCTTGACAAAATCGGAAAATATATTTATGAAACCCATATAGTTGAGCGGGAATAACTCAGTGGTAGAGTGCGACCTTGCCAAGGTCGAAGTCGCGGGTTCAAATCCCGTTTCCCGCTCCATTTTTTTTGGGCGGCATAGCCAAGTGGTAAGGCAGCGGTCTGCAAAACCGCTATTCACCAGTTCGAATCTGGTTGCCGCCTCCAAAGAATTCAAGGGGTTATGGTTCATACTGTAACCTCTTTTTTCGTGGTTGTGACCAAATTGTGACCACTTTGCTTAAAAATAGCCTCTCCAAGCCTGTTTGCAGCCTCTTTATTAACATCCTTCATCAAGTGACCATAAGTGTCTATGGTTGTTTTAATTGAAGCATGCCCCGCTTGATTTTGGATATATTTGATGTTTTCACCCTGATCTATTAACAGACTGATCCAGGTATGGCGTAAATCATGAAAGCGGATCTGTAACCCGGCTTTTTTTATCACCGGTAAAAATTTTCTGTTGTACATGTTCAGCGATGACATAGGCCCTCCGGTTTCATTCGGAAATACAAGACCGAGATCATTCCCAGGACAGGCAAGTTTCCATTTCTTAAACTGTTTCATCATTTGCGGGGGAACATCAACCTTGTCATAATTGACGTGACTGATCTTGTAATTTTCAAAATACGGCTTTAAATGATTTTTCAAATGGCCTTTATACTGCTTATAAGTGCTATGTCGGATATTTGGCTTTTTTGCTTTCAGCCACATATCAGCCACTTTTGAAAACCGAGGCATTTTTTTAGGAGTAATATAAATTCCCTTATCAATCTTATCCTCAATATCCCTTAGTATCTTTCTTGCATCCTTTTTGCTTGTACCTTTTTTTAAAGTTTGCCGTTGTCGTTTGCCCTGGTCCAGTTTTTCAAGCGACCCAGTAATGGCGCTGAGAGGAACTCGAAAAACGCTCCCACATTAGGTCTCTCAGCGCCCCCATTTTACCGTTTCCGGGAAATCTTTATAAGGCATTTCAGCCTTTATTGATCAAATCATTACCGCGCGACATATGGCCTTAGTCGTGTGTCAAAATTAATTGCTTTGGCGATTCTGAGTGTCTCGTATGCCTGTTTTTCAAGATCCGGGCTTTGCTCAAGGGCGATGCCGCAAGGATTGCACGGCTCGCAACATCGGTCTTGTATGCTCAGCCAGTGACGTACAAATGAAACCCGGATATCACCGACACAGCTGCCATCGACAAATGGAAAAAAAATTTGTGGAGACAATGCTTTTAATTCACTTTCAAGCTTTGCTATTCGTGTGTTAATCTGTGACATCTGCTCATCGCGTTTCGAATCGGAAATACCTTCGCCAAACGTCATTTCGCTTAGCGCTTCCTCGACCTCGCCCCAGCTCAAGAATTTGAAATAGTCAATACGAATAGCCCGCTCAAACCTTTTAAAAGGGTCATCGCTTCGTTCAACAGTCTTTAAATATCGGATTAACCAATTTTTTCGTCTCTCTTGATATTTTTCAAAAGAATCTTTCAGCCTTTTTTCGAAAGCCTTTTTCGTTGAAGGGATCTCCCGTAATTGCTTTTTGTTTTCGCCAAGCTCGTGGAGTTCTCGCTTTATTCGCTCACAAGCTAGAAAATCTTCACACCAATCAAAATTATTGAGCGAACCATAACCCGGAACGTAGCTTGAATTGACTGGACTTAATGTTTCATGGGACATTTTTAATCTCTCCTTAAAAATTGATGTTTTTATTTTTTTTGCGTCTGCCGAATGTACTCCCGATGGCTATCAAGGTCCTTTTTGAGAACTACCTGCATGGCTTGGGTCTTGGAACATTTATGCAGGGCCATATAGGCATCAACCTGCGATTCAAAATCTTTTTCTCGCTTTGCCATTTTCTCGCGATACGAATCACGTACAGCGGCAAATCCCTTGTGGTAACCCTTATGCTTTAAATCCCCCTGCACAAGCTGTATAGCATCTCTGGCAAAATTCCGAAACACATGATTCATCCCGGGGGCATTAACACACTCGCCTTTATTTCCTGCTCAGTTTCCACGACATCCCGGCGGACATATTCTTTCTTTAAAATCTTATTCCCAAGATTTAGCTTTTCCGTCTGAGCTGCAAGTTTTTTCAATTCCTGCTGTTGTTTTTCTCTCGTTAAATCGGATGATTCGATTGCTTTGGCCAGCCCAATTTTTTAAATATACTTCTTTAAATCGCGATGCAGTATGGATCCGTCCGCCTGCAACCGGAACAACCCTGCCTTTCAATCCTGATAAAATTTCGATTTTCCGATTTTAAAACCCAAAAATCTGAGATGCTTATGCGCCTTAAACCGACTTCCTATCTTTTCAATATTTCACCTTAACTTTTGAGTGTGAATCTTTAATTTCAAACACTTAGATTGAAGAATAGGTTTTCCATTCAGTTTTAAAAAATTGACATACGCGTTGCTCGGGCTGAGAGAAACCGTTTTTAGCGTTCCTTGTCGAAGGACCCACAAATTGTTTTCTCTGTTTCCTTATTTGAATCCCCTCGTTTGCATACGGTCCCTTTGGTTAATCCATGGAAGGCCAGCAGGGAAACTGGCCTTGTCGGTCTGCAGAACCTATCCATGGAAGCTGATAATCAGTTGAAAAATTGTGACCAAATTGTGACCACTTTAAAAAAAAATCATTGTAAAAGACCATAAAACACTATAAAAGGTGTTTCACATTTTAATATATAGTACTGTAGGTTGTTGTATAAAGGTGAATATTGGTAATTAATTCAAATACTTCTGGACACACTGCAAAACCGCTATTCACCAGTTCGAATCTGGTTGCCGCCTCCAAATAAGCACAGACTTACAGGTAATTTCAATAACTTGTGAGCCTTTTTTGATTCTTTACTTTAATCTAAGTTGAGCGATTTTTCTTTTTTAATAAAAACCATCCCAATGAAAGAATGAATCATGATCCGAATCAATGAAAATTATCTGAAACTTCAGTCTTCATATCTGTTTGTTGAAATTGCCAATCGTGTATCCGCATATCAGAAAGAGAATCCGGATGTGGGGATCATCCGTCTTGGAATCGGTGATGTAACGCTGCCGCTTCCGCCGGCATTTATTCAAGGGTTTCAAGAAGGTGTGAAAGAGATGGCTTCGGAGGCCACTTTCCGCGGCTACGGGCCTGAGCAGGGGTATGAATTTTTAAGGGAAAAGATCGCATTCAACGATTATCAGTCCCGGGGGGCGGATATAAGTCCGGATGAAATATTTGTAAGTGACGGCTCCAAATGTGATACTGCAAATATTCAGGAGCTGTTTGCCAAAGATATTAGCCTGGCGATTCCGGATCCGGTATATCCGGTTTATCTTGACACCAATGTGATGGCCGGCCGAACCGGGGATTTTAATGACGGGAGATATGACAAAATTTTCTATTTGGAGAGTTTGCCCGAAAACGGGTTTGTTCCACTTCTCCCTGAGAAACCCGTGGATTTGATTTATCTTTGTTTTCCCAATAATCCCACCGGTGCGACCATTTCCCGGGACACGTTGAAGACCTGGGTAGATTTTGCCCGGGAAAACAAAGCGGTTATTCTTTTTGATGCAGCTTATGAATCATATATTCGGGACCCAGCGTTCCCCCGGTCGATTTTTGAGATTCAAGGTGCTCGCGAAGTGGCCATCGAATTCAGGAGCTTTTCCAAAACAGCAGGTTTTACCGGTACCCGTTGTGCCTGCACGGTTGTTCCCAAAACCTGCATGGCTTATGACGGGAGCGGTCAGAAGCATTCCTTGCATACGTTGTGGAACCGGCGGCAGTCTACCAAGTTTAACGGTGTGTCTTATCCGGTTCAGAAAGCGGCCGAAGCGGCTTACACTGAAGAAGGTAAAGCCCAGATTATCGGGTTGACAGACTATTATTTAAAAAATGCCGCCCGGATACGAAAAGAGATGGCAGAACTTGGTTTTGAAATTGTAGGCGGTGAAAATTCACCTTATATCTGGGTGAACTGTAAAAGCGATGCCTGGGAATTTTTTGATCTGCTGCTTAAAAGAGCTGGTGTGGTCACAACCCCGGGACCCGGGTTTGGCAAATGCGGCAATGGCTTTATCCGTATCAGTGCCTTTAATAGTTACGAAAACGTTGAGAAGGCAATGGTACGAATCAAAGACGTTCTTCTTGATCGTTCTTCAATCAAGTATTGACAAAAATATATCAATACCGCGATGAAATATAATGAACTTGTAAAAAGTCAAAATCCGACGGCAAAGTAAAAAGCTCCAAATTCAAGGCGCGCAAGTTTTGTAATCATGAGGCGTACTTTTTGTACGTTGAATGATTACGAAATGCGGCGCAACGCAGAAGTTGGACTTTTTACGAAGCCGTCAAAAATAAAACGATCACATATACAATAAGAAGCAGCGGTTTCCGTGAAGTGAATAAGCTCGGGTAGAGAAATCCTTTGATTAAAACCTCCCAAATGCGGTCCGGTCATAAGGGTTATATCTTCAAGACCTCTTGGCAGTCCCGCTATGTTGTTTCGGCTGAACCCGCGCTCCAATAAAAATTCATTGAATTCAACATCGCTCATGGCCTGTTGATCCGTGGCTCTGAAAACTTCCTCCATATATCGATCAACTCCGAATTCCTCAATCAAACGTAACACAAAATTATCAAGATCAACGGGCAAATGATCATCTGTTTTTCTTCCGGTGAATCCTTCATAATAGGAGTTAAAAGAAGCTTCTATCAGCTTCCGCATTAAATCAGGGCAAAAAAGGTTTCGCGTATCTACGGGAGATCCCTTTTTATCAAAGCCCGCTCGGTTTGGATGATGATTGCGGAAATAACTTGCGCAGATGAGAATAATACTTATAAAATGATTTCCAACCAGCCGGTAATATCTGAAAGAAGAGCCTGAAATAGCCTCAAGGTGCTCAAAATCTCTAATCCCCGATTTCCCCAGATTAGGATAGCGGCATGACAGTAACCATCTGTCCAGCCTTCCTCCTCTGGGCCATTCATAACATCCTCCGTCACATCGCCGGTAGCTTTGTATACGATTATGAAAAAGAGGTACCGGAGCTGTGTGAACAATACCCATGGACGCCAGTCTTCCCAGAAGCCAGGCGTTACGCTTCATAACCTCCATAAAATTCTTCCGATCCACACGTTCTTCATCAGGAAGGGGATTCGGATAAACAAAATAGTCGGGATGGACCGTAAACCCTATGGCGGAATCCATGCGTATATTAACGCTGTTTTTCAGTTTATCCGGGGAATCTATGATCCTGAATAGATGCGCTTCTCCAAACCTTAACGGTGCGGGTATATCAAATCTTACCGGAAATTCGTGCTTGATCGTTTGCAAATACTCCATCCATAATGCCTCACGATTCAAAGATGCATTCTCAGAATTCGATCTCGACAGTTTCATGACAAACACTAGATCACTCGCTAAGGAAAACACAAGACTTCGCCCGATACATTTCATATGGCAGTATTCATTTAAACCTGTTTTATCACACAACTCATCCCATCGGATTGCAGAAACTTTTTTTATGGGTTCCTCATTTAAAAAGGGCCCTTTTATATTCAGAGGAAGCGAGCCCAATGCCTCTGCCGCCGCCCGATGTGAAGGTCCGTCTGAACCAGCAACAATATGTTTAAGACTTTCTATAGATTCTGCGGCCAGGTCCGGGTTTTCACCGGCGGACGCAAGAAAACGGAGGGTTTTTGCCGCTTTTCTGTATAAAAAATAGGACTGCCTTTGGTGAGAATGAACTTTTTTTAGGATAACACTTTGCAACGCATGAACCGTCTGTGACGATGCTAAAGAGGAGCTTTTTTCTAACTCGTATTCAAGCGTGGAAACCGCCATATATGTGGCGGAAAAATCTAAACATGAGTTCAGTAAATAATTTTCACTATCAACAAGCTTTCTGTACATATCCTTGCTTTTAATTCGGTTCAGTCTGCAAATCAAGTGTTCAATTATTTCAGCAGTCGGCGTATTTTTTTCACTTTACAACTCTCAATATATGGGTCTGTTTTACTTTATTCCTTAAAGCCTCAATGATAACCCGTGCAGCATCGTCTACATTATACACATGCTTTTTCGAGATGGATCGACAAGACGCCATCAACTCTTTATTCCCGGATAGCAAACCCAAGACATTCTTAAAATAACCATATGAATTGGCATTTGAGTTGCATAGATCATCTAAATTTTGGCTTGCTATGTTTACCTTTTCTTTCAAATCCAAATTGGAGATTAATCGTTCAACGGCTTCATCAACCGTTTTTGGAGGGATAGGAAGTTTGTTAATATAATCCTTTTGATCATAATCCGTAAGATGTTGGCCAGACTTAGCTTTTAACAGCCCCAGAAAAATAATTTCTTCAACAATAACCATTGTCTCTTTATATATCTTAGCATCTTCACTGGTTCTTAAGCCCGTCACATTCAACACTTCAATTTCATTTTCTATTATCCAAGTGTTTATTTTAGAACCTGCCATATCAACAGAAGTTTCATTTAAATCAATGTGCAGACAGGGTCGTTTTTGCTCCTTAGCCATTTTTTGGCTATAATCGGCACCACCGGTTAACTCTCCATGGGAGATGATTACCGTTCCATCAGAGTGGATAACATTTTGCTCAATTCGTTCTTTAAAACCGGCAATGGGCATTTCTTTTAATTGATATTTTTCCGGTAATATTCCCCTCTGAGTTTTACGGCCTTTTTGAATCCATCCGCCATGGGGGACTCCCAGTTTTATTGCCACATCTAATGCGGCCTGGTCTGCACCAATTTGACCACCTGATACGATTTTTTTAATCATTATCCTCACTCCGGTATGTCATCTGCTCTTGCTTCAGTTTAACAAAAAATCCTCATTTGTATTGATATCCTTGTCATAATACCTGAATCTTGCATGAAAATTAATGAGAATTTTTAGGTTACTTATTTGAGCCGGGTTTATACAAAATAATGTAATTATAGGTTTTACCCAAATGGTATATCGTATAATATTCTTTTTTTATTCATTAACCATGGGTAAAGCCCCGGCTTTGCCGGAAAGACTCCCAGAATTTGACATTTACGGGAATATACGAAAGCCTCCAGAATGTGAACCGCTCATTGCTCACAGATAAGGAGGCTTTCGATGAATCATTATCCAAGTTTAAGTCATACCACATGGGATTGCAAGTATCATCTGATTTGGATTCTGAAATACCGGAAAAAAGTATTATTCGGGGATCTGAGAAAATATCTTGGCGACGTTTTCAGAGAACTGGCACTACAAAAGGAGTCCCAAGTTTTAGAAGGCCACCTCATGGGAGGTCACTGAATTTTCCATAATATTACAATTTGAATAATGATTTTCGAATCCAGAGACCTGTTATTTACTTTGAAATCCGAAATCGATTTTATGGTTATGATATCGATCGAATTTCTATAGTTTTAGACTCCTTAAAACAAAGACCGCATTCCCCGAATAACATCATAACACTATTCAAAAACATATTTTACGCTGTTTTCCTTAAACCTTATATATAGGTGTTTAGTTTCATTTCTTTAGGATCAAATCCGTTTTACATGATTTATCCTTTGATTTTTTGTGCATTTTCAAATATATATAATCAACACTAATTACTTTCGGATTGTAATACTGGTGTATCAACGGTAGTCGATCACGGAATAAAACACATTAAACGGCCACATTCTTTGGAAATTTTATCTATTATTCCTATAGTGGAAGATGGATTTTATAACTTTTAGGAGGATCATAATGAACCGGAAAAAAAGAGTCTTATTTTTCGCAACAACCTTGTTATGCATAGCGGCAATGTTGGGGATTATCCCCTGGGGTTTTGCCTCTGGAGCAGATCTTCCCGAAATCAAGAAAAGAGGAGTACTGCGTCATCTTGGCGTACCCTATGCCAACTTTGTCACCGGGAGCGGGGACGGTATGGATGTGGAATTGGTCAAGCGTTTTGCCGAACATCTGGGTGTGAGATATGAGTATGTCAAAACCGGCTGGGAAAATGTGATCGGAGACCTTACCGGTAAAAAGATACAGGCCAGAGGCAATAATATTGATATTCTTGGTGAAGTACCTGTCAGAGGAGATGTTATTGCCAACGGCCTAACTAAAATACCCTGGCGACAGAAAATAGTGGACTATTCCACACCCACTTTTCCCACGCAGGTCTGGCTGGTAGCGCGGGCGGATTCAACCATTAAACCGATCAAACCCACTGGCGACATTGATAAGGACATTACCCAAGTAAAGAAATTGCTTAAGGATCGCTGCGTTTTGGGGAAAGCGAAAACGTGCCTCGATCCTTCCTTGTATCGTCTCAAAGAGACTGGAGCGGAAGTCAAGCTGTTTAGCGGAAACCTTAATGAACTGGCTCCGGCTGTCATCAAAGGCGAAGGCGACGCCACTATTTTAGATGTGCCTGATGCGCTGATTGCCCTGGAAAAGTGGCCCGGCAAGCTTAAGGTGATCGGCCCTATTTCTTCAATGCAGGAGATGGGCGTCGCCTTTGCTAAAACATCCCCCGGGCTTCGAGAGGCCTTTAACCGGTTTTTCGAAAAGTGCAAAGCGGAAGGGACGTATCAACGCCTTGTGAAGAAATACTTTCCGGGTGTGTTCATGTACTATCCAGCGTTTTTTGAGAAAATGTAGCCGAGGATATCGGAACTCTCTGTAAAGGAGTTATTATGAAGATCCACCCATTCAGGGTACTTGCCGGAAAGCGAAATCTGGCCGCACTCACCATAGGCTTGGTTCTGTTTCTATACATAGGTTTTCTGATTACCAGCAATTATCTATCCCAGGTCGATCTTCAGAAAACCGCTCTGGAGAAATTGAGGCAGGATACGGAAAAGCTTGCCATGTCGGTGAGCTACTTCTGTGCAGAGAGAAAAATTGACCTTAAAAACCTGTCTGAAAACAGAGCCATTTCAGTATATTTTGAAAACAAAGCCCTGGGAATGTCTATGGAGTACGGCCTAAAGGCTAGCCTGAATGCCATAAGATACCAGTTTGATCGTCTGATAGAAGAAAAAAAGTTTGCCGGTAAAAGGATTTATCCCCGGGTAACTTTTATCAGGCCCGATGGGGAATTACTTGTCGATACCGGTCTCGTAAACCTTGAGCAGGATCAAGGGCGTAACTGGAATGAATTTCTTACTCCGGACAGCCGCGATGTGACTTTCATTGACAAACACAATCCACAGATTCCCATGATGATTGTTACCATCCCATATTTTTTTAAAGGCAATTTTGCCGGTCAGCTTTTAGGCTGGGTCAATCTTGTAGATGTTTACGAACATCTCGTCAAAAAAGGCGGACCTGGTAATGGACTTACCAGTTTCGTCTCTATTAAAGACCATCTTCAATCTGTAGAGTATATGCGGACCAAGTTTTCCCCTCTCAGCGTGTCCGAGCTTATGAATTTAGAAATGGGGAAAACTCGCCGTCTTGAGGTGACAGATCGCACGGGAATTAAGAGGGACATGATCATTATTCGGGTTCCGATCAAGGGAACCCCTCTCTCCCTAACTAAGGCTATGCCGGCTTCAGATATATTAGGACGCAGGTCGCCCTTTCATCTTCTTGTGGCAATGGCGGTGTTATCGATAGCCGTTCTGATCGGGATGATGATTTTTTGGCGGGTCACCACAAAAAATCTGGTTCTCGAGGCTCGCTTCGAAGAGGCATCTAAACGGAGACAGGAAATCGAAGAAAAAAACAGACAGCTTGAGCAGGAAATCAACGAGCGAAAGCAGGCCGAGGAGTTGCTGCGCAAAGCGCATGACGAACTGGAACGACGGGTGAAAGAGCGTACTACCGAATTAGTGGAAGCAAATGAGCAACTGAAGGGGGAAATTGAAGAGCGCAAGAGGGCTGAGAGGACCCTACGAAACAGCGAAGAAAAATTTAGGTTTCTCGCAGAAAAGATGTTCGATATCGTTTGGACCATCGACCGGGATTTTAAAACCACATATGTGAGCCCCTCCATCGAGAATGTGCTGGGCTTTACACCGGAAGAACGAAAACGGCAATCCTTGGAGGAAATAATTACACCGGAGTCTCTTCAAAGGGTCCAAGAGATGTTTCTAAGGGAGCTTCAGAGAAATGAGGAGGGCACTGTTGATCCGGACAGGTCAATCACAATCGAAGTCGAGTTCTACCGCAAAGACGGCTCCACCATCTGGATGGAGAACACCGTGAAAGCCATACGGGGTTCCGGTGGAGGAATTGTCGGGATGCATGGCGTCTCGCGTGACATCACTGAGCGCAAGATAGCAGAGGAAGAGAAGATCAGACTCCAGTTTCAACTCCAACAAGTCCATAAAATGGAATCCATCGGCACACTCGCAGGCGGCATTGCCCATGATTTCAACAACATGCTGGGAATAATAGTGGGTAATACTGAACTGGCAATGGATGATGTTCCGGAATGGAATCCGGCAAGGCAAAATTTGGAAGAGATTCGTACTGGCAGCATGCGCGCCAGAGATGTGGTCAAGCAAATCCTGGCCTTCAGCCGCCAAAGTCCACAGGAAATGAAACCGGTTAGGATTAGCCCGATTATCAAAGAATCTCTCAAGTTATTGCGATCTTCAATTCCAACGACAATCAAAATTCACCAGAATATTTCAAGCGAGTCAGATACCGTTCGTGCAGATCCGACACAAATAAATCAGGTCCTCATCAATCTTTGCACCAATGCAGCCCATGCCATGGGAGAAAAAGCGGGTGTTTTAGAGGTTAGCCTTGAACATATTGAAATAAATGAGGACGCTTCAATTCATTATCATGACTTATCCTCTGGGAAATATTTAAGACTGACCGTAAGTGACACAGGTCATGGTATTGAACCCAAGATCTTGGAGCGGATATTCGACCCATATTTTACCACTAAGAAAGTAGGTGAGGGTTCAGGAATGGGGCTTTCTGTGGTTCACGGCATAGTAAAAACCCACGGCGGTGATATTTTTGTAGATAGCGAATTAGGGAAAGGGACTACCTTTCAAGTATTTTTTCCCTACATTGAAGATGAGCCGGAACCGCAAATTGAGATTGCAATTGAAATTCCCAGGGGCAAAGAAAGAATACTTTTTGTTGACGATGAAAAGGCTATGGTCGATGCAATTCAACCGATGATAGAACGCCTGGGTTATAAAGTGACTGCAAGGACGAGCAGCATTGAAGCCCTGGAAGCCTTTCGTGCAAATCCGGACAGGTTTGATCTGGTCATTGCCGACTTTACCATGCCCAATATGACAGGTGTGGAACTGGCTAAAGAGCTCTTAAAATTGCGGTCAAATATACCTATAATTCTTTGCACCGGGTATAGTGAACATATAAATGATGATAAAGCGAAAGCAAGCGGGATTCGTGCTTTTCTTATGAAGCCTGTTTTTTTGACTGAAATCGCAAACATTATCCGAAGGGTGCTGGATGATGACTAAAAAAGAAGGCTTATTCCAGAAAACCTGGCACCTGAGATATCTGCTCCTATGTGGGTCTATAAGGAAAAATGGCCTATTTCACATTAAAATCGCTTTTTATCTAAATAAATTAAGGTCATTATACTCCCATGCCGCATTGTAATTTCCTGAGTTTATTTGCAAGATATACATTTTTGTGGGAATTTTTCTTAACTCACATTTTCGTCCGCCACAACACATATTAATCCACAACCGGTCACAATTTGGTCACAAACACAAAAAAAGGTTACGGTATGACCCATAACCATCTGTTTTACTGGTGCCCCCGGCAAGAATCGAACTTGCGGCACATGGATTAGGAATCCAATGCTCTATCCACTGAGCTACG
>Ga0307991_1002496_pt1 | contig 12405 bp, 5 predicted proteins | sample EllFjometagen131_FD_203146 | JGI IMG/M metagenome (GOLD analysis project Ga0307991, IMG submission 203146) | Marine microbial communities from Ellis Fjord, Antarctic Ocean - #131 | ecosystem: Environmental > Aquatic > Marine > Unclassified | place: Southern Ocean | collected 2014-10-08 | reverse complement strand
GTGAATGTGATTTTTCTTGATTTTGAAATGAGGAAAAACCGAGAGGAGATAATTTGTAATTTCATCTAATTCAGATTTTGACAAAGTTGATATTTTTTCTGAAATGTACGATTCACAAATCATTCCGATTGCAACAGCCTCTCCGTGAAGTAGGGGAGATGTTTCGTTTTTCAACGACCAACTTTCGATAGCATGTCCGATAGTATGTCCGAAATTTAATTTTTTTCTTTCGCCTTTTTCAAAGGGATCAATCTCAGTTATTTTATTTTTAATTTTTATTGAAGAAAGAATTGCTTTTTGAAAGTCGTCAATTTTATCAATTTTACTTGATTTTAACTTCTCGAAATAATTTTTATCGGAAATAAGTCCGTGTTTTATCATTTCGGATAGACCTGCTGTAATTTGTCTTTTTCCCAAAGTTTTTAAAAATCCCGGAAAAACAAATACAGCAATTGGATTTGAAAATAATCCGACAAGGTTTTTCAGGTTTTGAAGATCAATTCCTGTTTTTCCTCCTATAGTTGCATCAACCATTGCGAGTAGAGTTGTCGGGATATTGATAAAACGCATCCCTCTTTTGAAAGTGGATGCAGCAAAACCTCCAATATCAGAAATAACACCCCCGCCAAGATTGATTAATATTGACGAACGTTCGGCATTTTGTTCAGCTAATTGTTCCCAGATAAAATTTACCGTGTTGAGGTTTTTATTTTTTTCTCCGCTTTTAATATTTATAATCCCTGAATTTTCAAATATCTTGTTTTTTCTTAGTAAAACAGACAAACAATGTTTTTTTGTGTTCTCATCAACAAGGAAAAATAATTTTTGCTTATTATTGACTTCTTTGAAAATAAATTTCTCAAACTCTGTTAATGAGTTATCACCAAAAAAAATTTTATAATCCTTTGTATTTATTATTTCTGAAGTCATTATATGCAAAAGTAGGAAAATTAAAAGAACCTAAAATTACTAAAATAACAAAATACTCATATTTAGCTTGCTTAGCTTTTTTTAATTTAGCAAGCTTAAAGCATTAAAAATGACTATAATGATAAAATATTTTTGTACATTTGAAAATTATGAAATATTATCTTCGAATTATTAAAAGATTTATTAATCAGTATTATAGCAAAACACACTATTACAAATGAGATATAAACGAAATATTATGGTTATAATATTGTTGGCGTTCATTGTAAAAAGCCCTCGCACAAATAGCACATTTAGTTTTTTGCCAACACGAAAAAATGCCAACACGAAAAAACCAAAAGAGCCAATTTTTGCCAATGACCTAAATTAAAATAACGATATGTTTGAAATATTCAAAAAAGACATTAAAGTTGACGACAAAGTAAAACTCTACTTGACAACAGGCAAAGAACCAGAAGGAATCGTATTTGAGATAGGAGATAATTATGTCCTTCTAAAAACAGAAAATGAAAAAACCACAAGATACTTCGATAAAATAATTGGAGGTTGGGATGTTATTGAAAAGAAACAATTAAAAATAATTGAGAATATTGAAGAACGAAAAACATTTATTCAAAATACTTCAATAAATAAAGATTTGTTATTAGACTCAATTTTCCACTTAATTAAAAGCCTTGAAAAATCAAGACTAAATACTTTTATTGAACCAAATGCCAACATTTATGAAGTAAGAGGAACAACTTGTTTAGCATCTAATGATGAATATTCAAAAATATTAATATTAAACAATAAGATTGTAGATTCTAAACTAATTGAAGAAATTGAGATTTTTAAAGTTGGTGGCATTATTCCTGTATGGTTAAAATACTATTCTAAAAAGGAAAATGAAGCTATGGCTACGGTTGCAATCAAGCCAAATACTATTGAAGAAATAATAAATAAAATTCAACAACTAATTCAAAAAGAAGAATATGAACAAACAAAACTATTGCTCTGGATACTCAAGCCACACATAGAATGGAACAAGTATCTAGGTCAAGTAATAAATGAATTAATAAAGGTAAAAACGCCAAAATACAATCCTAAGAAGATAAATATTCAGCATTTTGAAGATACAGATGAGAGAAAACAATTTAAATCACTTGAAAAACAAATAAATCTTTCAATAAGAAACTCATTATTTGAAGATGCTTTATCTCAAATTGAAATAGAAATCAAGAAAGATATTCCAAAAAAATATATTAGCAGCCTACTTCTCAAAAAAGCACAAATATTTTCATCAATAAACCAACCTGAAAATTCGGAAATAGCTTATCAAGAGTTGGTAGAATTTAATGAATCAATAAAATCACCACCCAACAATCTAAGCCACTTATATACTGAACTTGCTCGATTACAAGCATTGGATTCAAGTAAGATAGAAAAATCTCTTAGTAATGTAAGAAAAGCTTTAAAGTATAACTCAAATAACAACTTTGCTAGTAATTTATTAAAGAAAATAGAAGGTCAAATAGGAACAACAACAAATAGAAAATCAGAAAATTATACAAGTGAGGAATATTTGATTATTGATACATTTGATGAAACTACTACAATTAGTAAACTTATCGATATTGATATTCAGGAACACAAATTCACTCATCCTGAAATTCTTAAAAATGGAGGTAAGCCAACCGCATATCTTGCTAAATCAATCCTTGACCAAGCTAAGGAAAACCAAGATATAGACATAGCAGAAAGGTATCCCGTTTATTTAGAATCAGCAAAGGCATTTAGTGAATTAAATATTGGTAGTTATGATATTCAAGATTACCAAGAATCTGTTGCTTATTATTCTATGCTAAAAGGCAACTCACTTTTTATTAATTTTAGAAATTCAGTTTTAACTGATGATATTGAAATTACAAAGCTAACTCGTCTAAAAGATAGCGCAAGTAGCTATTATATTGAAGCACTCAATCTTTTATCAAATATTGAACCTAAATCTCTACTCGTAATTCTTGCAAACTATCTCAAACTAAACATAATTACATATCACATAAACAACAAGATAGGAACCGATTTTAAGGTATTATTTAAAGGGCAATTTGGAGATGTCTTTTCTTTTTGTTTAAAAAACAAAAACAAGGAAATCGAAAAAATTGCATATAAAACTATAATTGAAATTGGATCAGCAAGTATAAACGCTTGGAATAAATTAGCGAATATACCTAAAGGAACTTCAAGTCTGTATGGTCAATTTCATGGAGCGACTAATCGACACAATATTTTCAACTCGATTAACGAGATCAATAATACCAATGTAAATATTGAGTTAATGCCAACACTTTTCTTGAAGGAAACTTTTGCTCAAAGGATACGATCAAAAGGTCAATTAAAAACAGTATTTAGTAGGATAATACAAATACCTTTAGAATCTTCAAATTTTAAATTACTTAATGAAAAGTGGACGAACCTTTTTAATTATGATCATCTGTTAAACGATACAGACATTGAGGCAAAGAGTGAAATTGAAAAACTAATCTTAATCCTTCAACCATATTTAAACCGTAATGAAACAGAAAGAACAAATATTCTCTTGCAAGCAAGAAGGATTATTGAAAAACAAATAAAATTTATTAATGAGAATACAACATACTATGGTAGAACATTGTTTTACGGTTTATTAAATAAGTGGAAAGATGAAACAGATGAATTACTAGAAGTTAAAATTGCAGAAACATTACCATCACTAAAAATACAAATTGATCCACCATATTACATACAAATTGATGATGAATATGTTGCTCCTATAATAGTTAGTAACATTGGAGAGACAACATCAGAGGGATTTAAGCTTGCAATTACATACGAATCCCCAGAATATGAATACGAAGAAGAAATAAATGCTGAAGTTGAAACAAAAAATGAAATTCCAGCCGGCACTCAAATAGAAACAAATATTAAAATACCTACATTTCTGATTAATGATTATGAGGCTGTTGAGTTAATATTAAATTTAAAATCAATCTATCAAGGGAAAGAAGTTTCAGCTATACAATTTAAGTTTACCTTAGAAAAAGAACCAATATCTGATTTAACGTATGAGGACATTCCGTGGAAAGATGGACCTGTACCACCAGAACATATGTTTAAAGGTCGAAAAGGTTTAATTAACGATTTATCACATCATTATCAATCAACAGAAAGAAGCCAGCCATATATCTTATATGGACTAACAAGAACAGGGAAAAGCTCAATATTAAAATATCTAAGAAAAGATATTAACGGGGAGATAATTTACTCTAATGGCAATGAATTAAAGGTAATAACATTCGAATGGGAGTTTCAAGAATTATCTAACAGTTCAAATGCAAGAGAGTTTTATCAAGCATTACTTTATGAAAGTACTTATCTTGAAATAGAAAAGTATAATTTAGAGAATAGTTCATCAAATATTAGTTTAAGTATTCCAGAAGAAAAAACTCAGTTTAAGCATTTAAAAATTATTATTGAACACCTTAACACCAAAGGGTTGTATCCAATATTTTTTATTGATGAATTATCATACATTAAGGATTTAATAGATAAGGGAACTATTGGACCTGCTTTCCTTGCTGCTCTTAGACAATATTCTTTGGATGGTAAAGCCAGCTTTATTTATGCAGGAACTTATGACATAAAGAAGCTTATTACGGATAAAAATTATGGTATAACTGGTCAATTTGTTCACGCAATTGAATATCAAGTTGATAAAATCAAGAATCAATCTGCCGAAGAACTTATTAATGTTTTAAATGAAAAATTAACCTTTACTCAAGGAGCAGTCGATCATATACAATTTTTGTCAGGAAATATCCCGTATTTTATACAAATAATTTGTAAGAGTTGTGGAGACTATGCTGTTGAAAATAATCGAAGATATATTGGTTATCCAGAATTAGAAAAAGTAATTAGGATCCTTACCGGGAAAGATGATAGTATTTCTTCTTTGGTTAAGAGATTACCCCCAGGTAAATTTCAGAATAATCAATATAGTCCAACTGACCCAAGAGAAGTTTCTGTCTTAATATCATCATTTGCACATTTTAATAAAGGATTACTAAATCCAAGAGGAATAGGAATTCACGAATTAGAAAAACTTTGGAACGAGAATAAACTCAGCAAATTTAAGGCAAAACTTGCTACCTCGCTGGAAGACTTGCTTGAAAAGAAAATACTTTATCAAGAAGAGGATGAAGGACTTCCTGTTTATAAGTTTTCAGTTGACTTATTCAGAAGATGGTGGTATAATAGACATCATGATATAAGTTTAGAATTAACAACATTAACAGAAGAGTAATGAAAACAGCATTCAATCCGAAAAATGAAATAACAAATCCAAATGATTTATTTGGAAATGAAATACTTTTCAAACAGTTAATTGCCATAGCTAACAGAAAGAGTAATGCTCAATTAGTGGGCTTGCGTCGATTTGGAAAAACTTCTTTGTTAAAAAGTCTTAACACTTTTTTAAAATATGATTCTAACTCAAAAGTTTTTTCTGTTTATTTTGATTTTAAAGAAGTAGGTTCTGAGGTAAAAGGAACAGCTAATGTTTATAGATATTCTATTGCCAAACTTGTTTCTATTCTTTCTAAAGATAAGATATTTACCGAACCAGAAATATTCCGAGGTCAGCAAATAACACCATCTACAATATGGGAAGACATGTTTATTGAGTTGCAAAAAGTTAATGATATTAGAGTTCCCGGGCTATTTGAAGATATTGCGACTTTCTTTTCTGATTTATTAGAAAAGACAATATTTTTCCTATTTGATGAATACGAATATCTTTTCAGGTTTATTTTTGATAATCCTACCGGGTTTATGAAACTAAGAAATTTCACTTCTAAACTGACAGACAAAGGATTAAACCCGTTTACATTCTTTGTGGCAGGAAGCATAACTTGGGAGCATTTATGTTCAATCACAGGATCAGGAGAACTAAACTGTATAGATCAGACAATTTATGTTGAACCTATTGATTTTGATTCCTTCAATAAAATGTGGAAGTATGAATCAAGTTTAATTGAGGAATGTCCTGAGTCAATAATAACGGGAGTGGGTTTTGCATATAAGGCATCAGGTGGAATTCCATTTTATGCTAAAGTAATTGGGTCTAAATGGTATACAAGTAATAAAAAGCCAACCTTCCTAGTATTAAAATCTCATTTGCAGGAGCTTTTTAATTCACTTGAAAATGAGCAAAAGCATATATTATTTGAAATTGTAAAAAACAAAAAAAATATAAGGCATTCAGAATACTTGTTTGACTTAACTGAAAAAGGTTTAATAAAACGTGTTGGCGACAAATATTCAATTACTATTGGATTTTTAACTGATTATATTAAATCTATTCAAATCCAAAATGTACAGAAAAGTGTTTCGCAAAGTGAAGAAATAACTGCGAGAATTGAAGAACTAGTAATTTTAATAAATAAATCTCATCATAATAAAAAGGGTGTTTATATTTTTATGCCTGTAAATGATGATTTGACTCTATTTAGAGATTTAAAAAATGATTGTTTATCGGTTGATCAATTTGCAAATTTTTCAAGTTCATTATATCATATAGTTTTCGAACGCACTAAGAAGGAGGTAGGCGGTATTGACAAAACAAAAGCAAGATTACCAACTCAGTTTAAGAGAAATAATCAATTTATTCAGATTGTAGATATTATGAGACATTCATTAGGAGGAGGGCATTTAATGGATACATTTACTCAAAGAAGAGGACAAATGACAAAAGGACAAATGTTGAATATTTTAACTGGTTCGAAGAATGAGCCATCTAAACCTGAAGATTTTTACAATTTACAAATTAAAGTTTTAAACTTGTTTGAGGGTGAGCTTAAAAAGCTGAAAACAATTGTGAAAAATATGTAGAGAAATTTCTTTAAAAAAGTAATACCATATTTTTGACAACAATCGCAATGATATTAAAATGCTAGAATACTTTAAAGAAAATTACAATTTAACAGATAACCAAACAGAATTGGTTTTAAGGCTTGATAACTTTTTGAGTTCAAGTTTCCCAGTTTTTATACTGAAAGGATATGCGGGAACAGGTAAAACTTTTATGATGAAAGGACTTACCGAATTTCTTTCTAAAAATAAAAAAAGTTTCAGAATTGCAGCACCGACAGGAAGAGCCGCAAAAGTCATCTCACAAAAGACAAAACATAAAGCCTACACCATCCACAAAACAATTTATTCAAGCAAGGACTTAAAAGAGTTTAAGACTAAGGACGAAGACGGAACAGAAACATTTAAATTTTATTACGACCTGAAAAATAACGAAGACCCTGCAAATACAATTTATATCATTGATGAAGCCTCAATGTTATCAAATGTTTATTCAGAAGGCGAATTTTTCAGGTTCGGTTCAGGCTACTTATATAAAGACTTAATCAAACACATCAACTTTGACAATAACGACCACAACAAGAAAATTATTTTTATAGGCGATAATGCACAGTTGCCACCTGTAAATATGAAATTTTCGCCCGCACTTGACAGCCAATATTTAGAAGAAAATTTCAATCTTGAATCAAGTGAATTTGAGCTTACAGAAATTGTAAGACAAAAGGCAGATAGCGGGATACTTCATAACGCTACAAAAATCCGAGAATATTTAAAATACAATCTTTTCAATCAAATTGACATTGAAACAGATTTTAAAGACATCTACAAGACAAAACACGAAGAATTACTCTCAAAGTATCTTAAGGCGTGCAACAATGCTATTGATGATGAAACAATAATTATAGCATATTCTAATTCCTCAGTTAAAGAATACAATGACTTTGTTAGAAATTATTTTTTCCCAAATCTGAACTCTATAACAGTTGGAGACAAAGTAATTTTGGTTAGTAATAATTACAACTATCCACAAATGGAATTACTGAATGGAGATTTTGGTTTTGTAAAAGAAGTCTCACCTGTAAACGAAAGTCGGACAATCAAACTAAAAAGGAAAAATAGAAAAAATGAAACGATTGAAATAAGTGTTCGGCTCACATTCCGGAATGTAATACTCACATTTGTGGATGAAGAATTCAAGAAACACAACATTGAATGTAAAATAATTGAAAACTTGCTTTATTCCCATCATCGTGATTTGAGTTCAGATGAACTAAAAGCGATTTACATTGATTTCAAAATACGAAATCCAAAGCTGAAACCAGGAACAAAAGAATTTAAAGATGCTATTAGAAGTGATATTTATTTCAATGCATTACGAATTAAATTTGGTTATGCAATTACCTGTCATAAAGCACAAGGCGGAGAATGGAGAAATACATTTTTGAATTGCAAAACATTTATGGGCTACTATAATCCAAGCTATTTCCGTTGGCTTTATACAGGAATTACAAGAGCAAAAGAAGATCTATTTACTATTGATGAGCCACATTTTAAAATTGGCAGTAATCTTCAACCACCAAAAATTGAAAACATTGCTCCTCGTAAAGACCTTCTTGTCTTAAATACAGATATTTCGGAATTAGAAATTACTTTCGATTTTTCAAATGAAGTACCATTTACCAAGCATATTTTTCTTGCAATAAATGACTATCTGAAAGACGAAAATATTATGATCAGTAATATTAAGCATACGAAATATTTAGAACATTACACTTTTTTGCGAGAAAATGAAACCGCAACTTTTAGAATTCATTACAATGGACTGAACAAAGTTACCATAATAGAAAAGCCTGCAAACACAAATGAATTTATTGAAAATATTTTCACGAAATTAATACAGATTCAAAACAAGGTAATTATCATTGCAGAGCAGGAAACAGAACAAACTGAAACAGAATTTGAGTTTGAACAACCATTTTTGAAAGAATTTTACGAAAATATAATAAGCAAATTAGCATCTTCAAATGTTCAAATCAGCAAAATTGAACATAAGCCTTATCACGAAATTTATGAATTTAAAAAAAGTGGTTTTGTTGCTACCTATAAGTTTCATTTTAATGGAAGGAAAATTTTCAAAAAAACAGAAATAATTGAAAATCGTACGACAGGTCTTATTGATGAGTTAAATTCATTAATAAATTTAAAGAGAGATTAATGGCATCATTATTTGATTTTAGCAAACATATAGCTTATTTAAAAAGAGAAAAAAAATATGCTGATGCACTTTCTTTTTTCAAAGAGAACAAAGTCGATTTCTCAAATGAGCAGATTACTAACAACGAGTATCTCATTTCTGATATTATTTCCTGCTTGAGATACACAAATCATTTTGATGTTGGTTTTCAGTTTTTAAACATCTACGATATACAAATCAACAGTGATACAAAGGAAAGAATTCTAAATGCTTACGGTTGGCTATTATGGTCAAAGTACAAAGCTGAGAACTCAAACGTACCAGACAATGAAGAAGAACATCAATTCTTTGAAGATGAAGAAGAAGTAAATCAAGAAGATAATTTCCATTACGATAAAAACGAACTAATTGAACGAATAGAAACGATAATTCCATTGCTTTTAGAACTAAATAATAACTTCTCCAAAACTCTTATTTCTAATCTCTTTGCAATCGTTTTAAAAAGCGAAAAAAAGAAACCAACTCCTAATTGGAAGTTGGTTAATGATTTTTGCAATCATATTAACCCTGAAGATCTCTCACGCGAATGTTCAACCATACAAGTAGAGCGTAAAGGTAAAATGAGAGATATGGAATTGGCTTCTGATAAAGAAAATTGGTTTGCTTATAAAACAAAAGCATTATTAAAATTAGGCGAATGGCAGGAGTGTTTTGATAAATCAAAAGATGCTCTTGAATTTTTAGAAAATTTTCATTATTCAAATGATATTTGGTTTGCAAGAAGAATTGCACTTTCAAAAAAGAATTTAGGTAATTCAAAAGACACTATTACTGAATTAGAAAATATTTTAAGAAAAAAGAAAGAGTGGTTTATCCAAAAGGAATTAGCAGATCTTTATTTTGAAGATAATGATTTAGAAAGTGCTTTTAAATATGCAACACAGGCAATTACGAATTTTGGTCCATTGGAATTTAAAGTTGATTTACTATTTCTATTAGGTAAAATTCTAAACAAAAAAGAAAAAAAAGATTTAGCATTTAAACATTTTACTCTATCCAAACTAATAAGACAAAACGAAGAATGGAAAATACCTCAAAAAGTTTTTGACGAATTACGAAATTTTGAAAATGCTGAAATTAATATAGATGATATTGGCAAGTTAAAATCAGAACTTAAAAAATATTGGAATGGTTTTTCGCCAGAGAAAAAGAAATTTTTTTCAAAACCAAAAGGAACTCAAAAAGGAGAAATTGTGAGAATAATGAATAACAATGAAAGAGGAAAAGATGGATTTTTGAAAAGTGACAATAAAGATTTTTATTTTTCCTTATCATCAAACTTTCATTTAACGCCAAAAGTAGAAATAGGAACAAAAATTGAATTTAATATAATACCGTCAAAAGATGGGAAAAAAGAACAGTCAAGGATAACTAAGATTATTGAATGAAAGCCAACGCTGAAAGCCATACACATTGCCAAATCACTCGAAAAGCCAACCGCACGAACCAAAACTTGTCAATAAGTCTAAAAACCTCACTCTTAGCCATAATTTTGTCCTCTTGAAAGAAAGCACTTAAAAATAGTTTGAATTTTGTCTATTATACAGAATATGTGGCTTAAGGGACAAAAAGTAGGCTAAAAAGTTTTATATCCTTTGTATTTATTATTTCTGAGGTCATTATATGCAAAAGTAGGAAAATTAAAAGAACCTAAAATTACTAAAATGACAGAATACTCATATTTAGCTTGCTTAGCTTTTTTTAATTTAGCAAGCTTAAAGCATTAAAAATGACTATAATGATAAAATATTTTGTACATTTGAAAATTATGAAATATTATCTTCGAATTATTAAAAGATTCATTAATTAGTATTATAGCAAAACACACTATTACAAATGAGATTTAAACGGAATATTACGGTTATATTTATATTAGCGTTTATTGTAAAGCAGCATACATTATATCATATGAAATGTGGGATTTATCAGAAATTTTTGTTCCAAAATAAATTAAGTTTTTTAAAGAATTATCTTTGTGATAACAATGAAAAGGTGGGACAGTGTCACACTTTTTAAGAAGCAGATAAATATATGTTTGAATTAACTAAAAATAAGGAATATAAAAAATTACTTGATAAGATTGGCTCTTCTTTTCTACAAGCTAAACAACGTGCTTATAAAGCAATTGACGATAAATTAACAAAATCGAATTGTAACACTGGCAGATATATTGTTGAATTTGAACAAAAAGGAAATATAAAAGCAGAATATGGAAAAGAGTTGCTTTTGCAATTATCAAATGATTTAACCAAGGTTCACGGAAAAGGTTTCAGTCGAAGTAACTTAGTGTATATGAGACTCTTTTATATCAAATATCCAAATGGTGTGACAGTGTCACACTTATTGAGTTGGTCTCACTACTACGAATTGTTAAAAATCAATGATAATATTGAAAGAGAGTTTTATGAGAACCAAAATATTATAGAAAATTGGTCAGTTAGAGAATTAAGACGACAAAAGAAAACTGGTTTGTTTCAAAGAATTGCGTTAAGTAAAAACAAAAATGAAATACTCAAATTAGCAAAAAAGGGATATCGTCCAACTAATGAAAATGATATAATAAAACAACCATACGTTTTTGAGTTCCTTGGAATTCCTGAAGGAAATTTATATTCTGAGAGTGATTTGGAAAAGAAACTTATCGACAATCTGCAAATTTTTTTACTTGAATTAGGGAAAGGTTTCGCATTTGTTGGTAGACAATACAGAATTACTTTAGCGAATAAACATAATTTTATTGATTTAGTTTTCTATCATTATATTTTGAAATGTTTCGTGTTAATAGATTTGAAAGTCAATGAAGTTGAGCATAAAGATATAGGACAAATGATAACTTACTTGAATTTTTTTAATACAGAAGTTATTGATAAATCTGATAACGAAACTATTGGAATAGTTCTAGCTTCTGAAAAAGATGATGTTTTTGTAGAATACGCAACAGCAAGTATTTCAAATAAATTGGCAGTAAGTAAATACCAATTATATCTGCCAGACAAAAAAATACTGAAAGAAAAAGTGAAAGAGATACTGGATGAATAACAACAAAACGCTAACACAAACTAAAAACAAGCGGGCGGCAAGTGGTAAAATGAAACGAATTACAAAAAATATAAAGCAGTTCAGGTTGAAACGTAAGAGGGTTATAATGCCCTACAATTTTTAGCCTCGCCATTAGGTGTTATTGAAGAAAAACCAACTGCACATTGTAAATACTTAAAATAATTGAAAAATGATATTGAATTATAAAACTGGCAAACTTCCACCAAATTTCATCTATTTAGGAATAATGTTGTTCGGTATCAGTATTTGGAGAATGGTCGTTTTAGACTGGATGG
>Ga0307991_1002495_pt1 | contig 12406 bp, 18 predicted proteins | sample EllFjometagen131_FD_203146 | JGI IMG/M metagenome (GOLD analysis project Ga0307991, IMG submission 203146) | Marine microbial communities from Ellis Fjord, Antarctic Ocean - #131 | ecosystem: Environmental > Aquatic > Marine > Unclassified | place: Southern Ocean | collected 2014-10-08 | reverse complement strand
TATTTAAGAATGACGGCACGAAGGTGCCCGAAAAAGAAATGATCGTGTTTCGCGCGAAAGACCGTGCCGTCCCGGCTACGCTGAAAGCGTATGCAGTGAAGTGTCAGAGCATCGGGTGTAGCGATCTTCACGTTGAAGAGATCCTTTTGCTCAGAGATCGGGTCATTCATTTTCAGCAATCCACCGGGATCTGTAAAATACCGGACACATACCCGGAAGATTTGAAAAGGAATTAATTAGAAAATGGGGCTTAATATAAGCAAGGGCAATATGTATCCGTTTGTGACGCACACCTGGAACGCGGTCAAGGGCCGGTGCGCGCATGACTGCTCGTATTGCTACATGAAGCGGTTTCCGCAAACCCCTACCCGGCTGGACCGGGACGAGTTTAAAACGGATCTGGGTGAGGGAAATTTTATATTTGTGGGCTCATCTTGCGATATGTTCGCCGACGCGATCCCGGACGAATGGATAATGGACACGCTTACTTATTGTTTGATGTTTAAAAACAAGTATTTATTTCAATCCAAAAATCCGGCCCGGTTCGAGAAATACGCGCAGGCGTTCGATTTGGTGAAAACCATTTTGGGAACCACAATCGAAACCAATAGATATTATCCGGAAATGGGGCACACCCTGACCCCGCTGCGCAGAGCGATATCAATGGGGCGGCTGGCCAATACCCACAAAACCATGCTCACCATCGAGCCCATCATGGATTTTGACACGGTGTCGCTCCTCCAACTGGTCACGATGTGCCGGCCCGAGTGGGTGAACATCGGCGCGGACTCTATGAATAGCAAGTTGCCGGAACCGGACGCGGCCAAGGTCAACGAGCTGATCGACAGCATCAAGGGCGCCGGCATCGAGGTGAAATTGAAAAGCAACCTAAAGAGGCTTTTATGAGAACCATGCGGTTTTGCGGGGAATTAAGACGCGAGACGGATGGCGCCTATCTTGTTTTCGAGGGCGTTAGTGAGGTCTGGATTCCAAAAAGCATGGCCCAGGATGTGGAGTTGACCGGAGACCTTATTGGGTGCACCATTCCCGAGTGGTTGGCCATAGAAAAGGGGGTCGTCTGACATGGAAAACATATTTCTTAGTAGCGTGCAATTTGTCAGCGATAACCGGTTCTGGATCATGCCGGGGTTTCTTTGTTTCATGATCCTGGCGGTGGTCATTGACGCATGGCGGAATGCCGAGGAGGTCAAATGGCGTATTTAGAAAAGATATCGCTCAAAGAAGAGCTGTCCGAGCGCCGGTGCAGGCAAATCGCTGTGCTGCATTGTCCGGATTATCTGGAGTGTCTGGACCGGGTGGCAAAGCGGAACGGTCATCTTGAATGCCACAAATGCGACCGGATGCAGTTTGAGGCAGATGCGTATCGAAAAGAAGTTGGCTCGCACATGATCAACCATTATGATCCGGGGGAGCAGGTTATGCGTATTGAAGGAGGCCACGGGCACAACTTGTGATTAAGAAGGTTAGAAGGTTAGAAGGTTGGCAGGCCGAGAACGTTCGGAGGCCCGACCTTCTCACCCTCTGATTTTCTTAACTTCTTGGAGGTTAAAATGAAACTATCCGATTTCGGAATCAGCAGGGACGGCACTCACAATGCTCAATTGACGCGGGAGGAGAATATTTTCCTCTCTATTCTTTGGGTGGATCATGTGGGGGAAGTCAATGCCATTTCGGCGAACGAGCTGGCACTTATTTACGCGCAGCGGTGCGAGGGGATTTTCTCCGCCGGGCTGGGGTCGAAACTGGAACGCGCCGAGCTGAGGCGGATGCTGAATCTCATGACCTCCACGCGGGGGCATCGAAAACAGCTCGACCGCTGGAAACGGGAAGTGCGGCATATGCACAATCATCTACTGAATGAGCATGACCACATTCCGCTGTTATCCCGGGCCGGTACCGGCGGCGGATACTGGATCGCCGAGAATGAGGCGGAGCTGGATGCGTTTTACAATTCGTTTCGCCAGCGCGGGCTCACGGGTTTGGTCAAAGCCAGCCGGGGCAAAAAAGCCGTGATCGTGGACATGGTGAGCCAGCTTTCTTTTGATTTCGAGCTGGAAGATAAAACCAAGCTGCAACCGGTGCGGCCCGGATCGGACGTGTCCCTGCCCGTGCAGGTGGTGGATCAGTTTCTTGAACGCATGCTGGCCAACCCGGAGAAGTTCGCCGGAGATATCCGGCGCTTATCACAGAAATTCGGAACCGTGCTGTTTTCGAAAACGCAGGCCCGGGCCATGCGGCACAAGGTGGCGGAGTTGAGTGATCTGGTGTCTGGACTTTGAAGGGAAAGAAGGTGAGAAAGTGAGAAGGGGGGCAGGTGAGAAAATGAAAGTAGAACATAAGTGGATACCGTGGCGGCGGTATGTGCTGTTTATGCGCATCGACGGCTCACAAAAAAAAAGATGGGCCGCCTGCCTCGCAAAGATTCGGCATTGAAAGTGGCGGAGCGCCTGGCGCTATATGCCGGGTATATTCCGGAGATATATGACACCAAGGCACAGGCAACGCTAAGCTTGAACCGTAACCCTTTTCACCGTGAACCGTGAACCGTGAACCGTGAACCGTGAACCTTAAACCGTGAACCTTAAAACATGAAACTAATCTGCCCATATTGCGGAAATAAATATTCAATAGACGAAGCCACTCGCGCGGAAACCTTAGTCAACCTTACACAGGCGATGGCGGGATACGGGAAATGGTGCCCGCTGGTGTGGGAATATACGAGCGCATTTGCTACCAAACGGCTGGGGGCGATTGCGCCGGCCAAGCGGCTGCGGATCGCGAAAGAGCTGGCGCGGTTGTGGGAAACCGGCATATTTGCGGTGGATCAAAAACAATACAGGATTACCCGGGACGGGATTATCCAGGGCCTGCGCACCGTTTGCGATCTGGAGAAATTCGGATTCAAAAATCACAATTATTTAAAAAAGATATTGCAGTCGGATGCGGAGCGGATTTCTGCTGAGGGGTTGACGGCCGGGGAAGAACAGAAAAAGATAGAAGATCAGAAGGAAAGAAGATCTGTAGGGCGGGCTTTCCAGCCTGCCGAAACCATGACTCCGGCGGCGCAGGCCGAGTTCAAAAAGAAATTGGGGATCGGCAAGTTTTCCGAGCTGATCAATCGACAGCCTGGAAAATCGCAAAGAGAGAGGGATGAAACAAAATAATTTTCCGTCTATCACACTGTTTATATTTTGGAGGCAATATGGATAACTTTAGTGCCGATGATAGAGGTAACGTAGTCGATTTCTATGCAAAAATGGAGGATGGTACATGGGAACAGACTGCACGACTTGATCGCGAAGCAGGCGATGACGCAAATACTTTGTGTTGGCTTAATGAATCTGATGAAGAATTGGAAGAATGGGCTAAAAAAAATGGCTATGCCGATGAAATTTTAGAGGGAAAGAAATATAACAAGCCGCTGGACCAGACGCCGAGAAAACCGTGCTTTGAATAAATTAGAGCGGGCGCAGGTTAGCTCAAACGTTAGCCTGTAAAAATGGAGTAAGATTTGAAACCATATTACGAATCAAAATTAGGCAAGCTGTATTACGGCGATTGTCTTGAGATAATGCCGGAGCTTGAGCCTGTGGACTTGGTTTTGACCGACCCGCCGTATGGAAGAACTCAAAACGTATGGGATAAATTGGAAATTACAATAAAGGTTTTTGATGTGCTGCAGGATGATAATATTGTTTTTACCTGTCAAAATCCCTCAACGGCAATATTGGTTGTTAGATATATAAATCGATTTAGATGGTGTGACGTTTGGCATAAAAGCCAAGCCGTTGGTTTTTTGAACGCTAAAGTAATGCCTCTCAGACAACACGAAGATATAGTTATTCTGGCAAATGGAAAAATGAAATATATTCCTACAATAACAAAAAAACACCCGAAAGATATTAGACCTCACGGAAAAACTGCTGCCTCAAGTAATTATGGAAAATACAATAACGAAAGAGAAAGAACGATTGGTGTGGATGAAACATATCCGAGAAGTGTTTTGTATCACGAAAATAGTCAGTGTGGATTTCATCCAAACGAAAAACCAATAAGCTTAATGGTCGATTTGGTATTAAATTATAGCGACAATAAAGACGTTTTATTTGATCCCTTCATAGGTTCAGGCACAACCGCAATAGCCTGTGAACGTCTTGGAAGAAAATGGGTAGGCATAGAGATAGAAGAAAAGTACTGCGAGATAGCGGCTAAGAGAATCGAGCAAGAAACGGCACAGCTTAAGTTGTTTGCTGGCTAACAAGCCAATGCAGCCGACCCGAAAAGCCGGGCGGCTGATTTAAAACGTTAGAAAGAATTGCGAAGGAATAATGATAAAATATCCGGAAGAAATAAGAGCCATTATGTGGGAAAGGATACTCAAAATGAAGTATAGATTCATTGAACGAGAATGCACGGACCGTCGAAAAAACCGGCTGGAGCGGCGGAAGCGTCGGGGGTGGCTGGAGTGGTTGTGGTTTCTGGCGGTCAAGGGTAACATGATCAAAAGATCCTCACAAAACCGGAGACAATGCGGTGAGCGGCGGCGGGACTGGGTGCGGTGTAGTCCGTTTGTGAGCACCTATTTTCCGGCAGCAGATTAAAACAAATGGTGGGGCAGGCTTTCCAGCCTGCCATTTATAGCCTGCCAGTATTTTGCAGGCAGGAGTTAATGGACAGCAGACAGGAATGTCTGCTCCACACAGAGCAATGAACAAACTTATGCTGAATGACGGATATGGATCAAAGGTGCGGGATAATGAGTTCGAGGCGGATGCGGGTCCGGTGTTCCGGTGTCCTCATTGCCGGGGAATATTGATGCAGGCCGTCGCGGATAAAATTAAGACCCGGTGCAAGCATTGCGGGAAGTGGGTGTATATTTATAAGAAGGGTTCAGGGGTTCAAGGTTCAGGGGTTCAAGGCTTGGAGTGAAAATTGACATTTATAAGCATTTAATATATAAATAAATCAGCGCGGCTTGCCCGCCACATTATGAACGGCCATAGCGGCTCATGCAGCCCGGTTTTCTCGGAGAGTTTTTCTCCGGAGGGACCGGGCTTTTTTTGTCCGCAGACCCGCCTGCCACTGCGAGGCACGAGCGGGCAGGTTACGCGGATTAACGCGGATTAAAAAAACGGGAAATAAAAGAAAGTGCAAAACATAGACATTGACGAACTGCCGGGACCCAAGAGCAAAAACGATTTGGGTGGAATGAAAATCATGATCGATCCGGGGCATGGAGGGGCGGACAACGGGGCGGCGTACGGGTGTGCGGAAGAGGATGACATCGCGTTGTCCGTTTCGTACTTGCTGCGGTGCGAGCTGGAAAAGCGGGGGCACGAGGTGCTTATGACCCGGGAGCGGGATGAGTTTGTTTCATTGTCCGACCGGTGCATGATGGCCAACCAGGCCGGTGTTGATCTGTTCGTTTCGGTTCATTGCGATGCCTGGCATAAAACCACGGTTTCGGGGATTTCCACGCATATCTATCGCGGGGCCAGCACGATCACGGACGGCATTGCCCGGATGATCCATATCTCGCTCATGGAGCGGTTTCCGGATCATGTGAATCGCGGCGTAAAACTGGCCGGGTTCTGCGTGCTGAAAAATACGGTTATGCCGGCGGTGCTGGTGGAGTGCGAGTTTATCAGCAATCCGAAAATGTGGAGGTTTTTAAAAGAGCCGGGGAATCAGCTTGCGATTGCGCGGGCGATTGCGGATGGGGTGGGCGGTAAGAATTGAAGATTGACGATTGAAGATTGACGCCCGCCAAAAGCGGCAGTCCTGGAAATGCAAGGATCGCAGAGGTATAAAATGGCAACATGGACACACAATATAACCAGACAAGACAATGCAATCCAAGGTGGGGTTGACGTAACAGTGGAGTTTGAGCGATCTGGAACAGGGTGTAGGAGAACTTGCACATTCCATTTTGTCAATGAAGCTCAGATCACTACAGAGGGTCCTGCATCCGGTGGACTAAATTTTTCCGGTATAATCGATTACGTACTTGGGTTGATTACCCGGGCTGCGGCAGGTGCAATATCATTTGCCGGAACCGTAACACGCAAGGTCAATTATAAGCGCCCCGGATGCGGAACGCTGGACTCATCGGGGATAATTCAAAGATCGGCGGCATATGCTCGTAACGTGGCCGGCGGGATATCCTGGAGCGGGATTGTTCGGGCTGTAACGGCAGGGTTGGGGATGATAATAGATCCGATAATCACTTCGGTTACAACCGCTCGAACTTTTGTATCAAATACAATTAAACGAATAATTAGTGGAAAATAGCCATGACAACAGAAATCGTTTATTTGGGCCATGACAACACGATTGATTTGATTCTAAAAGCCGACGGCGTGGCCCAGGACCTGTCTTCCGTGACCAAGATCACGGCCACGTTTGATTCAACCACCATCGAATCAACGGACCATGCGGCGGGGGTTATCCTGTGGAATAACGACGGATATGACACCGGAGAGATCCGCCTGGACCTGGGCGGGCAATCCATCGATCCGGGCGGCTACGACGTGCCCATCGTAACATACGACCCCTCAAATGCTAACGGGGTGGTCTGGGGAAAGATTCACATCGCTGTCAGGGTCGAGGTCGAGGCGAGCTGATTGTGGGCAGGTGAGAAAGTGAGCAGGTGGGAAAGTGAGAAGAGAAATTAGGAAAGAGAAATTAGGAATTAGGAAACAAAGGACACGGATAAAATATAAAACCGGGTTTCGGCACCAACTCTGGAAAGATACAGAGACACAAACAGAGGTGTATCCGAATGCGGACATTATCACACGATATGTCGAGTTATATAAAAACGGTTGGCTCATAGTAAAATTCGGGTATCCGTGGGATGGCCCCAGCGGTCCTTGCCGGTTGATTGCCGACCGATTGCCGAAATGGTTCCAAAAAAAATATTTAAAGCGGATTCTCCGGGGCTCTCTCTTCCACGACGCCTTAAGCGAATTGATGCGACGCGGATTTTTATCCGAAATCTGGCTGGCACAAACGGACAAAGAGCTAAAACGCATTTGTCTGGAGGATAAAATGTATAGAATCAGGGCATGGTGGGTATATAAAGCTGTGCAGATGGCCGGGGGATCATACACAAGTCCGAAAAATAAAAGAAAAATATTAACGGCACCTTGAAAAGACTGGTTCACCGTTCACCGTTCACGGTTCAAAGGTTAAAAAGGTATAATCCTTCAACCGTGAACCGTGAACCGTGAACCGTACCTTGAAAAGACTGGTTCACCGTTCACCGTTCACGGTTCAAAGGTTAAAAAGGTATAATCCTTCAACCGTGAACCGTGAACCGTGAACCCGGAAGCGTGAACCGTGAACCCGGAAGCGTGAACCGTGAACCCGGAAGCGTGAACCCGGAACCTAAAAATCGGAGATTTTTAAAATGGAAATAATGCCGCCGTTGACGTATTCCGTGGCGATTTTACAGATTTTGGGACTGCCCGGGTTGATATTTATCATTTGGTATTTTGACAATAAGCGGTTTGTGCGACAGGAGGCCGCGCGCAAGGCCGAGCAGCAGGTCATCCTGGACCAGTACCGGGAGGATGTATCCGAAATCAAGCGGCTGTACGAAAGCAATGTTCGCCTGGTAGGCGACTGCACCCGGGCGTTTTGCCGGCTGGACGGCATATATGTCCAGGTTGTTGAAGTGATATCTCTCAACACCCAGACCCAGACCGAGCTGGTGGAAAGCATAAAAGGAAATCAATATTGTCCGGTTGTGAGAGCGAAAGGAGCATACAAATTATGAGCGATTACGCGCTGCTAAAAGCTAAATTGGCGGGATATGAAAAGATGCGGAAGGACTTGCTCTTCCGTGCCGAAAATATCCATGACGGCATCTGCCGTGAATTGAATACCGGCCTGGTAAGAATAGAAGATACGGACATGGACCGGACACTGTCCCTGTTCGACAGTTTTCGCGACGTGCATGTATCCCTGGCCGAAATGAACAGCGCCATCGCGCGGGTCAAAAGGAAGCTGAAATAATGGGCATCAAGGGAGATCGCGCGGTCAAAGAGCCGCTGGCCATAGATCTTTATGCGGACGGGCGGAGTCTGGCTGATATCCAAAAAGCACTGGATATCAGCGACACTACGCTCCGGAGATGGAAGGCCGAGAGCAAGGCGCCGGATGCAAGGCTGGACCTGTGGGACCAGCGCCGGAGACAAAAACGCAATTACCTTCAACGCGCCAGGGATCTGTTGGATGACCAGTATGAATATGTCGAGGGATTGCAGTTCGAGGAACGGGACTCACGGGTCTGGGACAGCCTGTCCAAAGCGTTCGCTATCGTAGAGCGCAGCGAGAAACGGCAAAAGGAGATCCGGATACAGGCCATTACGGAGGCCGCCGATGCTGCAGGAGAAAGTGCCAAGCAGTCCGGAGTTTCCGAGGATACCATTAAAGCGATCCGGAGGGACGTATTGAGGATGGCCGAATGAAAAAAGGATGTGCCAAAATATTACCGCCGAATCCTAAAGCAATGTTTTTGCCCTATCAGGAGCGGTGGATCAAGGATATGAGCCGGTTGAAATTGATGGAAAAGGGACGGCAGATCGGCCTGTCATGGGCCACGGCATATCCTACGGTGGAGCGGACCGCCAAGGCCGGCGCGCTCTGGGATCAGTGGGTATCCAGCCGGGATGAGATCATGGCGAGATTGTTTCTCGAAGATTGTAAAATGTGGGCCAGGGTGTTCGAGCTGGCCGCCCAGGATCTCGGGGAAATCGTCATCGATGCCGGCAAAAAACTCACCGCCCTGGTCTTAAGATTCGCCTCCGGAAAAAGCATCTATTCCATGAGTTCCAACCCGGACGCCCAGGCCGGAAAGCGCGGCGGGCGCGTGCTGGACGAATTCGCACTCCTGGGCCATCCGCGAAAAATGTGGTCTATCGCCTACCCCGGTCTGACCTGGGGAGGACTGCTGGAAGTGATCTCCACGCACCGGGGAAGTAGAAATTTTTTCAACCTCCTGGTCCGGGAAATCATAGAAAAGGGCAACCCGAAAAAAATCAGCCATCACAAGGTGACCCTGGAAGACGCCCTGAACCAGGGATTTCTTTATAAATTACAGCAGGCCCTGGCCGACGACGCCGAGCAGCAGTCAATGGACGAGGCCGAGTACTTTGATTTCATAAAATCCGGGTGCGCGGACGAGGAGTCTTTTTTCCAGGAATATATGTGCATTCCCGGTGACGACGACGCCGCGTTTTTGGAATATGACCTGATTGCCGGCTGCGAATACGGAGAAAATGACGCATGGGAACTGGACCGGCCGCCGTCCGGGAATGATATTCCGCGACTTTTTGCCGGGCTGGACATCGGCAGAGTAAAGGACCTCACGGTATTGTGGATCCTGGAAGAGCTGGGGGACGTGCTCTATACCCGCGCGGTGATCACCCTGCAAAACATGAGCAAACCGGATCAGGAAAAAGTGTTGTGGCCCTGGCTCCCGGTGATTTTCAGGACCTGCTTTGACTACACGGGGCTGGGGATCGGATGGGGAGATGACGCGCAGCAAAAATTTGGGGAACATAAAATCGAGCTGGTGACGTTTACGAACCGGGTAAAAGAAGAAATGGCCTATCCTTTGCGCGGAAAAATGGAAGATCGAAAATTAAGGATTCCTTTTGATCCGGATGTCCGGGCCGATCTGAGATCCGTAACCAAGGAAACCACGACCGCCGGCAACATACGGTTTACGGCGGAACGCTCAAAAGCCGGCCACGCGGACCGGTTCTGGGCGCTGGCACTGGCGATTCACGCGGCGGGGAGTCCGGCGGGGCCGATTGAGTACGAATCCGTGAAAAAACGGCGGTTTGCGGGGGAGAAAGGAGCATACTGAAAGAACTGGAAGGTGAGAAGATAAGAAGGTTAGAAGGTCGGCGCGCCGAGGATATTCGGTTTTCCAACCTTCTAATCTTCTGATTTTCTTAACTTCTTAAAAACCGGAGGTTTTAAGCATGGTCATGCTTTACGATCAATTCGGCATGGAAGTCCGGGTGGACAAAAAACCCGAAAGCCGCGAGATAGCGGCGGTTACGGTGCGGGACCGGTGGTCCACGTATCCGAGCCAGGGCCTGACCCCGCAAAAACTGACTACCCTGTTCAAGCAGGCGGATGTCGGGGATGTGTACTACCAGGCCGAGCTGTTCGAGGAGATGGAAGAAAAGGACACGCACCTGTTTTCCCAGCTCCAGACCCGGAAAAATGCGGTGCTGGGGCTGGAATACGACGTGCAGCCGGATTCGGACAGCGCGGACGACAAAAAGATCGCCGAGTTTGTGAGCGACAATCTGTTTGGTATCAATGATTTCGACGACATGCTGCTGGATTTGCTGGACGCCATCGGCAAGGGATATTCCATGTCGGAGATCCTGTGGACCACGGACAACAACCGGGCCGTCATCCACGGGCTCCGGTGGATCCATGCCAAAAAGGCGCTGTTTTACGATCTGGGGTCCGGGTCCATCTGGGAAAAATCCTACGAGATGCCCCGGGTGCTCACGGAAGCCGAACCCATCAAGGGCGAGATCATGCCCCCGTTCAAGATGGTGTATCACCGGTACAAGGCCAGGTCCGGCTACGATACCCGGGCCGGTATCCTGCGGGTGTGCGCCTGGATGTATCTGTTTAAAAATTACGGGATCAAGGACTGGGTGGCGTTTTTAGAAGTGTTTGGCATCCCGCTGCGCCTGGGCAAGTACGATTCCGGGGCCAGCAGTGGTGACAAGGACGCGCTCATTTCCGCCATCAGCAGTCTGGGCAGCGATGCCGCCGGCATTATTTCAAAGAACACGGAGATCGAGTTTGTGGAGGCGGTCAGTGGAAAATCCACGGAAAATCCCTTCAAGGCACTGGCCGAATTCTGCGACGCCCAGATGTCCAAGGCCATCCTGGGCCAGACCCTGACCACACAGGAAGGATCGTCCGGGAGTTATTCCCTGGGACAGGTCCATGACCTGGTGCGCCACGATCTGATCAAGGCGGACTGCGAGTCCCTGGCAAAGACGTTGCGGTTTCAACTCATTCGACCCCTGGTGGGGTACAATTTTGGGTGGGACAAACCCCTGCCAAAATTCAAATTCAAATTCGAGCCGCCCGAGGATTTAAAAGCGCTGTCCGAAACCTATAAAAATTTATCGGAAATCAATTACCCGCTCACCCAGGAGCATATTTCCGAGCGGTTCAAGGTGCCCATGCCCCAGTCCGGAGAGACGGTTCTGGCGGCAAAGACCGGATTTGCGGAACCTACGGCGGCCAAACATGGCCTTGTGACGGCCAAATCGGCCCGATTTACCCCCGAACAGGAAAATATCGAGGGGTTAGTCGCCCGGACCCGGGATAACGCGACACAGGCGCTCTCAGGCCTTCTGGGGCCGGTGCGGGAATTGATCGCGAAAGCGACCTCGTTAGAGGAGATCCGGGACACCCTCATCGCGTCGCATTCGGATATGGACCCGGCGGCGCTGGAGGAGCTGGTGGCACGGGCTATGTTTGTGGCGGAATTGTACGGCAGGGCGGCTGTAAATGATAAAATGAACCTGTAGGGCAGGCTTTCCAGCCTGCCATTAATAGCAGACAGGAATGTCTGCTCCACAAAAAATGAATGATGAATGAAAAACTTAAAAACTTAAACCTGAAGCCGCTTCCCTTCGACGAGGCCATTGCCTTTTTCGCGGAGCTGGTGCCGATGACCGTGGCCCAGTTTTATGCGCTGGCCGAGGAGATGCGGGCCAAGGCGTTTCGGGTGGCGCGGGTATCGAGCATGGACGTGATCATGGACGTGCACGGCGCCGTGGAAAAAGCTATTGATGCCGGGGAAACCCTAATGGATTTCCAGGGGCGCCTTAACGAGATCATGGCGTCCCGGGGCTGGGGAGGATTGACGCCCTGGCACGCGGAGACCGTGTTTAGGAACAATATTCAGACCGCTTACTCTGTTGGGCGATACAACCAGATGAAAGATTCGGGGGACCGGTTTTACGGGCAATATGACGCGGTGGACGATTTCAGGACCCGGCCCACGCACGCGGCCCTGGACGAAAAGATATTCCCGATGGACCATCCCTTCTGGGATACCTGGTGGCCCCCCAACGGTCACCGGTGCCGGTGCTCTGTGAACCCGGTGCACAAGTATGTGGTGGAAGAAGAAGGACTTGCGGTGGAAACCGTGGATCCCACGAACGGGCTCATCGAGCCCAGGGACCCGGCGACCGGAATGAAAATGCCGGCCCGGCCCCTGGTACCGGACCAGGGATGGGATCATCACCCGGCGAAAACCGAGTGGAAACCGGATTTATCGAAGTATCCGGAGGAACTCAGAACCCAGTTTGAAAATGACCCGTAGGGC
>Ga0307991_1002492_pt1 | contig 12416 bp, 9 predicted proteins | sample EllFjometagen131_FD_203146 | JGI IMG/M metagenome (GOLD analysis project Ga0307991, IMG submission 203146) | Marine microbial communities from Ellis Fjord, Antarctic Ocean - #131 | ecosystem: Environmental > Aquatic > Marine > Unclassified | place: Southern Ocean | collected 2014-10-08 | reverse complement strand
GACCAATACCTTCAACCAGAGCCTGAGCTTTATTGTTCCAACGTACTGCAACTTCGGGACTTTCAACCCTGGTTATCAGAACATGTCTCAGATTGTCATTTGTAAGGAAATCAATTTGCTGGTCTGATAAGTCCCACGAATTTGCCTCACTTTCCGCCAACTTTTTTCCACCATAGGTGCCTCCAGACCATCCGCCTGAAGCAGGTATAGCCTGGTGTGCACTGTACAGCATAAGACCGGAAATCTGTTCCACAGACATTTTAGACGCCAGGTCTTTTGCCCTCTCATCAACAGTGAGTCGCCAGTCTTCATATTTGTCCAGTTCTCCGTTTTTATCCAGGTCCTTGAAGGCAAACCCTTTATCAAAAATTAGTTTAACACCCGATGCTGGTGAGTAACCCAGGGTCTGTCCGCCTTTGTTAGTTACGATGCTGAAATTTTCTTTTTCAGTTTCTGTCCATTTCTTACAGCTTGTAAGAAAACACACCAAAATAATTACAGGTATTAAGAAAAGTAAAGCTCTTAAAGTTTTTTTGTTATTCATTTTTTTAATTTTTTATTGTTCCTCTGTAATATTAATAAAAACAATTTTCTGTTTTACGAATTTTTCTGTTTTTTATGAAATTTTCAAGCCGGACTCTAACAATTGTGAATATTTTTGTCCTATGTGAAATACCATATGCCAAGAGCACAGGGCGTCCTAAAGATCAAACAACTTCAATTGCTTGATGTCTTCTTCGCTACCTTGATTCTTTATATAATTCTCAATTATGTTCCTATCACCCCTCCCACTTACTGTCCCAATGTAATATCCATCTGACCAAAATTCTCCTCCCCATAATTGCCTTTTTATTTCTGGAAATTTATGAAACAATAACCGTAACATTATGCTTTTTATCAATCTTATTACCTGGCTTCCTGAATATTTTGGCAAAAACCTACATAAAAAATGAACATGATTTTTATCACATCCAACTTTACAGACATCGATATAATAACGCTCCTTGAATCCTGACATTATCTCTACAATCTCTTTTTCTATCTCTTTTTGGAATACTGATCTACGATATTTTATTGTCAACTGGATGTGGTAATAACATTCCGAAACATTATGATGCCAATACCACAAATCTTCTGTTATCTTTACCATACGGTAAAGGTAAAAAATTATCCTGCTCTGCAGGATGACAATTCAGCCCTGCGCCAAGAGCGCAGGGATTTTTTGCCATTCTTTAAAAACATTTTTTGCACTTAATTCTTTCCAAATCCTCTAAATTATAATAATTGCTGACAACACTATCTATATTTACTTTCACAATTCTTAAGCCTGAAAGATCACCACCCAATTGTTTACCTATTGCACTTGTGGTAACCATGTCCATTCCTTTATAATTACCGTAAGAATTTTTATGAAGATGACCGGCAAAAACAGCCCTGACACCAAATTTATTGAACAACTCGAGATACTTTTTTCGCTTTTCCAGACCAATGTTAGAATATGTATCTGGTTCGTCAGGATCTTTTATAAAAAACGGATAATGGGAAAATACAACTATATTCCTTATGTTTTTGGCACTCTCTAATTCCTTTTCCAACCATTCAAATTGCTCCTGTTCCAATCTATAAGAATTTGTTTTAAGTAGAGAAGAGTTTAATCCAATGAATAAATTTTTTTTATGTTTAAAGGAAAATTTATCATCTCCGTAATTTTTTTTAAAATGAGCAAAATCAACTTCTGTGGGATTCTGACTGTATTCATGATTTCCGGGAATCAAATAAACTGGAATTGAACTTTTCAGCATTCCCGTGATTCGGTCAAATTCGGCCCATTGAGTTGAATCTGCGTGATCATGCACAAAATCTCCTGTTATGACAACAAAGTCAGGTTTTAACCTGTTAATATTTGCTACAGCTTTTTCATAAAGAATCGTCTCTTTTTCAATACTTTTGTTAGCATCAATAAAGCCAAATTGAGGATCAGTCATTTGAATAAAGTAGAAAGGATTTTCTACTGTTTCTTTTTGCGCATTTAAAAATTCTGAAAATAAGAAAAAAAATATCACTAAAACTAAATGTTTTTTGATTTTCATGGTTAATTATTTTATTTTTATATTTGAGTTCAGTTTAAAAACCATCAAAATTTCAAGTTGCTGAGAATTGCATATTTGAAAAACATTTTGTCTTCTTAGGAATAATTTGAAATTTTCGGGTAAAATAAATTATAAAGTTAATTTTTATCAATTTTCACTAGTGTCCGATTAATACCAGCTGATTTTCAGCTGTTTACCATATAGTTCTTTGACATCTTTGTAATTCTGATTTGTAAGCAACTCATTTAGAGGTGTTTTATCTAGTAGAGATATGCTCAAGATTTGCAATATTTCGTAGGTTGAGCGGTCAACTTTCAATTTGTTACGAACTAGCGCAACCAGGCAGTAAGCAATTATTGCTGAGTAAACCTGGATTTTTACTGCATTTAGGCTAGTTCCCCAAAATGATTTGACTTTCAAGTGCTGTTTTATCCACTTGAAAAACAGTTCGACCTTCCATCGATATTTGTAAAGCTGAGCAATTTCTTCTGGTGCCAGATCAAAGTTGTTGGATAAAAACTCAAGATCATTATCCGTTTCTTCGTCGTAAAATTTAATGCGTCGAAGTTTTTCCGGATACTTTTTTGAGACATAAAATCCAGTCAACTTACCGATCTGGTCGAGTAAAACTCCATTGTTCTTGTTAACTTTGTTTGAGTACATTCTGTGGAACTGGAGATTGTCTTTTGCTCTGACTACAAAAAAAGCTGAGTTTTGATGTATTCTGTAAAGCCTTGCATAATCGACGTATCCCCGATCAAGGATATAATAAACACCTGGTTCATAATATAATAGATCCAATGCATTTACATCATGTATTAATGCGGTCGATACATGGATATAACAAGGTATGGAGGTTTTAACGTCATACAATGTATGCAATTTAATACCACCCTTCGCTTTACGGAACTTGGCCCACCAGAACACGCTCAAACATAAATCAATTGTTGAAGAATCGAAGGCATAAATATTTCCATTAATGTTCAATTGAAAATCCTGATCAACAATCGAGGATTTCCGTGCTTGATCTATGAGATAGAAGGCGTATTCTTCAAAAAGTCTACAATCACGTTTCTCATTGGCATTGGCAAAATTGGATCTTGAGGTTCCTTTTCCAAATCCAAGATGATAATACTTGGGTTTGTGAGGTTCAATACTAACCATAAGATCTCTCAAACTGTCCCTGCCGGTAAGCTGACCAAATAACATACAAAGTAGTTGATTCCAGCAAGAAAAGTGCTTAACGTACTTATCTCCAATGTATTTGTCAGCCAAACCATCGAAAACGCGTTTTGGTAGAAAATCTGTAAGTTGCGAGTAAACATATTTGCCTTGATTCATGGTTTTTGGCTTTTGACAAAGCTAAAAATCCTAATTTCAATTCAAATCGACACGCAACTAAAAAACTATACAAGCCAGTCATATCAAAGATTTCAAAGAACGCTATTTAAGTTTTATCGGACACTAGTGACCTGCTCTATTAAATTAATACTTGTTTGTTGTTCGTATGCTAATATCCTGTTCTGAAAGTTGAAAAGTGTCCCTCTTGAAAATGGCATGTCATCTATACTGACAAACCCTAAAACAGTTTTGAACCGTAAATCAAACATTACACTTTCTATCAATTCATCATAACTTATCCCTTTGAGCTCTTTTAGTATCAGGGCTGAAACTAAAATATTGACTGCAACATTTGGCCTGCTCGCTTTTTCAGAATATAATGCCTTGAAATTATTCTCGTTAATATTTCTTAGTATTAATTTGTAAAACCACCTCTCTTTTGAAACATCAAGCAAACCACGCTGCTTTTTGCTGAGTTCTGTCTCAAAACTGAATAATTTTGGCTGATCATTTCTTTTAAACATATTTCCCGTTTTTATTTTTCAATAACAAAGATAAGTATTATATTCTTGATTATCAAATATATATGTTCCACGTGAAACATTTTACACCCTGATTATCAGCATTTTACGAGATTGTTGATAAATTTTAAATACATTGTGTATCAACTTGTTACAAGGACAACTTATTAACAACTTGAAATGGGAAAAATATCTTAATTTTGTGCTCGACCTTTTTATACTGGACTCATATTTATTTACCTGACACTTTTATAATGCGTTTCTTTTAACGCTCACTACCACAGCTTAACCATAGCAGCTTAAAGGTGGTTCGGAACCAGCGCCTGTACGCTGGTTCCGGGAGGCCTGCTCCCATCATTTGCACAGCTCCAACTTACGTTGTTCGTGACACTCAATAACCAGGATTTTGTACAAGTAAGTTGTTTGCATTTATCTGTACTTGGGGTATGGGAAACCAATTCTTGTTATCTCCGTGGTTTGAACGATCATACCATTCCCATTCTCCACGTGCAAACTTTCCAAACCTAATTAGATCATTTCTTCTCATACCCTCATAATAAAACTCTCGAGCTCTTTCAGCAAGCAATTCATCCAATGATAATGTTCCCAAAGTAAACAATTGTGAAGATGAGTTATCAAATGCACGACTTCGAACTTGATTTACCAAATTAACTGCCTCTGCTGTTGCTATACCTCCATTTTTTCGCATTAGAGCTTCTGCTTTTAATAGCAAGATATCAGCCAACCTAAAAACAACCCAATCATTCGACATATTCGTTCCAGATTCAAATGAAACTTCATATTTAAAAAAACGAGCACCGTTATATTCTGTTGCAAGCGCATAATTATATTCTGTTGGATCTCCTTCAAAATAAATATTTTCAAAATCTATGGTATAAACAAGAGGTTCTTGTGATGCACGAGTATTGAGTACAACCTTACCAGTATTTTTATCTATTTGTGGTCCAATTGCCCAACCATCTAGTCTTCGATCGTCAAAGTGAAATGAGCGAATAAAGGATGGAATTGCTACATAGCCATTCCATCCTCCCATTGGAGCTCCAACAACAGGTCCAGCAGAAAAATGCTGATGATGTACATACCCCTTGTTTCTCATGCCCTTACCAGTAAGAGTTGGATGATATGGTAATACAAAAATATTTTCAGAAGAAGAATTATTATTTTTTAAGAAATTAGAAAAATAATTATCTTCAAGTTGATATTTCCCTGATTGAATAATTTGATTAGCATAAGTAATAGCATCATCCCATCTTTCATTTCCTGTCCAAATTTCAGCATTCATATATAGTTTAACCAAAATTGTCATTGTAGCCCATTTATTAAAACGCCCATAAGTCGATTCATTAACATTATCATCAAGTTTTGATATATTATTCAGCAAATCATTTTCAATAAATTCAAAAACTTGATTACGTCCGATTTGAAAATCGGAATTGTTTACAGGCTTAAAATCCTCTGGCACATCAAATCTATCGACAATTGGCACATTACCAAATGCATTCAATAAATAATAATAACCTAAAGCCCTTATTATATAAAGTTCACTTAAAAATCTATCCTTTTTCTCTGGGTTTATATTATCACCCTGTTGTTCCAACTGATAAATAACCATATTAGAACGGTTAATTAAACTAAATGCTCTTTTCCAAATATTATTTATATGGGGATGTTCTGAGGTCCATGTATGCTCATGGAGCCTTTGAAAAACACCACCATCAAACCATCCCCCATAATTTCTGGTAGGAACAACCATAATATCTGTACAAATATCTTCTAAATCAGTTATACCTCTTCCTGATATAATTGTACGTAGTTCTCCATAAACTGGTGCTAATATAGAAACAATCTCTTCTTCAGTTTTGTAAAAATTTTCTGGAATAGTTGTACTATATATTTCTTCGTCAAGTTTGGTGCAAGAAAAAATAACAGCAAACACACTTATAACAATTATAAATAGTGTTATTCGTATTAGTTTATACATAATATTTATTTTTAAAAGTTAATATTTAAACCAAAAGTAAATGTCTTTACTTTAGGATAACTCCGCCAACTATCATAACCAGGAACAAGGCCGGTAATTACATCCTCCGGATCTTCGCCCGTATATTGAGTTAAACAAAACAGATTCCGTATATTGGCATAAATTCTTAGATGATTTATGGCTTTAACCGGAATGGTATATCCTAAGGTAATATTATCTAGTTTTAAATAATCTCCAGCCTCAACATGGTAATCTGTAATATAATTACGATTATCTCTAATTTGAGATATTTCAGGATTAGTGAAAGTACTTCTGAGAAGGTTATTGGGAAGATAACCTAAGTTCTCACGACCAAGACGAAAAGAATTTAAAATATCAAAACCTAAAGCTCCTTTTAAAGCAATTGTCAAATCAAAATTATTATACTTGAAAGTATTAGAAAAGCCAAACCAGCTTTTTGGTAAGCCATTTCCTATAACCTTTTTATCATCAAAAGTAGCTTCACTGGGATGCAATTTTTTAGTACCTGTTTTATCCCAAACTTGCCATCTGCCATCATCAGTAAATCCTGCAAATGCCCACCCAAATATATTACCAATAGGTTGACCTTCTTCAAGCTTATAAGTATACTCTCCTGTCATTCCCACCCAGTCAATATCGCCAAGCATCAAAAATGAATGACTGTAATTTTCATCAGAAAGACTCACTAGATTATTTTTGTTATAAGATATGTTGAAATTTGTATTCCAGGAAAAGGATGAGTTTGATACAGGTTTTGCATTTAATGTTAGTTCAATACCTCTATTATTTATTTTTCCAACATTAGCCCAAGTTTTGCTGTACAGATTAGGTGGAACAGGAACAGCATATTCATATAACAAATCAGTTGTATTGCGATCATAAAAATCAATATTTACAAACAGAGTATTAAATATTCTTAAATCAATTCCTAAATTCCACTCAGCCTTCTTTTCCCAACCAAGATTTGGATTAGCATTGCTTGCAGGTGCATATCCAGGAATCCATTCACCTTCATAAAGCATAGTGCCACTAGTACTAAGTCTTTGCAATGAAAGATAGCTGGGAATACCATGATTACCAGTAATCCCATAACCAAGCCTTATTTTCAAATCATTAATAAAAGCAATACTATTCATAAAAGGTTCACGTGAAACAGTCCATCCAGCAGAAATTGCAGGGAAATAGCCCCATTTATTATTTGCTCCAAATTTTGAAGATCCTTCACGACGTAAACTAGCAGACAACATATATTTATCATCATAACTATAGTTTAGACGTCCAAAAAAAGCAATCAATTTACTGGTAAATTTATCGCTTGATACAGGTGAAGCATAATTTCCTCTTGAAATTGCTACCCCAGCGCCTAAATTATTATAAGTAAAATCATCAGTAATAAAAGTGCGGTTACTGGCACTAAATGTTTCATCAATAAAATCTTGATAACTATAGCCTGTTAAAATAGTGAAACTATGAATATTTTCTAGTCGCCCTGAATATTCTAAAATTGGTTCAATAGATCGTGATTCTCTCATATAAGCACTTTTAGATGCATTTCCATAATAACCTGTTGCATTCAAACTATACCAGGAATTTCTTTCCTCATAAAAACTCCTAATTTTATTTGATCTCTGATAAGCAGCATTAGTTGTAATTTTTAATCCTTTTGTAAATTTATAAGTAAGATTTATATTACCCAAAAACCTTGAGTCCTCGTTATCTCTTTCAAATTGCTCTATTAAACCCAATGGATTGGGAATATTATGACCTCTTTGTTCAAAATATATTCCATCTGGATTAAGGACTTCTGTACCAGGAATCCTATCTTTACTATAAACTGGTTCGGTAGGATTTCTCAACGCAGCTTGTGCCATTGTTTCTTCATCAAAAGGATGGGATTTAACAAAAGAATTACTAATGTTTATCTGAAAAAGTAATTTATCATCTAATGCGCTGTGGGTAAGTGACATTCTTCCGTTAAGTACATTTTTATCCGATTTTTTCATTAGCCCCTGTTGGTCACGGAAATTGATAGAGCCATAATATTGTGTTGATTCTGTGCCTCCGGTTACGGAAATGTCGTGTACATGACTTAAAGCATTCCTGCTAATCACATTAAACCAGTCTGTTTCATTGCCGTAGTCAATCATATTAGAAGCCTTTTCTACTAAATATGGATCTCCAGAATTTGTAAATTCATTTTTATAATGGATATACTCATTAGCAGTCAGCATTTTGGGTTTAGATGCCCACGTTTCTGTATATGTATATGCTGAGTATTTAATTTCAGGTTTGCCTGGCGTTCCTTTTTTAGTAGTTATTATTATCACACCATTAGTAGCCCTGCTACCATATATGGCTGCTGCTGAACCGTCACGTAACACGTCAATAGAAGAAATATTCTCAGGTGAAATTGCGTTAAGATCACCTCCAGGAATCCCATCGATAACTATAAGAGGTGAGGCGGTTCCCCTTATTGAGGAAATACCTCTGAGCTGAACTTGAATATCTGATGTGGGGTCACCTCCTCCTGCTCGTGAAATTGCTAATCCTCCAATCTTACCTGCGATAAGCTCTATTGGTGATTGGTAAATTGCCCCTTGAGTGAAATCATCCACCCTCACAGTAGCAATAGAGCTGGTTACTTGCTTTCTTTTCATCGTTCCATACCCAATTGCCACCACCTCTTCCAAACCAAAAGCTTCCACAGCCAAAGTAATATTAATTACTGCACGTCCGGATATTGCAATCTCCTGGTCTCTAAACCCAATAAAAGAAAACACAAGTGTTGCGTTGGGATCATCCACTTCAATGCTGTAGTTACCATCCACATCCGTAATGGTCCCCAATATGGTTCCCTTAATGAGGATATTAACTCCCGGAAGAGGAGTGCTATTTTCTTCGGTTACTTTACCTGTAATAACTATTTCCTGGGGTTGCCGGTCTCTTGTAACATTGATCCCTTCTGTCAAATATTCGGGTGACAATAGGATCTGACGGTCAAGGACCATGTAATTAACATTTTCGTCGGCAAAAAGATCAGTTAAAATATCTTTGATCTGTTTGTTCTTAGCATTTATATCAACCTTACGATCGACATTTACCAGCTTCTGGTTGAATAAGAAATAGAACTCACTCTGGTTTTCTATTTCATCCAGAACGTTTTCTATCGATACATCTTTTAGATTCAGAGAAAGCCGGGTATTCTGAGAATAAGAATTCTCTCCCGTAACCTGAATTACACTAAATAGTAATAGAAACACCGTAATTCTCATAATTAAAAAGGGTTTTGAGTAATAAAAGATTTTTAAGAGTGCTTTTATTGATTTCCGTTTTTTTTTCATAAATTTGTAATGTTTAGTGGATTAAAGAATTATTTTCTTGGAGAAGAAAATTTAGTACTTACTATCTGCTAAATCTGCAGGAGAGCGCTCTATCGCTTTCCTGCTTTTTTTTTAAAATTTTTCTCATAGGCATTTTTTTTTAGTTTAAATATCAAGGTTTTTTATTTTGACTTTTCTTTATATCCCGATTTGAGAAATAATATTATTTTCTTTTTGGTAAATGTTCCATCCGGTAACATTTCTCTTTGTTGCTCAACATAGTCAACAGGTGAAGTTAATTTTAATAATTTTAATACTTCGCTAAAGGTTTCATTCTCGAATGTGGCTCTGTAACGGTAACTTTCCAACTCTTTGTCTTTCAAATCTATCTCAACATTATACCACCTTCCGATCCTTTTAACTACTTCGCTCATGGGATCGTTCCTTATGATTAACTTTCCTTCCTTCCATGAAGTATATTTTTCAGTTACAACCTTTTTAGCATCTATAATATCTGATTTTTTTGAAATAACGATCTGATGACAGGGTTGTAATTCTGCCAATTTTACCGATTCTCCACATTCCTTGATTTTTTCAACAACTACTTTGCCCGATTCAAGGGTGATCTCGCAGGTTTCATCATCCGGATAAGCCAACACGTTAAACCTGGTGCCTAAAGCCATGATATTCAGATCAGAAGTTTTTACAACAAAAGGCTTTTCGGAATTTTTTACCACATTAAAGAAGCCTTCTCCTGATAACTCTACTTTTCGCTGTGCACCATAAAATTTAACCGGAAACTTCAGGGTACTGCCTGAATTTAGCCAGCCCGTAGATCCGTCAGGCAGTTCAAACCGTGTTCTCGCTGCAAGAGGTGAAAAGATCTCTGCATAAATGGCTTTTTCCTCCTCTGCAAAAAACTGTTTGTTTGTCAGAAAATACCAGGTGCTTATCACCAGGACAGGTAAAAGGAGAACAGCGGCTATTTTTGAAAGTTGCCGGTAGGCTTTACGATAGAATGGTAAGTTGAGTGATTTTTTGTAAGATTCCACATGGATCAGGTGATGAAGCTTATCAAGGAGGGGATCTGTCTCTATATCATAATCAGGAGATTCCAACTCAATTTCATCCCAATGTTCGCTAACGACATGTTTCAGTTTTCTCTCATATCTTAAACCTGTAAACCATTTTAATACAAGTTCACCTTCATTTTGATTGCATTTTTTTTGAAAATATTTTTTTATTAATTTAATATCTACTTCCGGTTCTGTGTTATTTTTTTCTATATTTTTCAATTCATTCATTAATTAATATTTAATCTTAAAATGAAAAAAACTTAATCTAAAAAAAATGTAAGTAAAAGTGTTACACTATTCACTATGAACACTTTTACATACACTCAACCCTAAAATTAACTTAAAAGAATGAAAAAATCTCACGCTTAATATTTACTGTCTTTATATTATATCCCGCTCAACGACTTTGCACCTATTGAGGATTTTGTTTATCATAAATTCGCTATACACAAATTGACAAAAAACTATATCCGGTAAAATCCAGATTAGAAAATAAAAAGCCAATATAAAAGCAGGGTTAAAATGGTCTCTTTCTCAAATTGTTCTCTTAAAAATTTAAGTGCCGAATAAATCTGATTTTCGACGGTTTTTTTTGAGATATCAAGGCGTTTGGAAATTTCAATATTGGTTAAACCTTCATTCCGGCTTAGTTCAAAAATTAATTTTCTTTTTTCAGGTAATTTTTCAATCTCTATTTTTGCCAGTTCCTGAAGATTATGGTATTCAATATCTGCAAACATTTTATTATACTGCCCATCATAATCTTCCAAGAACTTATCAAGATATTTTTTCTCTCTTGCTTTTTTCCTGAAATATTTGCGTATAGCATTATATGTAACTGTAAATATAAAAGCGTTAAATGAAAGATCCTCCTTCAATTCTTTCCGTTTGTTCCAAATCAAAAGAAAAACTTGCTGTACCAACCCTTCAGCATCTTCCTTTGAACCAAGGTAACCTTTTGTAAAATAATAGAGTTTTTTACTGTATTTTGAATAAAGCTTATCGAATGCAAACAGGTCTCCTTTTTTCAAAGATTTTACGAGTTCATAATCAGTATTTTTTTTCTGATCCATTTGAAATTCAGGGTTTTATTAACTCAGGGTTTATGTTTTAATATTTTCTTTGATATGATTGGCATTGATAATAACATTTAACAAATCAAAAAGATGTATGTAAAAGTGTTACATTAATAACAATGAACACTTCTACATACACTCAACCCTAAATTAATTTGAATGGAAAAAACTGCATCATTGATACCACCATTCAGATATATTATATCCCGGTCAACAACTTTGCACCCATTAAGGATGAAAAATTAAAAAATAAAAAGGTAATAAAAGAGGATGGTTAAAAGGGTTTCTTTCCCAAATTGTTCTCTCAAAAATTTAAGTGCCGAATGTATCTGATTTTCGACAGTTTTTTTTGAGATATCCAGGCGTTTGGCAATTTCTATATTTGATAAACCTTTATGCCTGCTAAGCTGAAAAATTAATTTCCTTTTTTCAGGTAATTTTTCAATCGCCTCATTTGCCAGTTCCAAGAGATTATTGTATTCAATATCTGTGACAGTTTTATTATATTTCCCATCATAGTCTACCAGAAACCTATCAAGGTATTTTTTCTCCCTTGCCTTTTTCCTGAAATATTTGCGTATTGCATTATATGTAACCGTATACAAAAAAGCATTAAAAGAAAGATTCTCTTTCAATTCTTTCCGCTTGTTCCAAACCATAAGGAAAACTTCCTGTATCAACCCTTCAGCATCTTCCTTTGAACCGAGGTAACCTTTTGCAAAATAATAGAGTTTTTTACTGTATTTTGAAAAGAGTTTATCAAATGCAAACAGGTCTCCTCTCTTCAAAGATTTCACAAGTTCATAATCGGTATTTTTTTCCTGGCCCATAAGTAAGTTAAAGCTTTATTAACTCAGGTTTCGCATTCTTTAATTTATGAAAGATAAATAAAAAAATTCAGTAATTATTTTCCTTGTTTAATTGGTGTTATAATTTACCTTTTCCTTGCCTCAAGATATGATTTCAGGA